>Ga0299912_10004492_pt1 | contig 11439 bp, 8 predicted proteins | sample RVTome_2_FD_207667 | JGI IMG/M metagenome (GOLD analysis project Ga0299912, IMG submission 207667) | Soil microbial communities from uranium-contaminated site in the Upper Colorado River Basin, Wyoming, United States - RVT95D214 (version 2) ... | reverse complement strand
CAATCATCATCTGGCAAAGGGGATAGTGGTCATCACAGGCATCCTCTACCGAGAGGCCTGTGACCTCCTCTCTCTTTTTTCCCAAGATTTGTTCTGCCATCGCATTGAGCGTGACGATGTTTCTATTCAGATCGATGGTGATCAGCCCATTGGTCATCGAGGAGAGAACATTGTCGTTATAGGCCTTCAGGGAGGTAATCTCCCGAAGGCGGTTTTCCAACTCGTTTCGGTCGAGAAGGATCTGTTGAATCATTTGGTTGAAATTTCTTCCCAGTTCTTCAATTTCGTCTCCAGTGCGGATGTCGATCACCTGCTCAAGGTTTCCTTTGGCTGCGGAAATGCTCCTTTCCACCAATTTGGAGATGGGTTGGGTGACCCGTCTGGCGAAGATGATGGATCCAAGAGCTCCAAAGAGAATTGCTAAAAGACCCAGGAGGAGGAGGTTGAGACGGGTCTTTAAGATCTGACCAGCCATCTTCTCTAAAGACAGGCCGATTCGGATGGTTCCCCACTTCTCCGGAGATTCTTTGATGTAGACAGGGATCGCGATGTCCAATATCCGGGCCTTTTTCTTTTCGTAAAAAGCCGATTGGATCAATGGCTTGGCTGCCGTCACGGCCCTCTGGCTCACCTCATCGGTTAGGATCGTGCCCTGTTTCTCATCGTGCTGGCTGTAGGCAGCCACCTTTTTTTCCTTGTCGTGGATGATGACATAGACAATGTCTTCTTCAATGGCCACCTTCTCCGCATTCTGCTCAAGGACGATATAATTGTAAGTGAGCATGGCATTGGTGCTCACCGCGGCCAAATTTTTCGCAATGGCCATTCCTCGTTTTTTTGCTTCTTCTCGAATGATTTCAGATTGACGTCTCTCCACAAAAAAGGTGGTTAAAACCATGAGGAGGGTAATGAGAAGAGTCGAGTAGAATATGAGTCTGGTTTGAAGCCGAAAGGATGGGTACTCTTTCTTAGAATCCATTTGAATTAAAAGGTTAGGGAATTTTTATTACTTCTTTAACCAGATCTTTTTCATCGGGATATAAGGACCGCCCAGGGCATTCACCTCAACACCTCTGATATAAGGCTGATAGGCCTGCTGGAATAAATGGTGTACCATGGGCACGATCGGTGCATCTTCCAACACTATTCCCTCTATCTTTCGATACATCTCCATCCGTTTCAGATAATCTCTCTCCACCCTTGCTCTATCGAGCAGGCTATCAACTTCGGGATTATGGTAAGCCATGTAATTGTATTTGGATTTAGAATGGAAAAGGATTCCCAAGAAATTGTCCGGATCAGGAAAGTCTGCATACCAGGCATAGATAAAAATAGGGACCTTATTTGCCCTGAGCATCGATTCGAAGCTTGGCCAGTTCGTTTCAAAATTAATTTTTGTTGTAATACCAACTTTTTTCAACTGAGATTGAATTTCATTCAACTCCTTCTGTGCCGCTTCAGACTTCGATGCGCTCCAGATTTCAATAAAAGGTTTCTCTTTGCCATAACCCGATTCCATTAGATATTTTCTGGCAAGGGCTTCGTTATATGGATAGATCTCTCTTTTAGGATCGTAACCAGGCATTCCGGAGGGAAGAATTCCATTGGCTAAATTGAATTGATTCTTATGGAGTTCAGAGATGATAAACTTCTTATCAATTACTAAATTGATGGCTTTCCTCAGTTTTTTATCATCCAGTGGCTTTGACAGTAAATTAAACCCGTAGAATCTTAAAGAGAGGATGGGCTTTTGCAAAAAGAGAAACCGTTTATCTCTAATCATATACTCCAGTTCTCCGGGAGGGATGAAGGACTCGTCGAGATCCGCTTCTTTGAACTCTTTAAAAATCTTTTCCCGGAGGGCTCCATGGTATATTTTAAAAACAATCTTATCCAAGTAAGGTTTCCCTTCAAAATAATCCTTGTTAGATTCAAGGATGATCTCCTCCCCCTCCTTCATGGAGATGAGCTTGAAGGGCCCCGTTCCCACCGGATATTTCCCGAAATCCATTCCTGTTTTTTCTACCTCTTCCTTTGGTAAAACCTTAAACTTGTTCATCCCTAAAATAGAGAGAAATGGAGAATAGGGCTCTGATAATTTTATCTCCAACATATATTTACCAGTGGAGCGAAGGCCTCTAACATGGTGAGCTTTCCCCTCCTGAAATTGCTTAAATCCAAGAACTCGATCCAAGAAGTTGGCAGCAGGGGATTTGGTTTTAGGATCGATGATTCTTGTAAATGAATAGACAAAGTCTTTTGATGTCACTTCTCTTCGGTTATGGAATCTGACCCCTTTTCTCAGATAAAAGGTATAAGTGAGGCCATCATGGGAGTTCTTCCATGATTCGGCTATGGCCGGAATGATATTAAGGTCTTTGTCGAATTGAACCAATCCATCGAAGAGCTGTTGGATTACCGTTACAGCATAAATGTCTGTAGAAAGAGCAGGATCTAAGGTCTTCGGCATGAATTCGAGGGGTCTACGGTATGTGCCACCCAAAACAGGCTTCTCTCTAATTTTCACATCCTTTTCTCCAGATGCCTCATTTATAAAAATAAAAGCACACAGAAGGAGAAAGAATATTACAAAAAAGATTTTTAAAAATTTCATCTCTATGTTTAAGGAGTTATAAGTTTTGAAAATTATATACACAGAAATCAGCGAGATGTCAAAAGATAAAAAAAAGCATAACCATTTTTGCGGTCATGCTTTCTTTTAATAATTTAGAATGGGATTAAGTTAGGGAATTACCAACCGCCGCCTTCAGCTAAAACGGGCAGCACATAAGCCATCACTGTAGCTGCAATGATGATCAGCTCGATAGCGATCTTCTTCATGGTATCACCTCCTTTCAAATGGATTCATTGTGAGAAAGGAACGGTGATACTAAAGAGCAAGATGGGTGCCAGAGAAAAAAAAGAATTTTCTTTCTTTGAGGTGGCTATTAATTCATTGTTATCAAAGATATTTTTGGAGAAGCTCTTTTTAACAGGCAGATTATATCTCTCCAATTCATTGCCTATTTTTATAGGCAGTGAATGGAAAAGGGGGGGGATGAGGCGGTGAAACTACTTGATCTGATTAGGAGAGTTGGAACTTTATAGGAATATAGGCAATCAGCGAAAAAATGGGCAACCTTCAATCCATTTTTTTCAATGGAATTCCTAATTGCTTTATTTTCAGGATGAGGGCATTTCGGTTCATCTTAAGGATCCTTGCCGATTCGGCTTGATTCCACTGACTGGCTTCAAGGACATTGAGAATGATTTGTTTTTCAATAGCCTTCCGGATATTGATCAGCCCTCCTTTCTTCATTTCTATATCCTGGATGTCTTGATCCGAAGTCATCAAGATTTCATAAGGGATATTCTTCAAATCGATCTTCTCGTCGCCGGCAGAAAGGACGACAATCCGTTCAACGAGATTTTCCAATTCTCTGATATTTCCTGGCCAATGATATTGGGCGAGGGCAGCCAGCGCCTTCTCAGAAAATCCCGGAATCTTTTTATTAAAGGCCGTATTAAACTTGTTGAGGAAGTGTCTGGCCAGAAGGGGAATATCTTCCCTCCTCTCCCAAAGAGGGGGAATGGATATGGGAACCACATTGAGCCGAAAGTAGAGGTCCCTTCGGAACTGCCCCTGAGCAACGGCATCCCCCAGATTGGTATTGGTGGCTGAGATGACTCGGATATCGACTTTGATCGGTTTATTCGAGCCGATTCGTTCGATCTCCCTTTCTTGAAGAACCCGAAGAAGTTTTGCCTGAAGATCCGATCTCAACACAGAGATTTCATCGAGGAAAAGTGTCCCTCCATGGGCATGCTCAAACTTTCCAATGGTTCGGGAATGGGCGCCTGTAAAGGCCCCTTTTTCATGACCAAACATGACACTTTCCATCAATTCAGAGGGGATGGCGGCGCAATTAATAGCCACAAAGGGTCTGTGTTTTCTATTCCCTTGCTGGTGGATAGAGCGGGCAATCAGCTCCTTTCCTGTTCCGCTTTCTCCTGTGATCAAAACATTGGTAGAGGTGAATGCAACTTTTTTGACCAGCTCAAAGATTTCGAGCATCGTCTTGTTTTGGGTGACGATCTGCTCGAAGCCGCGAGATGCCTCTACCTCTCTACGGAGGAAATCCAATTCCCTATGGAGGTTTCGTTTCTGGATCACCCGAGACACGGTAGAAAGGATGTCCTCCGGCTCATAAGGCTTGGTAATATAATCATAAGCGCCCAATTTCATGGCATCCACAGCCTTTCGGGCTAAGTTGAGCGCCGAGACGATGATGATATCGATTTCCTCATCCTTTTCTTTTATTTTACGAAGCACCTCCAATCCATCCATTTCAGGCATATGGATATCCAAGAGGACGAGATCGACAGGATCTTTTTGGACAATCTTCAGAGCCTCTTGACCGCTTTCGGCAGTCAACACATGAAAATCATCCTCGAGGATGACTTCCAGAGACTGCCTTGCTCCTAATTCGTCGTCTACAATCAACAGTGTGGGTTTTATCTCCATCGCATGCCAATATAAAAGAAACGCGTTCCTCCGTCAAGGGAAGTTAGCGGGTGGTTGAGAGCAAATAGATATACCGATTGACATTTAAAGGGCAGAGTGTTAGGGAGAATAAAATTCCACTGCGCTCCTCGCGCGCTTCGAGGGGTAAAAGGAGGAAAGAGATGTTTTTCTCTGTTCAAAAGGATTTATTCGATATCCTGCCTGATCTTACTATTGGGATGGTAGTGGCCAAGGATGTGGACAACACTCATCCCTCCAAAGAGATTGATGACCTTCTCACCCGGGCTGTCGAGGAGATGAAGAAAAATTTCATCGGTGATAAAGCCCAGGACCATCCAAGGATCAAACCATGGAGAACTGCCTTCTCGAAATTAGGCATTTCAGGGAGTAAATTTCCGAGTTCCATTGAATCCATGGCAAGGAGGATTCTGAAAGGAGATCCGTTTCCGAAGATTAACCCTCTTGTTGACCTTTATAATAGCGTCTCTCTAAGATTTTTAATCCCCATGGGAGGCCATGATTTGGATACCCTCGAGGGAGACATTCATCTCCGTTTTGCAGAGGGATGGGAACCGTTTACTTCAATGGGCGGCGTGGAGACAATGACGGTACCTAAAGGAGAGTTAGTCTATCGGGATGACCGGGAGGTGCTGACCCGAAATTGGGTATGGCGTCAGTGTGAGAAAGACAAAGCAACAGAGAAAACAAAAAATATTTTCATTCCCATCGATGTGTTGGGTGAGGTGGGAAGAGAGCGGGCCGATGAGATCATCCTCGAGCTCTCTCAGCTGATTCCGAGATATTTACGGGGAACCCTCTTCTCGGCCGTACTCACCAGAGAAAATCCTTCTGTGGAATTTCCCATGCCCCTCTTCCCCAAGGCCCATTCTCTGCAATAGCTTTGCTATTGCGGATGGAGGAAAGGAAAAGTCACTGGCGCGCCATAGGGTGGCTGCCTTGGCCAAAACACTTTGTGCGAGCAGGTTGCTTTGGCGATGGCGCAGGTGAGGGGGCGGGAAGGTGTGATTCCAAAATAAAAAGGGAAGAGCCAAGCTCTTCCCTTTCAAAATTTCTCTCTTTCCTCCAGAGGACAGTTAGTCTTCTTTAACGGGTGGGTTTAGTATTTCTGCGGCTTCTCATCCCATGCTCGCATACCCTCCTCTACTGTGAAGACAGCACCACATTTGGGGCATTTAATCTTTGCGTCTTTCGAAACCCCCGCACATCCAAAAGAGAACACTGCTAAAATCGCCAATACCATAAAGATGCTCACCCATTTCCTCATTCCAATTCACCTCCTTTCATGATATTTCAAGAAAATTGCAACGAGAAACACCATATAAAGAAAACGGATAACAAAAATCCGTTTCTATGTCAAGTAAAAAATAAAAATTTCTTTCGTATCCCCTTGGATATTCCTCTACTCACTTCTTTTTCTTCGGCTTGGCCTTCTTCGTTGCCTTCTTCGTCTTCGGATGTTTCATCCCGCACGACATATTTTCACCACCTCCATCTCCTTTTTTATCCTATTGATTTATTTATCTCTTTTAAATTAGTATTTGTCAAGACTTTTCTTATGGATATTATCATTTCATACCATCGGAGGGGGAAATATGGCAAAAAAGATTCAGATAGACATGAACTCTGATGTTGGGGAGAGTTTTGGCGTCTACAAATTGGGACTTGACGAAGAAGTGATCCCTCACATCACGTCAGCCAACATTGCCTGTGGATTCCATGCTGGGGATCCTGGTGTGATGCGGAAGACCGTCGTCCTGGCAAAGCAATATGGCGTAGAGGTGGGAGCCCATCCTGGATTTCCTGATCTTCTGGGATTCGGAAGAAGAAACGTCGATGCCACCCCTGAGGAGATTCAGGACTATGTCGTCTATCAAACAGGAGCTCTGATGGCCTTTGCCCAATCACAGGGGCTGAAGCTTCAGCATGTGAAAGCCCATGGAAGTCTCTATAATATGGCTGTCCAAAATCCCAGGATATGGGAGGCTATGGCAGAAGCCGTGGCGAAGGTGGGTCGAGATATCATTCTGGTTGTCCTGGCCTCTTCGAATAGGGAATCTCTCCTCGATATTGGAAAACGTCATGGCATCCGTATTGCGTTTGAAGCCTTTCCAGATCGAGCCTATAACAGAGATGGTTCTTTGGTCTCTCGAAGAGAGAAAGGGGCCGTAATCCATGATCATGAGATCGTTGCCAAAAGGGCGCTGAAGATGGCCCTGGAGGGAAAGGTGGTCGCTTTGGATGGGACAGAGATCAGGCTTCAGGCAGATACGCTCTGTGTCCATGGCGATAATCCTGCCGCCGTTGAGATGGTGAAGAGGATTCGACAGGAATTGAAGGATGCTGGCGTGGTTGTCATTCCTATGAAGTGGTTTGTTTGAAGGAATAACTGAAGTTCGGAGTTCGGGGTTCAGAGTTCGGAGCCCCGAATCTAAATGCTCCGAATGCCGAACTAATTGCGCCGAACTTTTTTGATCGAAAATGGGCCTCTATTCGAAAACTCTCTACTTCTTAATGGGTGATCGTGGTCTTCTCCTTGAATTCGGGGACGAAATCAGTCGCGAGATCAATGAGAAGGTGAGAAGGATGGCCCTGGCCATCCAGAATGAAGCCATGGAAGGGATCGTTGAAACAGTTCCGACCTACCGGTCATTACTCGTCGTTTACAATCCAGTGATTCTCCCCGTCGAAGACCTCAAAAAAAGATTGAACCGGATAGAAAAAGAGCTTCAACAAGCTCCTCTTCCAGAGTCTAAATTGACCCACATCCCGGTCGTTTATGGCGGTATGTACGGGCCTGATTTAGAGGGGGTAGCGAAATATCATCAGGTCTCTCCTGATGAGGTGATCCAATTCCATTGCAGCAAACCTTATCTGATCTTTATGATCGGCTTTATGCCTGGATTTCCTTACATGGGAGAACTTCCTAAGGCATTGGCGATCCCGCGGCTTAAGACACCAAGGCTATCCGTTCCTAAAGGCTCTGTGGCCATTGCACAGAGACAGACAGGGATTTATTCCATGGAGAGCCCGGGAGGGTGGCAGATTCTCGGCCGAACTCCAGTGGAACTGTTTAATCCCGAGCAAGATCCTCCGGCACTGCTTCACATGGGAGACTTTGTTCAATTCTACGCGATCAGCGAGAAAGAATTTGAAGAATGGCGAACACAGGAGGCAACCTCACGGTCCATCTCCCCTCCCCCTGGCGGGAGGGGATTCACCCTGTTAGATAGAATGTTTCCTGAATAACACGGCTGAGCAGAGCACCTTATCTAACAGGGTAAAGGGGAGGGGGGAAATATCTGGGTCACCCTCACCCTGCCCCTCTCTCGTCGAGGGAGAGGGAATATTTCTTAAAGGAGTTTAAGAGTTGGGAAGACTTGAAACCTTTGAAGTCCTGGAGCCTGGCATTTTGACCTCGATTCAAGATCTGGGTCGCTATGGTTTCAGTCAATTTGGAGTCCCTCCCTCTGGGGCCCTGGACATTTTCTCCCTCAGGGTTGCCAACTTATTGGTCGGAAACAGAGAAGAAGAGGCTGTTCTTGAGACAACACTCATGGGTTTGAAAATAAAGGCTCTCAAGGAGATTGTCATTTCCATCACGGGTGGAGATTTCTGCTCTACCCTAAACGGCGAACACTTGGAGATCTGGAGAACCCATCTTCTCGTGGAAGGCGATATCATCCACTTCAAAAAGGTCCGAGCAGGATGCCGCGCTTACCTGGCCGTCAGTGGAGGGTTCGTTGTTCCAAAAATCATGGGGAGCTGTTCAACCTATCTTTCAGGCCATTTTGGTGGTTTGGAGGGAAGGAAGTTGAGACGGGGAGATATTCTTCATACCCACAATGTTCCATCGTTTCTCAATCAGTTGAGCCTTCGATTTCCATTGGATTGGATTCCTTCTTTGGAGAAGGAGGTTTCTCTGAGGGTAATCCCAGGACCTCAGGATCACCACTTTACAGAAAAAGGATTCCAAACATTTTCTTCCTCATCCTATCAGGTCACTCCCCAATGCGATCGAATGGGAGTTCGATTAGAGGGTCCCAAGATCGAGAGACGATCCAGCGTAGAGGAATCGATCATTTCAGAGGGCTTGATTTCAGGTGCGATTCAGGTTCCAGGTGACGGGAAACCCATCATCATCTTAACAGAGTTGGTCACCGGAGGTTATACGAAGATTGCCACGGTCATCTCAACGGATTTACCCAAAGTGGCACAACTCAAGCCTGGGGATCAAGTCCGATTTAAACCCATTTCCATTGAAGAGGCTCACGATTTACTGAAAGAACAGGAAGAGCGGTTAAAGGATTTTAAAGAAATCCTTCAGCAGCGTTAAGGAAGAACGGACTTTACCCAATTGCATTACGGAAAACGGGCAAGGGTACTTCCAAAACTTTGCAATTGCGGATTTTTTGGAAATTGGAAGTCACAGAGGATGTCACCTTCGGTGAAGTCCTGGGTTCATCTGGAAACGCTTGCAGCCATCTCTCAAAGGTGCCGCCGCAAAGTTTTTCCAGCACCCCCGCCCGTTTTCGACAGCGTATCTTTGTAACTGTCGGGTTTACTCAGCCGGCTTACCGGACTCGAGGGGAACCTCAAATTCCCAGAGATTTGCACCTGACCCAAAATAAATTTTTCGACCCAGCATTGCCATGCCAGAATGGATTGGGACAGGGAGTTTTGTTACAAGAGATACCTGATCGTTTGTCTGATCAATAAAAAAGATTGCCTCTTTCGCAAGCCCATATAGCCTTAAGTCTGGTCCAGGTTGGAGAGAGATTTCCCTCGGTTCTTTAAATCCAAGATCAAGAATCTTTTTAACCTCTCTTTTCTCTGGATCAAAGATAAAGACCTTTTCATTGTCGGTGATTCCGTAAAGCAAACCCTCTATCGTCACAGCGAGAGAGAGGATGGTTTTGGCTTGAGGAACAGGGACAGTTTCGAAAATCTTTTTTTCCTCTTTTGGATCCCAAAGCATGAGTTTGGCCTCTTTTTCGATAGCATGCGTTCCCGTTCCACCCCGTATCGAACTTCCCCCTGCAATGAGATCTAATTTCTGAATATAGGCAAGAGAGGCGATGCTTTGATTCTGGATAATATGGCGATAAACTCTTCTTTCATTCTGCTTTGGATCATAAACACTGATCGCGCCGCCCAGAAATCCATAGTCAGGGTAGCCTCCAATATAGACATTCCCGTGAGGCCCTGCAATCATGGCCCTGGGTCGATACAATCCATCTCCCATGGGTCCTAAGTCTCTTGGATTGGCCTCCTCATCGTCGCCAAATCTCAACGGCTTGTTCGGATCGTAGATAGACAGCCTGGCCTCAGGGTAGGAGCAGAGATAAAGTTTTCCGTCGAGAGCCCCCATGGAATAAACTTCACCTGCTGCATGCGAAGCTTTTCCCAGATTCACAAGAGAATGACTCTGAGGATCATAGACGAAAAGACGGAGCGGAAGCATACTGCTTCCATAGATTTTGCCGTCTGGACCTGTTCCGACGACAAAGATATAGGCGCCTGCGGCTTCATACCGGAGAGGGATCTCTTTCTTTTCTTTCGTCAGAGGATTCTCAATTCGGAGGAGGCGCCCATCGATAAGACGAAACGTCCGTCCATCCGGAAGGCCACTTTGAGCAAAAGGAATATTAGACTTAGCTACTGCAACCAGTTTTTCTCCTCTTTCGATGAGGAACCATTCATCCGAAGTCGATAGTTTGGAATAAATCTTTCCATCTCTTCCCTTTGCCAAACTCATGCGACCAGGTTTTCGGCTTTCTGGTGGGATAAGAGAAGTCTTGGTCTTTTTCTCCGGATCGAAGACAGCGATGTCCATCTTTTCGAACTGGATGGCACAATAGATCAAACCATCATCGCCAGCAGTTGGATAACAGTAGAACTGATCTGGGTCCATCCGGCCAAAGTCCTCGCTCGCCCCGGTTTTCGGATCGTAGGAAAAAAGCTTTGCCGAGGGATAAGTTCCTCCCCAGATCTTCCCATCTCTTGCCGTTGTGATTCTACAGATGAAAGACTCAGACTCTCCGGCAGGCTGCCCGAGATCGTCCCACTTTTCAGCCTTCGGATCAAAACGCAGAAGGCGGGCAGAATAATAACTCCCGAGATAGATACGATTTTCATGATCGATGGTGAATCCCCACGAACCCATCTCAGAGGAGAGAGGACCGTTGAATTGTCGGATCTGGCCTGTATCGGGATTGAGAGCGAGAAGGGAAAGAGGGGCATTGTATTGGCTGAAGGAGAGGTAAAGGGTATCCCTCTCTCCTGTCTTTCCAGGGCCTAAGAAGGTGCTCCAACAGATGCCCTCTCTCACCGGTACGCCGAGGTCTTTTTGAGCGAATGAAATCTTTGAAAGTGAGCTTAGGATGAAAAATGCGAGGATAGGAATAAGAAATCGAAATTTCCACAACCGTCCGGCGCCATGGTCCGGCTTTGGACGATAGCACCCTCCCGTTTGAGACTGTGTCGTAAAAAACAATTCTTTCATGGGCTTGAAACCTCTGAGTCTAATTGTTTAGAGGTTCCGCACTCAAGCTTTCTCACCCACCTGTTTGTCCCGTTTTTCAGAATTCTCTCTCCCTTGCCCCAATTACGAGGCCGTCTCTTTTTAAGGAGGGGCGAGGGGGTTATCAGACCGGTTCTGTTTCCGAAGCATTGGGAACATCCGGAGGCTCGGGCGGAGGTGAAGGTGTTTTTGGTTTCCTTGGACGTGGGCGCCAGCGGGGCTTCGAGACTTTTCGTTCCTTCTGTCCTTTTGACTCCTGCAATACTTCTGCAGTATCCTTTTTTTGTTCCTTACCAAATCCGACGATGACATAAGTCCCGCTCCGGGTATCGGTTCTTAGCTGGATGACCCCTTCTTTTTCAGCATCTTCCAG
>Ga0299912_10004491_pt1 | contig 11440 bp, 11 predicted proteins | sample RVTome_2_FD_207667 | JGI IMG/M metagenome (GOLD analysis project Ga0299912, IMG submission 207667) | Soil microbial communities from uranium-contaminated site in the Upper Colorado River Basin, Wyoming, United States - RVT95D214 (version 2) ... | reverse complement strand
GCTACCGGTCCCTTTTGCGACCGCGTCATGGATCTAGGCTCACGACTCTGCGACGCGGGGCAGAAGCTCAAATCCGGCGATATCCCCTGGAAGGCGGCGGCCAAGATCGAAAAACGCTTCGTCACGCAACTGAGTCCCGCGAAGCGCGGGACAAACGGCCGCTTCGTTTCAAACCCGCCGAGACCCTCCGGGCCTATCTCGCAGGCCCCGAGCAGAAATTTCTCTTTACCTTCCTCCGGCGCCCCGGCGTACCGCCCACGAACAATCACGCGAAACAGTCTCTCAGACCTCTGGTGATCTTCCGCAAGATCTGCTTCGGAACCAGATCGGAAAGCGGGCTCAAAACCCACAGCATCCTCCCCAGCCTCGTGCAAACTGCCAGAAGACAGGGCGTTCATCCGAGGAAGTTTCTGCAAACCCTCCTCACTGCAGATACGGCAACGGCTCAAGCTGCGCTGTATAACAATTCAAGCTGATATCTCGATGGCCGGCGGGTAAGATAGGGACTAAACTGTTACCTGCAGCTTATCTCATCGGTTAGTGGCTTACTTTTGGATTACCGTTACGAGCAGGTCAGACGAGAACATCTCGTCAGGGGAAATGACGGTTTCGTCCATCGGAACCTTATTACCATAGCGCTCCTTCATTCTGGTCTTTACAATAGGGTCGGAAAGATCGAGGTCCCGAACTTTCTGGAGTTTCCCGACACGAATGCCGAACCCGCGATCGTAGATCTTCCACACGAGCTCAGAACAGTAGATTCGGTTATCAGACCACTCAAAGAAGGAGTCGTATGGTTTACCCTGAAATTTGGCACCGGCCTGCCGGAGTTTCTTTACGGCCTGTGAGGTTAGAATTCGGTCGGCCTCGCGTAGGCGTTTTACCACGTAGTGGCTACCCTCGCCCCTGTCAACCCATTTTCTTAGTGGAGTATATTGAACCGTCTTAATAGCTTCATAGACGTGGGGACTCCCGTTCCTGAAAAACACGATTCCCATATGGCTGTATGGTGAGTGGGTTGCCTTCTGAATCGGGATGCTCAGTTCTGACCGCAACGTTTGGAAGATGATGTCCCCGTCTCGAAGCTGCTCCGCAAGGGAGTCGCTGCACCCAACCAAATACAGTAAGCCGACTATAGCAAAGGCAAGTAACTTCTTCATGATGTTTCTCTTGGCAGCAATAGAAGTGTTTGACATGCTAGAGGCAGAAAATGGGGATAGTCCCCATCTTGCCACTTGGCGGGCCATGACGAATCACTACCATACTTTTTATATATCTGTAAAGTGTCATTTTTCAACTACGTCCCGAGAGCGCAGGTACTTTGGGCTAGAAGGTGACATTAACCTCTTTCGCTATGTGCGAAATAATCCAATCAATAGGATAGATCCGAGAGGTCTCGCTGTCTATTTTTGTTTCGGAGTGTACGATACTTATTGGCATTCAGTCGTATGTGTTAATGAATATTGCGCAGGCTTAATGCCAGGAGAACGGTGGTATGATAAAATTTGGGGACCTGGCTCCGTTGAAAAGGCACCATTCAAAAAAGAATACTGCAAGGAGATTAAGCTAGACAATGGCGAATGCTGTAGCCAGGGCAAATTTGAGCGTTGTGTTAAAGACACCATTGATAGAGGTATCCTAGGTGAAAAATACCATTACGGGTTATTATTTTATAATTGTAGTTCATGGGCCAAAGATGTTATAAGCCACTGCATGGAACAAGCGTGCAAGAAATAATTAGACGTTCGTGCCAAATGCGGTTAACCTTTACCAGGTATCTTGTCAATGGTGGGTGCCCGACAGCCAGGAAGGAAGAGCTATTCTAGCAGAATAGGGAACCTTTTAATGGGGGATTGGCCCATGATTAAATATTGGAACTATCTTATTCGGACAGTAAGGATAGGAATATCATCTTTCTTGGTTCTTGTTTTCCTTGACTTGGTAAATTTTACAGCGGGCAACAGGTCCTTTCTCATATATGCATACCCCTTGATAATACACGCAGTGTTTGTTTGTATTGTTTTGGAGATTATTTTTCTTCTCTTGACCGTTGTCGAATTGGTTAGTAAACGCCATTGGAAGAGAATTCTCGTATTATCGGCGCTTATGATTCTGCTTGTAGTAGTATGTGGCGTTTGCCTTGATATATCCGGAAGGAGAGGAAGGGTCAAGGCGCTGACTGCGGTAGGGTTGTTCTTTTCGAGCAGGAGTACTGCGTTTTCCGTCAAACTTGAGAAAGAAGTTGAACAAGATTACCTTAAGTTTTTGTCAAAGTACGATGCCTCTGCAATCAAAGAAGTGATACAGTGGCCGATTGTTGGGAGGTACAAATATCTGGTCGTATCAGAGGGGATCAAACCATTTATAGTAGATATGTCAAGATCATCTAAAGGACCTCATTTTTGGATATATAGGGATGGAGTGGAAAACGCCCTAAGGAAAGTTAGAGAAAAGTCGACGAAGCCATAGGGGTCAAACAGACTTTGGGGACGGTTCTCATAAATCTAAGTGATTACAGAGAGTTATATGGTAATTATCGAAAATATAAGGGAGTGATAGAAAAGCTTATTTAGCGATGGGGTGAATTGGAAATGCCAAGGGTGGCCAGGATAGCATTTCCATCAATGCTTTATCACATCATGAGCAGAGGGAATAACCGAGAACCAGTATTTCGGGGGAAAGAAGACTTCGAGAAATACCTGGAGATATGCAAACGATGAGAAAAATGGGGACGTAGTGAAAGCGCCGGTTAAAACCGGTGGAGTGTAGTGAATGGAATTGTCACACGATGAAGGAATAGCGAGCCACATTGGCCCCGAGTCATGCGCCTTTGGTCGTGAGAGCGAGGGTGAAGCGTTGACAGGGGAACGTGCGGGCCGGGTATGGAGCCGTGAAGACCCCAGAGTTCAGGGTGCTGACGCTGTACTACGAGTGGAAGGCAATATGGAGCGGATCGATAGCGCGAGATTCGTTTCGACCCTGCGCGGTCAGAGACCCCGTAGCACGTACGGAAACACTTCACACGGAAAAAACGTCGTAGGGTCAGGCAATCGTAATAAAGTATTTCTTCTTCGCTTGCTTGATCAGACCCTTCTTCAACTTTTCCACCATTTTCCTGAAAGACTCGTCTTGACGGAGCCTCTTTTCAACCTCGATGATCGTCTGGCTTATCCTGATAAGTGATTGGATAAGTGATTGGGGTCAGGTCTATTTTGTTTGCATAATCATTATTATCGTGGTGTAGGATAATCACGGCGCGTCCTTTGCGTATAGAGTTTCCAGGTGCTGTCTATCATATCACGAGCAGATGAAACGAAAGAAAAGCAATTTTCAGAGAAGGTCAGGGCCGAAAGATTTTCTTGGATACGCTTGCAGAAGCAGAATCTTAAGGGCAAAAAACCAAATGCTAATAAAATAGACCTGACCCTTTTTCGCTTTGGGAATAAAACCACCTCGACCTAAGCCTATGTGATAGACGGGAGGTATCGGTCCAATGAATAGGATAGAAAGGATGTTTTCAAGTCTCGTGATTCGAAACAGTATAGCCTTGCTTTTGTTCCTCTTAATTGGCTTGTTTTGGCACTACTATGCAGGAAACGTCATAGTTAGCGGAATGCCAAATTCATGACTTAAATGATACGAAACCTTCGCTCGTACCCTGGAGAGCTTCCTGGTCCGTGTTCCCATCCGCAACTCATGTTCCGCAACACCTTAAATTTACATATATGTAAAGTGCTATTTTTCAACTACGTCCCACCAGTCCTGCATGAATAATCAATCCTTTCTCTTTACCTAACGAGTCTGCAGAAAAAAGTCCTTTCTTGGCTATTTTCCGACTCGTAAGTATTTGATTTTATTGACAGCAAATTTACCGAAAACGAGTTTTCCTGCAGCCTCATCGCCACGGATCAGCGGCGGCTTTTGGCCGTCCGCTGCGGTGATTTGTGAAGAGCCTTATTGACTTAACTTTGAACTGGCAAGACGATTCAGACTGACTCCGGACTCGGCTGCTTGGATTGCAAGTTTTCGATGAATTTGGGGGGGAACCCGTACTATGAATTTACCACTGTAGTTCCTGCAAGCGATTGGTTCGGGGACGTCTTCACCTTCGTTTTGCATATCCTTTACGACATCTTCAACTAATTTACGGATTCCTTTTAAAGCCACTTCTGGTTTCTTAGCCAGCCAGCTCAAGCTTGGAAATTCGGCACATAAACCTACATACTCGTCATCGTCTTCAGACCAAGTTACCCTGTAGGTATATCGATCATTTTTCAGAGCCATGATCAACCTCCAATCTTTCAATAGCCAATAGCACCTGTTTCAGCTGGTATGTTTTGGCTTTTCCTTTATGATTCTGAATATTTATTCGGGGATCGCCCTGCCATGGGGTTTTGTAAATTCGATGACTGCTTCCCCTCTGGCGAGGCTCACCCAAAAAATGATCACATACCTTGCACAAATCGCTAAATCGAACGTCTCTTGGATTTTGCTTCATCTGTGCAAGTATGTCATCTATTTTAGTCATATAATTATAGTATCATTACTGGTATCATTGTCAAGGATTGTTTTTAAGGTAGGTGAGAGTAAAATATTCAGTTTTTAGGTACGTAACAAGCCTGTAGAAAAAGTCATTTTTTTAAAAAGCACTTCTTCTGTTTGCTCGAAAATGAGAAATTATCATTTTCTCTCGCTGAAACTTTTGCGCTCCCTGATGCAATATTCTTATTCCATGATATAGTTCCTAACGAATCGCTACCATATATTTACACACCTCTAAAGTGCTATTTTTCAACTACGTTATATATATCTGGAGAACAAGGGTAGACTCTCAACGGTAAAATAAGAAAAATATAATACCAGACTACCCAAAAAAGAAACCTCCTGTTAAGAGATAAGAGTAAGCACGACCAAACTCAAATTCTTAAAAGGAGGTTTCCGATGGATCAAGTCAATCGTAACCGGCTGGAGGAATTTCGTCAACTGAGGCAAGAGGTAAGGCATTCGGAGGAGTATTTGATCGTGGGGATCGACATAGCGAAGGACCGACACTACGCCTTTTTTGGGACAGCGACAGGGAAAACACTTTTAAAGCGGATTGTCTTTAGCAACGACCATGAGGGATTCAGAAAACTTCTGGATCACGCGGAGGCCCTGCGGGTGCAGCATGGGTTGAAGAAAGTGGTCTATGGGATGGAGCCAACGGGAAATTATCATAAACCCCTGGGAGAGTATTTGATCAACTTAGGGAGGACGGTGGTGTTGGTCGCTGGGGTGACGGTGGCGAGAAACCGGGAGTCATTGGATGGGCGGTGGGACAAGCATGATGGGAAGGATTCGGCCAATGTAGCGGATTTAATATCTCAGGGGAAGTGTTTGTATTATGAGCATCCATCGGCGGAGTTAAGGGGGTTGAGGGGTTTGCTTTCGTTGAAGAAACGGCTCAAGAAGCAAGAGCATGGCTACAGGGTTCGGATTCGGAATCATCTGCTTGCCCAGTATTTTCCGGAGATGGATCGGGACTATGAGGGGTTGGGGGCGGAGGGATTGTCGATCGTGAGGTGGTGTTTGCCCGCCTCTCAAATAACTCAATTAGACGTTGAGCCCTTTATCGAGCGGGTGACGTCCCGACGGATCAGGATGGAGAAGAGGCGGCGATTAGAGGAGGTCTGGGAGAAGGCGGCGGAGTCGATTGGTTGTGAGGAGGTGCCTGGAGTGGACCATGAAGCCAAGATCATGGTGGAGGGGTTAAAACAGATCCGAGCGATGATCAAGGAGACAGAAGACCAAATCAAGGAGCTGTGCGAACAGTTTCCAGAGTACCACTATATCTTAACAATTCCTGGGTTTGGTCCTGATGTGTCAAGCAAGGTACTGGGAGCAGTAGGAGATCCGGATCGATTTCAGAATGGGAAACAGGTATTGAAGATGGGTGGATTAGACCTCAGTGCGGATCGAAGTGGAAAGGATTCGGATAAGGCGATTCCTCAGATCTCGAAGCGAGGCAAGGCCGATCTTCGCTATGCGTTGTATCAGGCGGCCCTGATTGCTTCACTTAAGAATCGGGACGTGATGATTTACTACACGAACAAAATTCGGGGGCGAGAGCGAGAGAAAGGGATTCAGCTGAAGATGAGGGTGAAGCTGGCGGCGAAACTGTTGGTGATTGCCTGGACCTTGATGAAGAAGAAGGAGAAGTTTGATCCGGCTTATCTAAACGTTGAATAGAGCCGGATAAGAACATTTTTGATTTTCGACGAGAGAAGCCCGAGCAACAACGTGGAGGCCGTCAAGGACCTCGTGGGGGACAATCCAGGGCCTCTCGCTGAACTTTGGAATCTGGATAAGGGATGATAGGTGGTCACCGCCGTGTGGCATACCGGATAATGGTAACGCTAAGATTCAGAGTTCGTCGTGAGCGAGAGATTCGTCGAAACAACAAGGAATCCATCAACGGATTCAGAAGGAGGGGTGTTCACAAAAAGAGGACCTGGTTTCAACTCATTGTTTTTAAAGATTTTATTTTTTCTTACTTTTTCTCTTGACAAAAACAATATAGGATGTCCCTAGGGCTCCGTCCTACGGAATCAGACAAGAGAATGCTGGAGATGAAGAGGGAAATGGTAGCATACACCACTGTTGAAATAACGCCTCTGATTGTAACAATCCGCGGTAAGAGAGTTATCTTGGATGTGGACCTTGCCCGCATTTATGGAGTGGCTACCAAGAGACTTAACGAACAGATCCGGCGTAACACGGATCGGTTTCCGCCTGACTTTGCGTTTGTTCTTACAGATCAGGAGGTTACAAACTTGAAGTCGCAATTTGCGACTTCAAGTGCAGACCTGAACCGGTCACAGTTTGGTATCACTTCGACCCATGGTGGGCGCCGAAAGCTACCTATGGCCTTTACTGAGTATGGCGCCATTATGGCAGCTAATGTGCTCCGCAGCAAGCGGGCTATTCAAATGAGCGTGTTTGTGGTGCGCGCGTTCGTTCGCATGCGGCAGATGCTTATTGAGCAACGGGGTCTTGCGCGTAAACTCGCAGAGTTGGAAGAAGAATTGACTGCGAGGCTTGATGTTCACGAGGCTGCAATCAACGAGATATTGGGGCAAATCAAAAGATTGCTGAGTTCACCGCCAGAGCCCGAACCGCCAAAGAGACGAATTGGTTTTCTAGTAGAGGAACCTAAAGTTCCTTATGTCACAAGAATGAAGAGGAAAATTTAGGCGTTAGTACGCCTTGCTCTATGTTTACCCGCCGAAACCTTGGCGTAGGCGGGCGCTACCTGTCCTCCGAAGCAGAACAAACTGTGTAGGGGGATGCTCTATGCTTTACGGAAATGGCGCCGAATTGGGTGGAAAAATGTCTGTAAATTATGGCTGGAGGAACGGACACCGGAACAGTTGAAAGGGGAGGGTGGATGAGGTTTCTGAAAGGGAAAAATAAGTGACAGAATTCAACTACGTCCCTCCGGCTTCGTCCCTCCGGCTTCAGCTTGTTTTTCAATATTGGCAAGAAGGTCCAGTTTAATTTCAAGTATCCTCCTTCACCTAGTCAGGCTAAAAGGGCTAAGAAACTCTTTGAAAAAGCAGAGCGATTAGGATTTAAAACGGAGTAGTAAGGGATTAAAGAGAAATGGAGTGAAGAGACTGGGAGAATCGCAAGGGGGTCAAACATTCGGAATTCGATTTATAAAGATATATGGGCAACGGTAATCTAAAAAGGGAAATTGATCTCCCCGAAGGGGAAATTTTAACCGAATTTTGAAGGCTTGACCCTGAGGTTCTCATTCCTCTCTAAAAAAGTTGGAAAATTGGGGACGGCTCTTATAATGCAAGGCTGACCCCGCAGCCCTTTCCTTGTGCCTGCTTTATTTTTTAAGGCACATTATTTTGGAAGAAACAAATGCCAAGACCTTTTCAATCTGAGCTTGTGCTTGAAGAAAGAATATCCGAAGCATCTTTACGTGCCTACCATGTCGGTTTTGACCAAAATCGATTCAGGCTGCAACCTTTGGTTGATGTAATTCGCCGAGTAATCCCTGAATTCGCCCTTGGATACCACGCTGGAAAAACTTTCCCAATGGAGATAATGGCTGACAAGCTTAAAGAAGCTGCGCTGACCGTTTTCAATACAGAGAAATACAAGCTTCGAGGAGAATTCGGTGAACTCATCCTGCACCTACTTCTTCGTGACTTTTGTGGCACGCAACCGCTTGTCTCGAAAATTTATTTCAAAGACTCTCCTAACGTACCTGGCCATGGTTTTGATGGCATCCACGTGACGACTGATCCCAGACATAAAAGGCTATGGTTAGGTGAATCCAAATTATATGCAGATGGCCTTGCGGGCGTCCGTGATCTGGCTAATGATTTAAAAGAGCACGTCGCTGGCGATTATCTGAGAAGAGAGTTCTCGCTTATTTCTAGGAAGCTTCCGCCAGACACTCCCGACATTCCGTACTGGCTGAACTTGATGGACCAACATCAGACCCTAGATAAAATATTCTCAAACATAGTAGTTCCCATGGTATGTACCTACACGAGCAAGCTCTTTGTTGATCATACGGCAGAAACACAGGAATACATTCACGCATTCGAGGCCGAATGCAGACATCTCAAGAAGACATTTGAAGCGAAATTCATCAAGACAAGTGTTGAGGTAATTTTGATGTTACTTCCTGTAAATAATAAAGACGAATTGAATTCGGAGTTATATAAAAGACTGAGAGCAATGCAGGGGATATAACATGCTTTCATTAACCGAGGCTGCCAAATTCTTATCAGAATCGGCTCACGTTTCATATGATGACAGTTTTGAACTCGCCCGACAATGCGCAATAGGACTTAGGAATCCTAAGACTGAACATACTGCACGGGATGTTGCTATCCGTATGCTCGATTCATGGGGGAAGATAGACAAAAGAACTTATTATCTTTGGAATGACCTTATTGAAGCCGCAGGTCTTTACCCATATGTCCGACCCAATTGGCTTACAAGTTCAGCTGCAATTCGTTACGAGTTTCATAAATCAAGTTATTTGCCAGAAGTATATTTCCATGAGGAGCAGAATGCCCTCGCACTTGAATTGCTTAATAAGCGGAGCATCGTTCTAAGTGCTCCAACAAGTTTCGGAAAAAGCTTACTAATAGAGGAACTCATTGCCAGTCGACAATATTCAAGTATTGTGATCATACAGCCCACGCTTGCTCTGCTGGATGAAACTCGCAAAAAGCTTCATAAATATAGGAGTGTCTACAACATAATTGTATCGACCTCTCAGAAACCTGATAAAGAACGTGGGAATATTTTTCTCTTTACCGCTGAAAGGGTGGTGGAATATCGGCATTTCGTTAAAGTGGACTTCTTTATTGTTGACGAGTTCTATAAGCTTAGTCTGGAGCGAGACGATGAAAGATCTCTTGTGTTGAACCAGGCCTTTTACAAGCTCTCTCGTCTTACCACACTCTTCTATATGCTTGGGCCTATGATTAAGAGTATCCCTGAATCATTTATAAAGAAATTTAAAGTACATTGGGTGAGGACCAATTTTGCTACTGTTGCAGTCGACGAATACCAAATTAAGTTACCCATACACAAAAAACGTGAGGAACGAATTACAAAACAAGAGAAATTATTCCCTTTGCTTGCCGAATTGAAGGACCCCACTCTCATCTATTGTTCAGCACCAGGAAGTGCATCCGAGCTTACGGAGAACTTTCTAAAGTTCTGTATCACAAACAAAATATCTTCTGCGTTAGAGAAAAAAACGCTTACTGAGGAGCTTGTCGAGTGGATATCAGAATATATCCATGAGGACTGGGTTCTGTGCAAAGCATTACAGAACTCTATAGCCTTCCATCATGGGGCGCTTCCACGCCATCTTGGAAGCTCAATTGTTGATAGTTTTAATAATAGAGAAATCAAATATCTTTTTTGTACCTCCACCTTGATCGAGGGTGTCAATACCGCAGCAAAGAATGTTATCCTTTTCGACAAGAAAAAAGGGCCAAAACCGATTGATTATTTTGATTATAGAAACATTGCAGGGCGCTCTGGCAGAATGAAGATATATTATACTGGCAGGGTTTATCGTTTTTACGAAGAACCAGAACAAATGGAGTTGGATATTGATGTTCCAATTATTACACAGGACTCAGCCCCCACAGAATTGCTGCTTCAGATCGACCCTACTGATTTATCTGCAGAATCTAAGAAGAAGCTTGCTTTTTTGGCGCAATATGATCCAATCCTCTTGGGAATCATTAAGAAGAATTCAGGACTGCCAATTGAGGGTCAGCTTGCAATTGTCGGGGAGATTGAGCGTAACCTTGGCTATTTTCATGAAGGAATGTACTGGAAGTCTTTTCCTACTTATGAGCAATTAGTACCCGTCATCAGCCTTGCATGGGATAACCTCAGGAGGCCAAATGAAAACAGGGCTGGAATTGGCTCTGCTAAACAGCTAGCCTATCTAAGCATCAGCTACTGCTCGCTGAAGTCAATAAAGGGGCTTATAATGTCGCAAATTGCGAGTGACTATTGGAAAAAGAGTGAACCTGTCCCTGAGACAAGAGTGAATAAGTGCGTCTTCTTCACCCTTAATTTGGTAAGACATTGGTTTGATTACAAACTTCCTAAGCTGCTCGGGGCTGTATCAAATCTGCAAAATTATGTATTCTCTAAATATAGATTACCATGCGGTGATTATACTTTTCTGGCTGGACAACTGGAAAATGGCTTTGTTTCACAAACAGGAGCCACACTCCTGGAATATGATATTCCTGTTTCTGCGGTAAACAAGCTTTCTAAATATATCTCGCTTGATAAACCTCTTGATGGCTTGTTGGAGCAATTGAGGAAAATTGACCTTAGGCGTATAGGACTTAACAGGTATGAAATTAGGAAGATTAAGGGAATTTTGTAGAGAGAGATGGGGTGTGGACTTTGGGGTCAAAGCTACATTATACACTTTGCTTGATAGAGATCAGAGGGGGCGTCCATAAAATTATAAGAATCTTAAAAGGGATTTAGGTCATCCATAAAAAAGTTGGCCCTGCCCTAAAGCAAAGCGCCAAGGGCATAGAGCGAAGCGAACAGATTAAACCTCGAACCAAGTTATTAGGTCATTGAGTAATTGATTTATTGGGTCTCAGAGTCCTTAAGTAGTCGTTGACTGAATTTTTCAGTCAACGACTATACCCCCTGACTGGCCGGCAAGGTGTGCTGCTGAGCACACAATATGAAATGATCAATCCCTTTCCAGGAAGCACAATTTTATTGGGTGCTTCCATTTTTCAGTCAAGTTCTAAAGTAGATTAGCGTTTGAACAGAATGAATTGGGGATGGGTTTCTATTTTTGAGAGGAGACAATCATGCCCGCCAATATTGCTCACCTGTTGATTTGTAATAAAGCTGTAAAAATTCTACAGGA
>Ga0299912_10004490_pt1 | contig 11442 bp, 13 predicted proteins | sample RVTome_2_FD_207667 | JGI IMG/M metagenome (GOLD analysis project Ga0299912, IMG submission 207667) | Soil microbial communities from uranium-contaminated site in the Upper Colorado River Basin, Wyoming, United States - RVT95D214 (version 2) ... | reverse complement strand
TGATAGGTGGACTGGCCCGGATAGAAAAGGGTCACCGTTTTGGTGGGAACGCTTTTCCAATTGATGGTGGCAGGGTCAGCTGCCAGAGCGGATCCCGCCAGCACGGCGGTGATGCCCAGAGCCAGGGGTGCCAACTTAAATATTTTCACGATCATTCCCTTTCCTTGTGGATGTGGTTTCAAACGGTGTGTCCCCAAACTTTTCCTTGGCCACGTGAATGCGGCCCGTAACGCGAAACATACCCGACAGTGCCGTACCAGCGGTTGATCCAGATCAAACGGCGCGCAACTGTGAGCGGCGGGATGATCCGGCACAAACTGCCCGGGACGCCGAAGTCGGCGCCAGTCCGTCATCCTAGCCCTACTGCCTGCGCGGGAATTATATTTTGCCCGTGCATTTTGCCACGATATCCTTGGGATTTTTGCCCGCCCGCCCGTCAGGCAAGTCAGCATCATTTGATCTAAATCACATTTGCCACATGCCTTATCGATAATAATATCCCAGGATTTTTGCTTATCATCAATTCGGGTTATTGAGGCAGGCCAAGCATGCCCAGGACGCGCATTCCCATCGAGGATTATATTGTCAACTTGCCGCTGTTCAAGGAATTGGACAGGATGGCGATCATGCGTTTTGCCGAAGGCGCCATCGAGATCGATGCGCCGCGGGAGACGCAGGTGTTTCGCCGCGGTACTCCATGCACCGGATTTCACATTGTGGTGTTCGGCCAGGTCAAGCTGTCATTGGAAACCAACCGCGGTGACGAGAAAGTGGTCGAGCTGATCGGTCCCGGGATGAGTTTCGGCGAAGCCGCCATGTTTCTCGGCAAACCGTACATCGTGACCGCGGAAACACTCACCGACAGCAAGCTGCTGCACGTTGCGAAAGAAGCGGTGCTCGACGAAGTCAGACGCGACCCGGATTTCGCCCAGCGCGTAATCGAGAACCTGAGCTGCCGGTTGTATCAGTGGATCATGGACCTCGAGAGTTACACGCTGCGTTCCGGAACCGAGCGCGTCGTCGATTATCTGCTGAGCAACGAGCTCGAAAGCGTGTTAAACGGCGCGCTGCGCGTCACGCTGCCGGCGAAAAAAGGGATCATCGCCTCGCGGCTCAACCTCACGCAGGAACATTTTTCGCGCATTCTGCACGAGCTGATGGCGGCGAGTTTGATAGAAGTCGATGGCCGCCATGTGCGCATTTCGGATATCGACAGGCTGCGGGCATACTGCGTTTAACGGACTTCGTTGTTGATGACTACGGTGATTCCGGCCGCGTTGTTGGCGATGGGCGCGCTGAATCCTTCCAGGTCGCCGGGCTGGGAATTGGCCGTTCCGGATTTCGAAATGCGCGCGCCGACGACGACCTGAGGAAACTTCGACAGGCTCATGTCCTGCGCCATGGCCATCGAGTCGTCCAGTGAGAAAGCAACCGGCAATTCCTGCACCTGCTTGCGCAGTATCGCCAGCGGTGCGCGCGGGCCGCTGACGGCGCGCGCGAATATGAACACGGTGTCGGTCGGTGCGGCCTTCGCGGCAAGTTCGGGTGACAGTTTGACTATGCCGCTCACGCCGCTCTTGCTCGCGGCGGCAGTACTGACATCGCGAGCAGGCGCTGCAGGAGCACCTCCTTTGCCCAGCGACCGCGCCTCAGCCACGCTGGCGCTGACCGAGCGCGCAAAATCAGAATCGGGAGGCGCCAGCCGCAGTGTCCGTTCCCAGTAATCGACGGCCTTGGCGTAGTTTTTGTTATCGAACGCGGCACTGCCGGCCAGCGCTAATGCTTTGATATTATTGGGATCTATCTTTAGGGCGCGCGCGATCAGTTTTTCCGGTTCGCCCTGCAACCGCTGGCCCTGCGCCATGGCCAGTGTATCGGCATAGTCTGCGAGCAGTTGCGCGTCATTCGGCAACTGCTTTGTAGCCTTGGCGTAGGCGGAGGCGGCCTGGTCAAAGCGGTTCAGCGCGTTATAGGTACGCGCCAGCATGATCCAGCCTTCAGCGTTATCCGGTTCGTTTTGGAGGCGCGCCTCTAGCTTCCGGATCATTTCTTCGATCTGGCCGGCAGTGATCTCGTGGCCGGGCCCGCTCGCATCCGCACCCTGTCCCGGCACCAGCGCCTGCGGGGTGCCGACGGCCAGGTAGAGCGCTATCGCGCACAGCGGCAATGCGAGTCCCAGGGCGATCGCGCTGGCGCGTCCGTGCAGCAGCTGGTCCGCGATGGCTGCACCCGTGCCTACGTCTTCGAGCAGGCGGGCTTCAATTTCGCGCCGCGCTTTCTCGTAATGCTCCGCGCTTAACGTTCCGGAGCGCAGGTCGTCATCGAGATCGCGCAACTGGTCGCGGTACAGTTCGGTATTGATCGCGTCGCTCGAGATGCGGCTGGCAGCCCGGCGTGAGAGCAATGGCGGCACCACAAACAGCAGGGCGCCGAGGACCAACAACCCGCTCACAATCAGGAACATCGTCATCGCTTGTCCGTTTCGTTGTCTGCCGCGAGCAGCTTCGCGGCACGTTCGTGTTCAGCTCCGCTCAGTTCGGTTTCGACCACCGTACGCCTGCGCGCGAGTCTGCGGAACAGCGCAAAAAGTCCGGCTGCGAGCAGCAGCAGCGGCCCCAGCCACAGCACCAGCGTGGTCACTTTGAACGGCGGGCGATACAGCACAAAGTCGCCATAGCGCGCCACCATGTAGTCGATGATTTGCGAATCGCTCTGGCCTTGTTTGATTTTCTCGCGCACCTGGTTCTTGAGGTCGATCGCGAGCGGGGCGTTCGAATCCGCGATGGTCTGGTTCTGGCACACCAGGCAGCGCAATTCCCCGGAGATCGCGGTCACCCGCTGCTCCAGCGCAGGGTCTTCCGCCGCCGGCGCCGCTTCCTTGCCAAAGGCGGGATTGCACAGCATCAGAAATACCAATGCCAGCGCCTTAACCACGATTGAGTTCATTGACGAGAGGGAGGATTTTCTCTTTCACGATTTCGGGCGTAACCGCGCCTATCCTTTTATAACGAATCACGCCGTGCTTATCGATCACGTAGGTTTCGGGAACGCCGTAGACCCCGTAGTCGATGCCCACCCTGCCATTGATGTCGTATGCCGAGAGTTGGTAAGGATCGCCCAAACGCTGCAGCCAGGTAATGCCGTCTTTACGTTCGTCCTTGTAATTCAGTCCATAAATCGGCACTGCGCCGCTCTTGGCAAGGTCCAGGAGCACGGGGTGTTCCTCGCGGCAGGAAACGCACCAGGATGCCCATACATTGAGCAGCCATACTTTTCCGAGCATGTCCTTTTCGGAGAACGTCTTGCCCGGCTCATGCAGTTGCGGCAGCTGAAAGTGTGGCGCGGGCTTGTCGATCAGGGGCGAGGGCACTTCGCGCGGGTTGAGCGTGAGTCCCACGCCAAGCAGCACCACGAGCGCAGCGAATATGCCCAGCGGGAGGAACATCTGGGTCTTGTTCATCGTTTCGGCAGCCATTGCCTCTGTCTCAACGTGCCGCGACGACTTGCGGTTCGCCGGCTGCGGGGGCGTGCGCCTCGTCGCGCCGGCGCGCGGCAACGCGGTATCTGCGGTCACTCGCTGCCAGCAGCCCGCCCAGCGCCATCAGCACGCAACCACCCCAGATCCAGTTCACGAATGGCTTGTGCTGCACGCGCACCACCCACGCCGTCGGACTGACGGCTTCGCCCATGGACACGTAAAGATCGCGCGTGATGCCGCGGTTGATCCCCGCCTCGGTCATCGGCATGTTCTGTGCTTTGTATACGCGCTTCTCCGGGTAGAGCGTGGCGACGGGTTTCCCCGCCTCGGTGACCTGAATCGTGGCACGTGCAGCCACGTAGTTCGGCCCGGTGATTTCCGCTATGCCGTCCATCCTGAAGGCGTAGCTGCCGGCGGTAACCGTGTCGCCAGGCTCCATGCGCACGTCGCGCTCGGTCTCGTAGCCTTTGACCATGGTGACCCCGATCACGAACACGGCGATGCCGACATGGGCGAGCAGCATGCCGTAGTATGAGCGTGGTGTGCTGCGCAGACGGGACCATGCGCTTGCCTTGCCGGTTGCGTTCCTGATCCTGTCCAGCAAGCCGACTGCACTTGAGGTCACGATCCACAAAGCGAGCAGCAGCCCGAAGCTCACCATCGGGCTCCAGTGGTCCAGGGCAAGCGGCAGCAGCAGCGCCGTCGCTAGGCTTATCGCGAAAGCCCAGCGCAGCCGCATCGCGATATCCGGCAGGCTCGCTTTTTTCCAGCGTGCGAGCGGTCCGATTCCCATCAGGAACAGCGCCGGCGCCATCAGCGGCATGAAGACGGTCTCGAAGTACGGCGGACCCACCGAGATCTTGCCCAGATTCAGCGCATCGAGTATCAGCGGATACAGCGTGCCGAGCATCACTGCTCCGGCAGCCGCCATCAGCAGGACGTTGTTGGTGAGCAGCGCCGATTCGCGCGATATGGGGTCGAAACTGCCGCCCAACCCGAGGCGCGCGGTGCGCCACGCAAACAGCGCGAGCGAGCTGCCGATCACCACGGCGAGGAAAATCAGAATGAATATGCCGCGCTTGGGATCGGTGGCGAAGGCATGCACCGAGGTCAGCACTCCCGAGCGCACCAGGAAGGTGCCGAGCAGGCTCAGGGAGAAGGCGAGGATCGCGAGCAGCACGGTCCAGCTGCGGAAAGTGCCGCGCTTTTCAGTCACTGCCAGAGAATGGATCAGGGCCGTGCCCACCAGCCACGGCATGAAAGAGGCGTTTTCCACCGGGTCCCAGAACCACCAGCCGCCCCATCCCAGTTCGTAGTAAGCCCAGAAACTGCCCAGCGCGATGCCGAGCGTGAGAAATATCCACGCCACCGTGGTCCACGGGCGCGACCAGCGCGCCCATGCGGCGTCGAGCCGGCCGGAGATCAGCGCGGCAATGGCAAATGCAAATGCCACCGAGAATCCGACGTATCCCATGTAAAGCAACGGCGGGTGCATGACCATGCCCGCGTCCTGCAGCAGCGGGTTGAGGTCGCGTCCGTCCATGGGTATGGGAAACAGGCGGTCGAACGGATTCGAGGTGAACAACATGAACGCGAGAAATCCGACGCTCACCAGTCCCATGACGCCGAGCACCCGCGCCACCATGTCCTCGGGAAGGTGGCGGCTGAACACCGTCACTGCCACCATCCAAATCGTGAGCACCAGCGTCCACAGCAACAGCGAGCCTTCGTGGGAGCCCCAGGTCGCTGCGAAGCGATATTGCAGAGGCAGCAGAGAGTTGGAGTTGGTGGCGACGTTGAGCACCGAGAAGTCGTTGTTGAGGAAAGAGTAGGCGAGGCAGCCGAAAGCGATGGCGACGAATACGAACTGTCCTTGCGCTGCCGGGCGCGCCACGCGCATCCACGCGGCATTACCCCGTGCTGCGCCGGCGATGGGTAATATTCCCTGCACCAGGGCGAGGGTGAGCGCCAACGAGAGGGCAAGCTGGCCAAGTTCGGGAATCATCGGTGTTGATCTCCTGATTTAGAGGGGGTGACCAGCGACTGGGCCGCCTTCTCGTTTGCAGCCTGTCCCTGCTTGATCGCATCGGCAGCCTCGGGCGGCATGTAGTTCTCGTCGTGCTTGGCGAGTACTTCGCTGGCCTGAAACACGCCATCCGCAGCCAGACGCCCCTGGGCCACGACGCCCTTGCCTTCGCGGAACAGATCCGGCAAAAGTCCGCGATAGACTACCGGTATGGTTTTGGCGGTATCGGTAACGAGGAAATGAACCGTGACGCCGTCGGGTTGGCGCTTGACGCTGCCGGGTTCGACCATGCCTCCGATACGGAAGTTGCGGCCTTGCGGCGCCTCATTCGCCGCCACCTGCGAAGGCGTGAAAAAAAACACCAGGTTTTTCTGGAACGCGTTCAACACCAGGACTGTGGCTATGCCCAGCGCGGCGATGGCCACCGCGATCATGGCGAACCGCTTGTGACGGGGCTTCATTGCGCCACCCGGCGCGCGCCTAGCGTGCGGCGAAGCTGTCCGAGCAGGCTGCGTTTTCTCAGAATCAACAGCAGCATTTCCATGACCATCAATACCAGTGTCACGCCATAGGATCCCCATACATGGAGTGCGTAACCGCCCATCGCGAAAAAATCGTTCCAGCTTGCCCAGTTCACTTTAAAGTCCTCGCATATTGTGCAACCCAGTCACTGCGACGCTCGCGCTCAAGAATGATGCATCGCACGCGCAGCAACGTGACGGCAATGCTGTACATCCAGAACCCGAGCGCCATCACGATCATGCCGGCAAACATCGTCGCGGCCATGGTGGGCGCGCTTTTCATACTGACCGACGAACCCTGGTGCAGCGTATTCCACCATTGTACCGAGAAATAAATGATCGGGATGTTGACCACGCCGGTGAGCGCGAGCACGGCGCCGGCCTTGTCGGCCCGGCGCGGATCATCGATCGCCGCCTGCAGCGCCATGAAGCCAAAATACAGGAACAGCAGAATCAGTTCCGAAGTCAGCCGCGCGTCCCATACCCACCATGTGCCCCATGTCGGCTTGCCCCATAGCGCACCTGTCCACAACGCGATAAAGGTCATTAGCGCACCGCTGGGGGCGATCGCGCTCGCCATCATGCCCGACAGGCGGGTATTGAACACCAGCCCCGCGCCGGCCCAGAACGCCATCACGACATAGAGGAACATCGACATCCAGGCTGCCGGCACATGGATGAAAATGATGCGGTATGCGTCGCCTTGCTGGGCGTCGGTCGGCGCCACAAAAAAACTGATGTACAGACCGGCCAGGCACAATAGCGCTGCTGCGGCGCCAAACCAGGGCGCAAGCTTTGCGGCAAGCGGGAAAAAGGTCTGGGGGGAGGAATATTTAAACCAGTTAATTTGCGTTCTCTTCCGGTTGGGGCCAGTTGCTGTGGTTCCAGCCGACATGGACATTGTTTATGCTGATAAAGTTCATAACTATACAGGTTTCTGGTGATTCAAATTCCAGCCCATGCGGCCCGTTTACTCGGCCGATATGCGCAGCGCGGCAGCGATGGCCAATGGCGCAAATACCGCCGCAACCACCAGGAAAGCGCTCAACACCATGAAATGGCCTTGCGCGCTCAACCCCGCCGATGCGATATCGATGGTGCCGGCGCCGATAATCAGCACCGGCACGTAAAGAGGTAATACCAGCAAAGAAAGCAGTATCCCGCCGCCACGCAATCCGAGCGTAAGGGCCGCTCCGATTGCGCCGATCAGGCTCAACACCGGAGTTCCGATGAGCAAGGATAACGTCAGCACCCACAGCAGCGATTGATGCAGATCAAACTGCAAGGCGAGAATGGGGGAGATCAGCACCAGCGGCAGGCCCGCAATCAGCCAGTGCGCAACCACTTTTCCCACGACGATCATGCCCAAGGGGCTGGAACTGAGCAGCATTTGCTCGAGGGTGCCGTCGGCGTGATCCTCCGAGAACATGCGGGATAGCGACAGCATCGAGGAGAGCAGGGCGGCGACCCAGATTACCCCGGGCGCGATGGTGCGCAGCAGATTAGGTTCGTTGCCCAGGCCCAGCGGGAACAGGCTCACCACGATGACAAAGAACAGCAGCGCGGTCAGCACGTCGGAACGGCGTCGCAACGCGAGCAGCAGATCACGGGCAATCACACAACGCAGCGCGGTCAGCATGTCAGGTCACCCGGGCGCTGAGATCGATCGTGATCATGACTACGGATGCGATCCGCGCTTCCTGGTGCGTGGTAAGCACTACCGTGGCGCCGCGCGCAATGTGCTCTGCAATCAGCGTCTGCATGTAGTCAACCGCCGCCGCGTCGAGCGCGGTGAATGGCTCGTCGAGTATCCACAGGGGCAGCTTCTCGCTCAGGATCAGGCGCGCCAGCGATACCCGGCGGCGCTGGCCCTGGGACAGCACTTTGGCGGGCAGCTCTGCACAGTCCGCCAGTCCGAAGCAATGCAGCGCTGCCATGGCCTGGTCGCGGCCGACTTTAATTCCGGCCAGCGTGCACGCCACGACCAGATTTTCCGCTGCAGTGAGCTCGTCTTTAATGGCGCTCGAATGTCCGAGGTAGACGATTTCCCGCCAGTATTCCTCGCGCAGAGAACGGATATTGCCGCCCCGCCAGCGCACTTCTCCGTGCGCGGGAGAGAGCAGCCCGCACAGGATGCGCAGCAAGCTGGTTTTGCCGCTGCCGTTGGTCCCGGCAACGCGCAGCAGTTCGCCGGCGCCCAACGTGAAACTGAGGTCGCTGAACAGCGTGCGGTCCCCGCGTACACACTCAAGATTGGCTGCTTCGAGCATTGCTTTTGCATTTCTCCGGGAAACTGTTGCAGTCGGATCGCGGGCAGGGTTACCCCGCGTCTGGGAATGTCCGTTATACCGCTTCGCGCCGCGCGCCGCCCGATCCCCATTCCCCGGCAAACTCCGCTTCCATCTCGCGGCGGAAGTGTGCCGCATCGCTGTCGAGCGCGGCGATATCCTGCCACGCCACCACGCTGCCGCGAGTGATGCCGCGCTGCAACTTGACGCCATGCGCGAGCCCGATCGGCAACCCGCCGCAGGCGAGCGAGTCCTGCGCCGGCATGAGCCGCCCGTAAACCGTGTGGCCGCCTTCGCCGTCGAGGGTTTCGCCGGCCTTGAGATCGCGCTTGGCGATGGCGACGCAGTCGCCGCGAAAGCCGCTTGCGCAACCGGTGGCCTCGCGCCGCAGCCCGGCCGACGCCACGCTGATGCCCAGTTCCAGCCCGATCAGGTGATAAGGCTTGTACATCGCCGAGATGTTGCCGGTGTCGTCGGTGACGAGGCCATACTCCCTGAAGCAGCGCCGCACGTAATCGCTGTCGGCGGCCAAGGTCACGTAAACCCCCCAGCGCAGATCGCGGAATACCGGGCGGCCATCGCGCTCGAGGCTCGAAATCACTTCAACCTGCCCCGCGTGATGCAATTGGCCGCCCGCTGACGCGGGCTTCAGCACGCGCGGCAGATCATCGACACCGCACGGCGGAAACGCAAGTCCGTCCGGCGCGGGCGTGAGGCCGGTGGCGTTGGCGACCGCCGCCATCTCGATCGCCGACTTGGTGCCGTCGAGAAAGGAATTGAACATCTGGGCGTTGAAATCGCCCTTGGCCACCATTTCCGGCGTGAAGCCGTAATGACCCCACACCGTGTCCGGCGTGGACTCGTGATAAGCGGGAAGGTACTTGGTGCCCTTGCCGGCGGCGACGACTTCGAAGCCCGCGGCGCGCGCCCAGTCGACCATTTCGCAGATCAGCGCCGGCTGGTCGCCGTAGGCCAGAGAGTAGACGATGCCGGCCTGCGCGGCGCGGCGCGCAAGCAGCGGACCGGCGAGCGCGTCGGCTTCGACGTTGACCATCACGATGTGCTTGCCGTGTTCGCAGCAGGCGAGCGCATGGCGGATGCCGGCGGCCGGGCTGCCGGTGGCGTCGATCGCGATTTCGACCGCGTCACTGGCGATGGTTGCCTGCGCATCGTCGGTGACGAAGGTCGTGCCGTTTTTTGCCGCCGCCGCGAGCGATGCTGCGGCGAACTGCTCCGAAGGCCAGCCGACGCGGGCGAGGCTGTCGCGGGCGCGCTGGGGCGCGAGATCGGCGACCGCGACAAGATGCATGCCGGGCGTGCGCCGCACCTGCGACAGGAACATCGAGCCGAACTTGCCGGCGCCGATCAGGGCGATGCGCAGCGGTTTATTGTCTGATGCGCGCCGCAGGAGCAGACGGTGAAGATTCATTCCTGGTTATTTTAACCTGCCCCGGCTCAAAAAAGCTTATGCCGTAACAGCCCTTTTCCCACGGACCTCGCGCCACCGTCTCGATGTGAGCTGGCAGCCTGTCGGACTTTGATGGTCCGACAAGCTCCTAGTATTTCACTTTCATCTTGTCCATGTCTTCCTTGGTGATGGCCGGCACTTTGCCGCGCGCTTGCCAGCGGTTGTGTTTCCAGCCATCTTTCCCCACCCAATCCTTGAAAAGATTCAGGTTTTTCTGGCGCTCTTCGTCCGTGCCGCCGAGGTATTGGTACATGTTGCCCGGCTTGCCGCCACCCGCGCCTTTCCCGTCATCGAGCCTTCTCATGATGGCGCCGGTATCTGGCCAGCCGACGAAAAAAACCAGATCGGCATAGGTGTCCATTCTCGGGCCCTTGAACATGGCCTCGAATTTCTTCTTGTCCTCATCGAAGTCGCCAAGATAGGGAGATTCCGCTCCATGACAACCAGCGCATTTTTGAACCCACAGCGGCCGGATATCTTTCCGGTAAGTCACATCGCCGGCGATGCCGGCGATTGAAACTCCAAACATGGCGCAAAACGCAATCACGGTCCGTAACATGATTTATCTCCTCCCTCGTTATGTGATCTGTTGATAATACTATCCCATCGGGACTGCCGATGATTGATGCAGGTCAAATCCTGCGCAGGTTCGCGACCGGGGCTGATTGTGACGCGCCCCGGTAACCTGTTACCAGCGGAACGTTGCCCCGACCAGGATGGTCGTGTCGAACTCGGCGCGATTGAGGCCCTTGCGGATGCCCACATCGAAGTCCATTTTGTCCGAGGGTGAATAGATCAGCCCGAGCATGGCGAAATGTCCATTCCGTCCGGGCAGGAACGGATCGTCCCTGGCGCCGTTGGTTCGAATTCCGGCCTCGCCGACCAATCGCACATCGTCGCGCAGGTCGTACGCGAGACCGGCGGAGGCCCGCCAGACATCCGCGCGGTTTGCCTCCGCGTCCGCCGGCAGCTTGTAGCGGGCGTGCGCGTAGGCGACATTGGCGAGAAAAGTCCAGGGCTTCACCTCCTGCGTGAGGATGAAATTGATATTCCAGGACAGCCTGCCGTTTCCCAGGCCCCGGTTTTCATCGCCGGTGGGCAAAACGAGCCCGGGCTTCAACCCCAGGCTGAGACCGTTTGCTTCATAGAACCGCCATTTCAGTTCCAGCGTGGAGTCCCCCGTGCCGTTTACGTCCTGGGTGGCAGCGCCATTCTCGGTGGTGCTCTGGCGCGCGTGGTTGAGGCCAAACGCGACGTCGAGGGTGTCGAGCACCCCGTAGGTCAGCACCGGATTGAAGGTAGTCACCCTCCTGTTCTGCTGCACAACGCCGTCGCTCGTGCTCGCGGTGCGGGCGTTGCGATTCTGCTCGGCCATCAATTCGAGCTGCCAGTTGCCGGTGCCCTGGGTGCCGGTGTCGTCGGTGATGTAGGGATGCGCGGCCCAATTCGGAGCGGGTGTCGCCATCAGGAAAAGCATGGCGACCGCCAAAGCGGGGCGGGACGACGAAAATCTTCCGGGCATGTCGTTCTCCCTAAAATTTTTGGTTTTGTTCCAGATTTTGAATCTAACCCGATGCGGCGGAAGGGGTTTTTGATTTAGATCAACAATGCCGCGTTACGCCTGCGTGGCGGTGATGGCGGCGGCGATCTGTTCGCTGAGA
>Ga0299912_10004489_pt1 | contig 11444 bp, 12 predicted proteins | sample RVTome_2_FD_207667 | JGI IMG/M metagenome (GOLD analysis project Ga0299912, IMG submission 207667) | Soil microbial communities from uranium-contaminated site in the Upper Colorado River Basin, Wyoming, United States - RVT95D214 (version 2) ... | reverse complement strand
AGCGGAAGCCAGAACACGCGAGAAAGGACATCTGAATACGGATGCCGCATTTCTCGAAGAGTAATTGACAGGGTAGCGAGGAACACCGAAGAAAACCCTGAAGCTTTACTAGAATTAGTCAAGCAGCAAAGAGAAACAAGATTGAAACAGGAGAAAGAAATAGTCTACGAAGAAGTAACCTTAAGGGTCCCGAAGCTCGTAATGGACCTTCTGCGTGAACATGAGAGAATAATCAGTATGAAAGTCGCCGAATACTTGGAACGTGCTATTTCCACCATGGTGAAGGCAGAAGTAGACGCCAACGAACAATTCAATCCTCAAGCCGAAGAGACGCATTCCGAAGTCAAAGCACTACTCGACCTTATCCTCGAAGATCAATAGTGAAAAACTGAATAATTCCGCAACTTTCCCTTTTTTATCCTTTACCGCAAAAGAGCGCTCAAATGCAGGACTGAAATGGCTTTGATGATCTAGATGACCAAACATTGACGGCTACATTTTTAAGAGAAGCATACACATGAAAATGGTTATGGCGTTCGCTTTTCAGTTTAGCTCAAGCTGGTACGCACTCTTCCTAGCCTTTTTGCTTGGTTGGCTAATCATAACAATCACCAGAAGAAAGCACCTGACCAGGAAAGAGGTGAAACAACAGCTAGTCATCAGTGTTCTCGGATTAACCGCGCTGGCGACAATGGAGTTTTTCGCCACCTCCACCAATCTGTGGAACTACGCACCAGCAAACTGGCCCATAATACTCTGGCCCACCTACTTCGTCGCTATACTTTTCGGCTACCAGCTGCTGAGACTCGTCGAAAAAATCTTCTAACTGCATCCAGAAAAACGTCTCTCCAACCTCCACCAAAGAACAACGCAAGCCAGATGCGAAAAGAATATTTGCACACGCACACAAATAGCACACTGGTGTTCGGAATGGACGTTCTCGAAGCAATAAAAAACAGACGAAGCATAAGAAACTACCAAGACAAACCAGTGGAAGAGGAAAAACTCCAAAAAATCCTCGAAGCAGCCAGACTCTCACCTTCCGCCGTAAACTACCAACCCTGGAACTTCATCGTGGTCCAAGACAAAACAGCCAGGCTCAACCTGCTACAAGCGTACAAACGAGACTGGTTCGCCACCGCTCCCATCATCATAGTAGCCTGCGCCACCCCGGATGAAGCGTGGAAAAGAACCAACGGCGAAGAATACTGGAAAATCGACACCACCATCGCCCTCCAAAGCCTCGTGCTCGCCGCCACCGCTGAAGGTTTGGGAACCTGTTGGATAGGCGCTTTCGACGAGAAAAAAGCCAAACAAGTGCTCGGAATCCCTGAAAACGTGCGCGTGGTAGCCATGGTTACACTGGGTTACGCCGGAGAACAGAAAGAGCAGGTCACCGAGAGGAAGCCGCTTCAAGACATTATCCGCTACAATCACTGGTGAAAACCACAGTTAACTTAACCAACAAGCGAAGCCCAACACAATCCAGCACAGAACATAGAACAGCATGGTTCTCACACGAGAACAAACTGTTCTTCAGTGAGAGCTAAAAGACACCTCTTTGCAATAATAGTGTGAGGTGACGGATCGAGAAAACCCAGTGGTACCCGCAACACCGGCAAGCTAATATTTGTCAAGTCGTGCGCACCCCCAAGCTTGTAGGAACCAACGAGCAAGGTCGAGAACCGCGAAAACGTGCGCAAAGACAATGGCTTCGGGACGTTCTCGGCGGCTTGACAGGGTTGCCGTTTGGGTATTTTTCACCGGTCATGACACATCCTCCCTCGCTCGCTCCGTCACCCCTAAACTCCTTTTCCGTTTGTGTGCAGTTGTAGAGTCTCTTTCTGGATTCTTCTTCTCCTTTGCAGAGACATTTTTTGGGTTTGTGGTGAGAACGCTTAGCCGACTAACGTACAAGTGGCATTGGCTCGGACAAATATTCCTCGCAAATCTGTACAATGAACAGAAACCAACATAGGATTGCTCCTCTGGTCAGTCTTAGCCGTGAACGACATCAGATAAGTGCCATTGCCGTAATCAATCGTAGCCACAGACGCTGCTTGTATCCACTCTTCAGGCGAAAGCGAGCCGTCACGCTCGTAGTATACGGTGAGGTTTTGCGCCAAAGCAGCCTCACCCTTATTGGATACAGTGCAGGTCAAGTTGACCTCTTTGGATGCCCCTGTTAACTGCTCGTAAAATCCGCCCACAACAATCCGCGAAGTAACGTTCACGGCAAACTCTGCATAATGCGTTGCCGCAGGATGGGTTGAGTTCACCTCGAAACTAACGTAAGCGCTTGAAACGCCTTCTCCGCTGGAACCCCATGAAATCCAAGTTCCGTTCTGGTACGTTGCCGTGTTAAGAGGTGTGACGTCAACGTTGAGGATTGCGCTTGCGGAGTGACTGGTTATTGCCGATTCGAACAGGTTCAAGTCTGTGACTAAAACGCTTGCGGCTCCGCCTCGTGAAATGTTCGCCAAGGCACTTATGACCGTGTGCAGCGCACCTTGCCTGATAGCAGAGAATGCAGGGTCAGCCCTATTATCGTATGTTGGCGAGTTCCTTTGAGTTTCCGTGACGTAGATGACAGTGGATAGCAGAAGCATGACCACTATCAGGGATGTGATGATGAGCACTTGACCCGAATTGCGGCGATGCGAAGCTGCAGTGACAATTTTCATCTAGTCCACCGCTGCCAACTGCAGCCTGATTACGTAGATGGCGAAGTTTGGGCTTGTGCTTGGGCACACGTAGTCTGCTGCCTCAATATCATCACTGACGGCGCTTCCGCTGCAGATCGGGATATCATTAAGCATGGTCATGTTTTCGTCGAACACTGTGACGTTAAACCACAAGGTTAGCGGAACGCAGGATTGGATGGAGCTTCTGAGGGCAGTCCAGTTTTCGCTGTCCACCAAACTTGCCAAATATCCGTTGCTGTCCAAACTTGCCATGATGCTGAGAGCGTTTGCGGAAAGAACACCATTTGAGTTGCCCGCGTTTCTTTGCACAATGGGCACAAGCATGAGCGACGAAAGCAGCAGAACCGACGCAAAAAAAGCTTCGATAACGCGCACCTGTCCCTTGTTATTGTTCAGCAATCTCATTTAATGACGTCTCCGAATCTCATTGTCAGCTTGTACAAAGTCCCCTTCACCGTAACGAGGTAAACGAACACGTTTTCCTCTGAACCTGCAAAATCCGACCCAAACTCCAAAGGAACCTGAGGATAAGAAGTCCACTCCGCAAATGACGCAGTGCCGTTGACTCCTTGAACCACAAGCACCGTTGGGCTGTTGTCTAAGAGCGCAGGGATGGCGTAGGTGCTGTTCGAAGTGGAAGTGAGGTTTGACTTGTAAGTGTAGGAAAAAGCATAGCCACCGGAGATTGTGGTTGTGGCTGGAGAATTCAGGCTTAAAGTCATAGTGTAATTCAGCGGGTTCAAATCCAAGAAGGTTTCATTTGGCGCGGGCGCCGGGGATAAATGGGCGAAAGAATACAGCGCGAAAGAAGTTCTCCTGTCGTCAAACGGGACCCGAGCAAACGCCGCAAGCAGCGCCGTGCCATTCGAGGCATTTGGCACTTGAACGGTCACGTAGCCAACTCCATCGCTTTGAGTTTCGTTGTAAACCTCGCCTAAGAAGTCCTTCGCAACGACGTAGCAATTCAAACTTGCCACTGTCGGCCCAGAGTCTTGGCTCACTGAAACCCTAAAAGTGTACGCTGTGATGTCGCCAAGCGTGGTATTGCCGAAAAGCTCGATGTCTATGGACAGCATCTGGCAAACCGAAATACCCAATGCGATATTGCTCAACCTCGCCGCCGCGGACACTTCTGGATATGAAAGAAACTCCCCATTTCCGCTGTTTAGTCGGCTAATCTTGTCAACATCAAGCGTATACAGGCCTGCAGAGTTGCTGGCTGCCAGTCCAAAGTTCGCTGGTGGTCCGCTGTTTGAGCCCCAGTTTATAGGTATGCCGTAACCTGAGACGATATGGTCAGCGATCGCTCGAAGGTAGTTTCCCTCGTTCACGTCTTCTACGCCATTTATCTGAGTCTGCACCGTTCCAGCTGTGAAGGCTGTGGCTAAGATGGCGACGGACACAACGAGGGAGCAAGCGAAAAAAGTGTCGATGGAAATGGTCGGCGTTTTTTCTCCTTCCTTGCGCTTACCCTATCGCCGAGGTTATGCCGAACATGCCTGAGAGGAACTGCTGCGAAAGCACGAGTGACAGGTATGCGGTTCCCGCGAGCATGGCTGACCATTGGAAGCCGGCGCCGAAGTTGCCTTCGCTTATTTTCCCGATGAAGAAACCTGAAATCCAGCATTGAAGAATTATGCCCACCGAGAACATCCGCATTTGGCTCTGCATCGCCATGGAAGCAACAGTGGAAAGGCTGGTGCTCACCACCGAGGTCATCATGTACGTGGTTAACGCCACAATGGTAGTGGTTACGGCAATCAGAGCGCTCCATATGAAAGCAAGCACGATGTAAGGCTTCAGCAGCGCACGCCTATTAATCTGCAGCTCCCGCTCTTTCTCGCTGTAATCGGCAAGTATCTCCAGCGACTGAGTGCTGTTCCCGCCGATTTCGATGGTTTCAATCATCATGGCGAAGTTCACGATGACGAACCAGCTCTTGATTTCCTTGCCGAGCTTGCTGAAAATCTTCCGCAGCGGAACACCCCACTCAATTTGGCTCCTCATCAGTTCCAGAAACTTGGAGAATCCGCCGTAACCCTTGCGTTTGGTGGCTTGCACTATGCTTTTTTCAGGCGAAAGCCCAATCTTGTTCGCTTCGGTGACATCTCGGATGAAGTGGGGAATTGAATCTTCAGCGTTGTAGTTGACTTTGGCCATTCTGCGGTATTGGATAGCCGGCACCATCGACCCGAAAGCTAAACAGATTGTGGCGATTTCGGGCAAGCCAATCGGCCCAAGAGAGTTTGAAAGCGAGGGAACGGCAAAAAAAACAATCAGCACTGCTCCAGCTGCCCCAATGATGATAGCCGCCCTTTTGTATAGAGCTTTGAGGTTTCCGAAGGCGCTTCGCTGCATGTTGTGCGCCACCATGATGAAAACCAGCGACAGCACAGGCATGAAGACAAACGCTATGATGTACGACATGACGGGCGAAATGGGCAGTGAACTCCCCGCCAGCAGGTCACCCACTCCCGTGGATGAGAAGACGACGAAGAGGATGTAGGTGCACAGGATAACAATTAACATAACAGTGTAAGCTTCAACCAGCGTGGCGATTTTCTCAACCGAACGGGTCAAGGCGTTGTGTCTAAGCTCGAAGATTGCTTTCAGCTCACTTTTCAGGTAGTCAACCATTTTTCCGCCGCTTCTAATCGACGAGACGAAACCGCCCAGAAAACTCCTGTAGAGCTTCGAGCCCGTTTTTTCAGAGCGTTGATGCATCACTGTCAAAGGGTCTTTACCCAAAACTTCCACTTGCCTCACCACTTCTTCGGCTTCTTTTTTGAAGCTTGGGAGGAAGGATAGTTTCCGCATTTTCTTCCAGCTATCGTAAGGCGAAACTCCGCTGGCTGCCATTAGCGTGAAAATCATAACCGCGAAAGGCAGCTCATGCTCCATCTTCTCTCTTTCTTCGCTGGTGGCTCTGGACATTACGCCCAGAATCTTTCCCAGAAAACCGCTTCTTGCCTTCATCTTCACTGCTCCTTTCCAAGCTCTTTGCCAGCTAAGTCTTCCACGTTGAGCGAGCTGCTTAACGCCTTGTGAACGCTTCTGAAGTCTCGGAGACCCTTCTCGACCATTTTCAGAAGAATTTGCTTTCGACGCTCAAGCTCTTGTTTAACAACGCTGACTGGGACATCCAGGTTTTTGGCCATTCTGCCCAACAGGTAGCTTTGGTCAAGGCTTTGCTGGAAAGAGTCCGCCGAAGGGTTCCAAGCAAACACATCATGGACCACACCAGTCTGATCCAGTTCCGAGATTCTCACGAATTTTCTGGTGCAGACTTTTCTGTCCACTGCTACGAAGCTGGGAGTTTTCACCTGTTTAACCACTATGACGCAGTTCATCAAGGGCAAGATCCCCTGAGGAATATTCATCGGAGGCTGAGTGAGACGCGTTATAACCGTCTCAACGTCTTCAGCGTGCATGGTGCACATTCCGCCGTGTCCAGTGGCTAAGGCTTGAAAGAGAACGTACGCTTCTTCACCTCTAACCTCACCCACGAGAATGAGCGCTGGTCGGTGACGCACAGCCGACTTGATGAGGTCGTAGAGGGTGACTTCGCCTTCGCTGCCTCCGCTGAAACCTGGTCTGGCGATTGTGGACACCCAGTTCTCCTGTGGAAGATTGATCTCTGAAACCTCTTCCACCGAAATCATCTTGAAGTCAGGTCTTACGAGGCATGCGATGGCGTTCAAGGCTGTGGTTTTTCCAGCGCCCGTCGGACCAACTATCATCACTGACATTTTGTTTTCCATGAGCATCCAGAGGTAGGCGGCGATTGACTCGTCGATGGTTTCGTTCGTTATCAAATCCACTATGGTGATGGGGTCTTCTCTGAACTTTCGGATGGTGAAGCTTGTTCCTGCAGGTGTGGTTTCTTTGCCGAAGGACACCGCAAGCCTGTGCTTTCCAGGTAACGTTAAGTCCACAATCGGATGCGCAATGCTGACGTGCTTGCCTTGCCTGTGAACTACGCGTGTTATGAAATCGTCCAGTTCCTCTTCATCAGCGTAAATGATGTTCGTGCGGGCGCTCTCGAATTTTCTGTGGAAAAGAAAAACGGGCTTGTTGACGCCCAAGCAGCTGATATCTTCAATAAAGGGGTCGGAAATGAGGGCGTCGATTTTTCCGTACCCGATCAAGTCTCTTTCGAGGTAATACATGATTTTCCTCAAACCCACTTGGTCGGTTCCTGAAACAACAGCTTGGTGTTCGTCGATTATGGTTGGCAGTTGTCTGTGAAATGACTGTGCAAGGGTTTCATCTGCCCTCGGAGCTTTCAACTCGTATTCAAGTGTGGTCATAAGCTGTTTGTAGGCGTCTTTTTCCTCTCTGGTCATTGAAAGTTCATCAACGACGTAGAAGTAGCTGCCTTCTGACTCATCCTGGAATATCCAAGCGTAGGAAAAAGGAGGCTTCAGAGGATAACTCTCGACCTGCATGTATCCCTCAGGAACTCGGCAGCCCTGAATGCCCAAGTAGCCAATCAAATCTTCTTCGGAAGTTTTGTCTTTTTCTTCCACTTCTTCGTTCTTCTTTTTTCCAAACTTCACTCTTAGTTTCCTCCAAAGAGAGTGAGGTGAGCGCCTTCGCTATCCAAACAATACTCAATGAAAGCCGTGCCGGAACCGCTGACGTACGTGCCAGAAGCAGAGACCTCGAGCGGTATCGGTAGTCGCCTTGAGTTTGACAGCGTAGCTGAGCCAAAGCCTACTTCAACCCAAGCCCTTGAAGAGTCGTTCTGAATCTGGATCCAGTATCTTTGGTTTCCAATTAAGGCGGGGATATTCAAGCGAAGGGTTGACGTGACGTTGCCTTGGGAAGTGACTGATGCGAGCTTCACGCTTTCCAAGGCAATGTATCCAGCTATGCTGGCTAGTTGTTGTTCCTCTGCTTCGTGCTTCAGGTTAGCCACGGAAAGTCCGCAAGTGCTGATGATGAGAACTCCAACTATGATTGAAGCGAATAAAGTGTAAATGTAGCTTGGAATTATGGACGGCAGCTTATCTCACGCACCTCTCGATTCTGATAATGGATTGGACGATTTCGATGTTGACGATTGCCCCGTAAGAAGTGCTGGAGATCGGGACGGAAACTTGGCCGCTGGCGCCGTCTAAGACTGAAGTTACTAGCAAGGGTTCAGGATTGTACGAGAGATTATGGGTTACAGTTGTCATCTGAGCTGATTCACACGATATTTTCAACGGAACTTTTCCGCACAGCGCCATCGCTTCTGAAGTGTTCATGTTGATTACGTAGATGCGCACGTTGTTGACAGTTTTGTTGTCTTCGGTGCCGGCAATTGTGTACGAAAGCGTTGGGCGATATCGAAGCAGAATCTCGGCGTGCTCAGCGCCGCTTCTAATGTAGAGCTGAGTCATGAGCGAGCCGCTCTGGTTGCCTATGGTTCGGCTGTCTCCCTTCAAGAAAAGCCCTGTATCCGGGGATTCCACGTTGGGAAGCTCATATGTTACTTGCCCTATTGAGGCGTTGAAAATGGTCTCGTTGATGTCTCTGTTGTCAGAAATGCCAATCGTTAAAGAGTTGTCGGATGGCTGAACGTGAAGTTGTCCGCCAGAATCGGCGATTGCAACCGTGCGCGCTGAGCCTGGCTGCCACAGCACAGCCATCAAGTTCTCGTCCAAGGAAACGAAATCCTGTTTCGCCGTCGCCATTTTGAGGGTCTGGCTTCGCGCGTTCACTTTTTCAACCGCAAAGTAGTACGTGATCGAAATCAATCCCAGCGTGGAAACAAACAGTATGAGGAACGTTGCTGGAATGGCAAGCGCCGCTTTGGACCGACGCAGCCCAGCGAACCGCAGACTAGCCAAGTTTTTCGTCAAATGTTCCTCCTCTTGAATGTTCCAGCGCTGTAAAGGTTTCCCAAAAAATGAATTAAGCTGTTTGTGCGTAACTGAAGATACATGCGAAGAAGGAGGCATTGCATAGAGATGGTAGCGGGGCATAGCTATAACCTCGTTTCATGGCGAGAGGCAGTCATAATCGCGTGAATATTCTGCCAAAGAAAAAGAGAAGAAAGAAATGGGTGGTGTGGGGGTAGCTCTCTTGTTGGCCTATTAGCTCGATTCAACGTTAGTCTCTTTATAGTACATTGCCTGGGACGTGAAAACGGTTAAGGCAACAGTCAAGCCAATGTCGTTAACGGTTATGCTGTCTGGGCTGGCGATGTAGAGCATCATGGTCTTGCCTGACTCAAGCGTGAGATCCACGGATGCTTGCTCAAAGATGTACGCACTGCCAACGGTTATGGAACCGCCATCTGCCAAAGAGGTGTTGAACGGCAAATCATTGGAAATCGAGGCTGTGGTCACGTTGTAGAATATGTTCGTCCAAGTGACTTCTTGTCCTCGAACGGTCACTTTGTCTATGACTACGTCTCTTCCGCCAGTGTTGATTATCATGATGGCGGCTTCAGGCGAGTAGCTAGTTCCGTTTGCGGCGTACCATACGTGCTGCTTTGTCAAGTGAAGGCTTTCTTCTTGAACTCTGGTGCTTGTCACGTTGATGGCGAAGTAGGTTACGACTCCGGCTAATAGCACTGAAACAACAAGAATAATCAGCGTTGTTACGACTGTACTTAGAGCCCAACGATTCTTCAGGATGTTTCTCATTTTTATCTCCTGAAAACGCATAACGGTAGTTTTGGATAAGTAAATTTGTGCGTAAGAAAGATTACACATAAAGTGGGAGAAAAATTGAATGACCTGAAAAAAATATGCAAAAAGGGAGGAAGTGGGGCTATGTGGATACAGCCTGCACGTTGGTTTCTCGGTAATACATTGCCTGCGCTGTGTACAGCGTTATGCTTACTGTTAGGCCGACGTCGTTTATGGTTATGCTGTCTGGGTTGACGATGTAGATTAGCATGGTGTATCCTGATCTGAGAACGATGTCACTGCTGGCAACTGTGAAAGTGTACTCTGTACTATCGAAGCTGAGAGTGTTGCTTCCTGTGATGTTGAAATTGTAAACATAAGACATGTCGCTCTGTATCGGGTTAGTGGTTACGCAGTACAGGACGAGTTTTTCGTTTGAGCCATCCGTGTCGTTCCAATCGCATTCTTGTCCACGCACGCCTATTTTGTCAATTACAATGTCTCTGCCGCCAGTGTTAATCACCATCAGTGAGGCTTGGGAGTAGCTGACTGATCCTGCTGTTGCGGTTGAGTTGTGCCATATGTGCTGCTTTGTGAGGTGTAGACTCTCTTCTTGAACTCTCGTGCTGACTACGTTTATGGCGAAGTAGGTTACGACGCTCGCCAGCAACACCGATATTACCAGGATGATGAGCGTGGTCACCACTGTGCTTAGAGCGTAGCGGTTCTTTAACAGCTTATTTATCTTGTTCATTGTCTTCGTTCACCTCCTAAGTCTGTTCCCACTGCGGATGGGTCGGATGCCCTTTGGATTGAATTAGCCAAGAAGTTCGAGCTTCGATGTCGATTCGGAGTTGGATTAGTCTGAGGTTTTTCATACTTTTCGCCGACTCATCTTTGACAGTGGAGTGTTAAAGTTGTTATAAATATCTTATGACACACGATTTCATATATACTCTTCAGCTTACAATTTAGAAAACTCGCTCTAACTTAACCATCTGTATCCACACTAAGCTCTACGTAAGCAACTTACGACGGAGCCTGCCACGTGTGCACCACATCGCAAACACTTACAGCTCTGTATGCAGAATCGCCTATTCTATCTGTGTGCGTAAATGACGCAAACACACACAATGCGCACTCTCTTCACGGCTCTGAGCTCTCGCACACCGAGGCGACCATCAAACAAACGTTAACAGTAATGGCTCAAACAGCAAAACAATATGTGCAATTGTCCTGTTTTTGTGAAGAAATGTTTATATAACGTCTTCATCCTTGAACAGCTGTCTGGAGCCGTCTTTGTGGGAAAAACAACTCCTCAAACCATCGGTTTAGCTGCAGACGTAGATGTTGTAGATAGACAAATCCTCAGCCTGATGCAGGAGGATTGCAGATTAAGTTTCAGCAAAGTAGCCTTGAAAACAGGCATCTCTGTAGGCACAGCTTACAATCGCATAAGGAGCATGGAAGCCGAAGGCATCATTAAGGGCTACACTGTGTTGGTTGATTCATCGAAGTTGGGATACAACCTGACAACGATAATCCTCGTCCAGGTGGAAGGCGGACACCTCGACGATGTGGAGGAAGGAATCGCCGAAGCCTCAAACGTGGTGGCTGTTTACGACGTCACAGGAGACTTCGATGCAGTCGTAATTGCCAAGTTCAAGGACAGAACCAGCCTAAACGACTTCATAAAAAAGCTGTCAGCCACTGCACATGTTAAGCGAGCAGTCACGAACGTAGCGTTGAACATAGTTAAGGAGGACTTCAGAATAAAGCTTTTCTCGGATTCCGAGTAGCTGAAGTAGCGCGTGAATTGCCAAGAGTGATGCACATGTCCAAAAATCCCACCAGAATAACGGTTGCGTTTGACCAGTCGACGGCGAATCTGCTGGAGAAATTCAGCGCTGAGACTGAGCTTTCACAGAGCGAAATTATGCGGCGAGCGTTGCGTTTCTACAGTGAAAACAGAATCCTTACAGATCCAACTGTGCGCAAGAAGGCTTACGCCTACATGGATTTGCTGCTCAACGGCGAACACATTGTTTTGGATGTTGACCATTGGCTTCTTTTCCTGCGCTTGGTCGAAAGCGTTCCTGACAAGGAGAAGTTTTGG
>Ga0299912_10004488_pt1 | contig 11445 bp, 9 predicted proteins | sample RVTome_2_FD_207667 | JGI IMG/M metagenome (GOLD analysis project Ga0299912, IMG submission 207667) | Soil microbial communities from uranium-contaminated site in the Upper Colorado River Basin, Wyoming, United States - RVT95D214 (version 2) ... | reverse complement strand
CCTTGTTGCCGAACCTGGTCCAGGTTCTGTCCAGGGTGTGTTCGAGAGGCCACCGACCCCTGCCATCTTGCTTGCTCAAGACGATGTCGATGGCCTTCTGCAGTCGCCCGTCGCCTCCGTAGCCCAACTGGGCCAGTACGTCCACCGTCTCCAGCAGGTCACTGTGGTATCCTAATGGAAAGCCCAAACTGAACCACAGTGGACTGATCTTCCCTCTGCTGCTGGGGTAATCTGCGACGGCTGGGTCGCGGCTCAAGAGCAGTTCCACACCGAGGGCCATGGCCTGCCTGGCAGCTTCCGAGAGCTGCTCGAGAGGCATCAGAGCGTACGCTCCAAGCGCCTTGATCGCCCCCCAGGCGCAAGTGCGCCAGGTCTCCCTCTTGGCTCGGTTGGAGGAGTTGGCACGGCAATTGAACCCTTCTTCCACTATCCTCTCTGCCAGGTTCTGGGCCACAGTTTGGACCTTGGGATCATGGCCATAGCCCAGGTTGCACAAAGCGCGCAGGAGATTGCCGTTGAGGCAGGCCACCGTCCCCGTTTCCGTCTTGGTGGCGGAGAACAGCCCTTCTTCGGGGAGAAAGCTGTGATCGAGCACGATCTGGCACGCCCGGCGTATGGCGTCGTCCGGGGTGGCACCGAGATCCGCCAGGAACATCACCTGCCACACGGTGGCCCTGTATTTCGGGCTATAACCATGGTCTGGTTTGACCCAGTAGCCTTGAGGATACTGGGCTCCCAGGATCTCTCTGACTGGTTTCGAGGTCATGATGGCTGCGCGGGCAGCGACAAGCTCATGGTCGTCAGGGGGCCTGTGGAGGAGATCTCGCAGGGCGAAGTAGCGCACCGAAGGGTTCTCCTCCCCCAGGAGCCAGGGAAGGGGGTCCTTCTTAAGATACCGGTTCCAGTTGCTGGCCATGCCTTTCTCCGACAGAATCCTCAGGTCCTCTGACCCAGACTGAAAGGCGTCTTGGCGTAGAGTTCTTGCGGATAGGGCTTGATCTCGATGTCCGGAGCGCGGTGCTCGAGGAAACGGCTCAAGCGCTGGGCCTCCTGCTCCATCTGATCCCTGAGGTGCCCTGCGACTCGCTCGAAAGGCAACACCTGTATGGCCTGTTTCTTCTTGTCTTCCATCCAGATGCCCACGACCTGTCCATCGCGCCACACCGTGGGCAGGGCATTGCCCGATGCATCGAAGACTCTGTCGTACTGGCTGGGATGCAGGAAACGGCTGCGATCCTTGTAACCCATGATGCAGGGGTCCAGACTGGGGAGAAACCACAACGAATGACCATCGGGGTCGATTCCCATGAGGGCCTCCACATCGCTGGCTGGCAAGAGGTACCTTCCTTCCAGACCATCGATGCCCACCTGGATGATGCCATCTGCGATTTCGGACAGACCCCGTCGGACCTCGGTCTTTCCCAGCCCCGTCCACCACACAATATCCTCCTCGCTGGCGGGCCCGAAACAGGAGAGGTAATGCCACACGAGCCTCGTCTGGGCCTCATCCGAACTCACCGAGTCCAGATTCACGTCCGGAAACCAGTCGTGAAACGGCACGTACTCGTGCAGGTTGCTGCGCCAGGTTCCGCGTGGACCTGCTCTGACAAGCCACCAGTCGTCAGGCATGAGATCCACCATCACGGCCATGGCCGGATCGCTGAGTTCCTGCTTGATCTCGGCAGACGTTCTAGGGCCCCCAGCCAGCAGCTCGGAGACCGCAGCGCAACCGCGTTGATACTCCTCGTCGCTGATACCATAGTGGCGCAGATAGCTGGTCAACAGTGCCTTTCGCCGCTGCTTGGTGGCCTGGTAGGCGATGGGAAGCAGCACCTTGGAAAGGATGAAGAGGGTGTTGCGCATACACAGCACCTTGGCCAGACTGCGCTGCTCGTACAGCGCGGTGGGCAAATCCTCTTTGACGGAGGCTCTGCCTCTGGCCCACAGGGCCAGATAGGGTACGGCGGCGAGGGTGGCGTGGAGACCGCCGATGTCCTGGACACTCTGCACGATGCTGACGGTGGCTTCGGGCGCAGTCAGATGCTGCTTGTGAAGTACGAACCTGTTGACCTGTGCCAGTGATAGTTGCTGAGCCATGGGTGCTAGTCTTGGCTAGGTGATCCCTCCGTGCGTGTCATACCGTGCGCGGAATAGCCCATTATACCTGCTATTGACCTGTAGTCAAGGCTGTGATGCTCTGTGTATTGGCATGGGGCTGGCGCTTTGGTATAATCACTAGATGCACAGTCCGGCACCCTCGTATGGAGGGTGATTCATGAGGACAGTCTGGAGGGCATCGTGACACGTAGGATCATAATGGCTGGGAACTGGAAGATGTATAAGACCGTGGGCGAGTCCGTGGCCCTGGCGGAGATGTTGAAAGAGGCCTTGGCAGGTGTAGGGGACAGGGACATTGTCGTTTGTCCTCCTTTCACCGCCTTGTACCCAGTTGCCGAGGCCCTCAAGGGAGGCACAATCAAGGTCGGGGCACAGAATCTGTACCCAGCGGAGGAGGGGGCGTATACTGGGGAAATATCGCCGAACATGCTTCTAGACATGGGCTGCCAGTACGTGATCCTGGGACACAGCGAGCGGCGCCAGTATTTCCAGGAGAGCGACCAGTTCATCAACGACAAGTTGCAGGTTGCCCTGGAGCATGGGATCAAGCCCATTCTCTGCGTCGGCGAGACTCTGGAGCAGCGTGGGGAAGGGCGGCAGAAGACCGTGGTCAGCATGCAGGTCGAGCGCGATCTGCAAGACATCCCCGCCGAGGCGATGAAGGGCGTGGCCATCGCCTACGAGCCCATCTGGGCCATTGGCACGGGCCACACGGCAACCCCCCAGCAGGCCGATGAGATGCATGCGGCAATTCGCGCCAACCTCTGCGGGCTCTACGGTGAGCGGGTCGCCCAGGGGGTGTGCATCATGTACGGGGGCAGCGTCAAGCCCGGAAACGTGGATGACCTTATGGCACAGCCCGAGGTCAACGGGGCCTTGGTAGGGGGTGCATCACTGGATCCGGAGAGCTTCGCTCGGATAGTGAACTTCCAGCCCTAGGGAGCATCTCGCAGAGCGCGAAGAAGGGACCGGCCACGCGTAGTGCAGTCTGCTCTTCTCCTGTCAATCGAGCCGGGTCTCCCCTCAGCAACAGATCATTCCCTGTGTCTTCAAACCCCCGCCATCACTCCCCACAGCGCGATGGCCATCAGGGCGCCACACGCTGAGCTGAGGAAGTTGACCACATCGTTGTTCAGCCAGCGCCAGCCTCGGGCCTGGCTCGTGCGCAGTCCGCACCCGTGCACCTCCCTCTCCGTCTCCGTTTCACATCTGGCACAGTAGAAGACGCCTTGCACGGCGGCACCCAGGAGGCTATCGAAGAGGGACCCCAACAGGCCGCTGAAGAGGGTGGTGGGAATGATCCACGATAGGCTCAGGCCGTCGCTTCCTTTCAGCATGGCTTCCAGACACACCAGCATGTAGCCCAGTAGACCGATGAAGAGGGCACCGAGCGTGGAGGCAGCCGTGCCCAAGAGGGTGACGCCTCCGGAGGTGCCCGCAGGCACACTGCGCCCCGTGGAAATCAGTCGCGGTGGCACCGGGCTGAGCACCCCGATCTCCGTGCCCCAGGTATCGGCGTTGACGGTGGCCATGGTCCCCAGGAAGGCGGCCAGCAGGGCTGGTGTTGGGTGGGAGCGGTACAGAAGCGACAGGAAGACCGCCAGACCTCCGTTGGCCAGGACCTGTCCCAGGTCGCGCTGGGCACCTTTGTGGAACTTGTCGGCCACCTCTCTCTTGTCGGCTTGCCGGTAGCGCGAGAGGAGCGAGGAGAGGGTGAAGAAGGCGAAAAGCACCAACCCCCAGACCCATCCGCCGAAGGCGAAGATGATGGTGCCCACGGCGATGGCACCCGCAGCGCCGCCAGCCGTGAGGGCGCGCCGCCGATGAGCGAGCAGGGCGATGATGGCGCTCAGAACCAGGCCGGTCAACAGTCGGAGTAGCGCTGCGTCGTGGTGAAGGGACATCGCCTTCCATGCGCTGTGGCTAGAGCCTGGTCAATTCCCTCGGTAACGTGGTCAGTGTCTCGCAGCCGTCCTCGGTGACCAGGACGTTGTCCTCGATGCGCACGCCGCCACGGCCGGGGACATAGATCCCTGGCTCCACGGCGAAGGTCATCCCCGGGTGCAGAGTCAGGTCATTGCCCTCCACGATGTAGGGAGGCTCGTGAATCTCCAGCCCCAGCCCGTGGCCCGTACGGTGGATGAAATACGCTCCGTATCCGGCCTTCTGGATGACCCGGCGGGCTGCCCGATCCACTTCCTGAGCCTCGATCCCCGGCCGGATGAGGTCTCGCGCCGCAGCGTTGGCCTCTTCCACCACGGAGTAGATCGTCCGAAGTTCCTCGTCGATGTCACCCACCGCGTAAGTGCGGGTGATGTCGGAGTAGTACCCATCCGCGCGCAGGAAGGCGTCGATGGTGACCAGGTCGCCTTCAGCGACGGTGCGCGAAGTGGCCCAGGCATGGGGCGACGCACCGTTGAGCCCTGCGGCCACGATGGGCGCTTCGGGCAGCTCGCCGCTAGCGGCATCCAGAGCCGCCTTCTGCCAGATGGCCGATAGCTCCAGCTCGGTTACTCCAGGCCTCAGATCTGCCAGCACCTGAGCGAAGCACTCCTCGTTGACCATGCCCGCCCGGCGCATGGACTCGATCTCCGCTTCGTCTTTGGTGATGCGGAGTTGAGACAAGAGGGGCTCAACATCGACGAACCTGGAGTTGGTGACACACTCCTCCAACTGGCGCAACTCCAAGAGTCTCATGCGCAGGTGCTCCACACCGAGGACCTTGCCCTGCAGGCGCAGGTCATCCGCCACTTGCTGGAAGGCGATGCCCGGGCCCCGCTCATCGCTGTAGGTGTAGAACGAGGCCTTGACGCCCAGGTTGGCTTCAACCCGCGGCGCCTCCAGCACCGGCAGCACGAAGACCGGCTGCCCGTCCTGGGGGAAGAGAGCCAGGGTGATGCGCTCGCTGGTGTGCATCTCCAGTCCTGTCAGGTAGCGCAGGTTCGCCCCTGGGACGATAGCTGCCAGGTCTACCCCCGCCCCCTGTTGGGCCAGCGCCAGATTGTCCAGTCGTTTTCTGCATGTTGTCTTCATAGCGCTAGATGATATCAGACTGTGGTCTCGGTGACAAGTGAGTGCTATGCTGGAGAGGCTGGTGCGACTGGCCGTCTGCGGTGCGGATTCCGGCCGTGGATCGGCTGACGTTCCCGTCGACTTGACTTGCTCGGCGACTTGCGTTATACTTTTTGTGTTGATGGTATAACCTGGAGGTGCGTGATGGCAACCGCTAAGATCTCGCAGAAGGGCTGGGTCGTGATCCCGGCCAAGTATCGCCGACGCCATGGCCTCAAGCCTGGAGATACGGTGCGCATTGTGGATTATGGCGGGGTGCTGGCCCTCGTTCCCCCTCTGAAAGACGCAATCGAAGACGCCCGAGGGATGTTGCCGGGTGCGTCGCTCACCAGGGCGCTGTTGGCCGACAGGGCTCACGAGAGGGAACTCGAGGGGTAGTCGAGTGATCTACGTTCTAGACAGCTGCGCCTTGCTGGCATACCTCGGCGCCGAGGAAGGGCAGCGGACGGTGCAGGAGCTCCTCAAGCAGGCGGCTGAAGGAAGCGCGAAGCTCTATTTGACGATCATCAACTACGGCGAGGTGCTGTACGTCGTCGAACGGGAAAGGGGTCTCACCGCGGCTCAGATGACCGTCGCCGCCATCGACCAACTCCCGATTGAGGTGGTGGAAGCCGACCGAGAGCTTACGTTTGGTGCGGCTCACATCAAGGCCAACTATCCCCTAGCGTACGCCGACTGTTTTGCCGTTGCACTGGCGCGGGACGTGGAGGGAGTCGTGGTGACCGGCGACCCGGAGTTCAGGGAGGTGGCAGAACTGGTCGACGTGGCGTGGCTGCCACGAGGCACGGAGGATACCTGAACCCGGAGGCGGCACTCGATTGCGGCGCACCAGGGCCCGCTCGTGCTTGCCTCTTGGCCCGCACTGAGCTAGAATATGTGCGTGAAGTTGGTGGTCGCTCTGCAAATGGGCCCATATTGGCTCTTTATGCTTAGTGGCTGAATAGGGGCTGTCATAGCTCGCTATACCCATACCAGGGATAGCGAGTTTTGCTTTCTTGGTCCAGTTGAAGACGCTTGACCAGTCTTGGAAAGGAGACCATCAGATGGCAACCTCGTGGGAATACCGTTACGCTCAGCGTATGAAGGGCATGAAGAGCTCCATCGTAAGGGAGATTCTCAAGATCACCAGCCAGCCAGACGTGATCTCTTTTGCCGGGGGGATGCCGGCGCCCGAGCTGTTCCCCCTCAAGGAGATAGAGCAAGCGTGCGTCAAAGTGCTGAGGAAGCACGGCTCCAGTGCGCTGCAGTACAGCATCAGCGAGGGGTATGTGCCTCTTCGCGAGTTCATCGTGCAGAAGATGGCGCGGTATAGCATCATGGCCACCGTGGACAACGTGCTCATCACCACCGGTTCCCAGCAAGGCCTGGACCTGGTGGCAAGGGTTCTTATGGACCCGGGCGACGTGATCATTGTGGAGGCCCCTACTTTCGTGGGAGCCTTACAGTCCTTCACTGCTTATCAGGCCTCGTACGCCAGTGTACCGCTGGACGACGAGGGCATGATGGTCGATGTCCTGGAGCAGCGGATCGTGGAGACCCATCCCAAGTTCATGTACGTGCTACCCAATTTCCAGAACCCAGCGGGGGTCACCCTCTCGAAGGACAGGCGTGAAAGGCTGGTGACCCTGGCGCACCAGTACGGAGTTCCCATTCTGGAGGACGATCCCTACGGTGAGCTGCGGTTCGAGGGGGAACATGTGGAGCCTCTGGTTGTGCTCAGCGCCAGGCAGAATGGGCAGCAATCAGGCTACTTCGAGGGTGACGTCATCTATATGAGCACCTTCTCCAAGACCCTGGCGCCAGGCTTGCGGTTGGGCTGGGTGGTGGCGCCTGTGGAAGTGATCAAGAAGCTGGTCCAGGCTAAGCAAGGCGCAGATCTCCACACCAGCACCTTCGACCAGATGATGGCCTACGAGGTTGTATCCGATGGCTTCCTGGACGAGCACGTCAAAGAGATAAGGGAGACGTACCGACAGCGTCGCGATGCCATGTTGGCCGCGATGGACGAGCGTTTCCCCGATGGAACCACATGGACGCGCCCGCAGGGTGGGCTCTTCTTGTGGGTGAGGCTGCCCGAGGGGGTGGACTGCGAGGATCTGTTCAAGGAGGCCGTCGAGCAGAAGGTTGCCTTTGTCCCGGGCACGGCCTTCTACGCTGATGGGAGCGGCCACGACTCTCTGCGTCTTACCTTCGCTACCTGCCCAAGCGACATGATAGACGAAGGCATCAAGCGGCTGGGCAAGGCCATCGTCAGAGGGATCAAGCAGGCGGCCTAGTTATCCTCCGTCCACGCCAAACCCTGACGCCTCGCGTCGCACCCCGTATGGGTGGTGCGAAGACCAGCGATCCTACCTGTGTGGCGACTCTTGGAGTGCAGAGTGATGGGTAGAGCAGACCTAGTGATCCTACATCCCCCCAGCGTGTACGATTTTCGCAGGCAGCCGAAGCTCTACGGACCTGTCAGCGAGGTGGTGCCGTCCACCCCTGTGTTCGAGATGTACCCCTTCGGGTTTGCGACCCTGGCGCAGCATTTGCAGAGCAAGGGATTCCGAACCCGGATAGTGAATCTGGCGCTCCGGATGATCAATGATCCTTCCTTCGATGCCGAGGGGTTCATCAGGGGCCTGCATCCTGGGGCCTTCGGCATCGGGCTGCATTGGCTGTGCCATGCCCAGGGCGCCATCGAGGTCGCCAGGGTGGTCAAGCGACAGCATCCGAACACCCCGGTGATCTTGGGGGGCCTGTCGTCGTCGTATTACCACGAGCAACTGATGGCATATCCGGAGGTGGACTACGTCCTGCGCGGGGATTCGACGGAAGCGCCCCTGGCTCAGCTTCTGTCATGTCTCCGGGAGGGTAGGGAGCCCCTCGAGGTGCCCAACCTTACCTGGCGGGACTCAGCGGGAACAGTACGAGTCAATCCGCTCAGCCACGTGCCCGAGACGCTGGAACTGCGCCCTATCGATCATACCTTCATGGTGCGTGCGGTGCTCAGGGATCGAGATTTGACCAGCAACATGCCCTTCAGGGACTGGCTGGAGTACCCCATGGGCGCGGGGATCACGTGTCGGGGTTGCACTCACAACTGTATCACCTGTGGTGGTTCGGAATACGCCTTCAGGCGATTCTTTGGGCGTGAGAAGCCAGCTTTCCGGCCCCCCGAGGCCCTGGCCGAGGACGTGAAGAACATCCGCGGGTTTGGCCAGGGGTTCATGATCGTCGTGGGCGACATCAGACAAGCAGGCATGGCCTACGCGCATCGTTTCCTCGACGAGATGGCCGTGTTCAAGGACCCCATCACACTGGAATTGTTCACCCCAGCGCCTGACGACTTCCTGGCGCGTGTGAGCGACGCCCTTCCGAACTTCGCCCTGGAGATATCGCTGGAATCCCACGACGAAGAGGTGCGTCGCGCCTTCGGCAAACAGTATTCCAACGAGGCAGTGGAGAGGACCATCGAATCGGCTTTCTCCGCCGGATGCAAGCGGCTGGACATCTACTTCATGATCGGACTCCCCAAGCAGACGCGGATGTCCGTGATGGACACCGTAGCTTATTGCGGCGAGTTGCTGGACAGGTATGGTCAGGATGGCAAGCTTCACCTCTTTGTCTCTCCTTTGGCGCCTTTCCTCGATCCTGGCAGTATGGCCTTCGAGGAGCCCGAGCGACACGGCTACAGGATCTTCCATCGAACTCTGGAGGAGCACCGCACCGCCTTGCTCAGCCCCAGCTGGAAGGACGTGCTCAACTACGAGACGGAGTGGATGAGGAGGGAGGACATCGTTCTCAGCAGCTACGAGTCCAGCCTGGAGCTGAACCGCATCAAGCTTCGTCATGGGCTGATGAGCTCCCAGGAGGTGGCTCAGGCGGAGGAGCGCACCACCAAGGCCTTGAGACTGCTGGAGCTCTTGGACCGGGTGCCGGCTGGAGATGCCGCAAGACTCGAAGAACTGCGCCCTGAGCTGGAGCGCACGAACGCCATCGTCGCCCGCCCCTGGAACGACTGGGAGTTGGGCCTGAGTCTGGGCAGGTGGGGCATCTTGAAGCAGGGATACTATCTGGTGAACCAAGGGGTGGCCGCCCTTGCTTCGTGGTTGAGGGCAGCCGTTCACGGGAACGGCCGAGCTCGCACTGACAGCGCGACGGGTGTCTCCGGCAGCAACGAGTAGCGACTATTAGAGGAGACGCTCTTGACTCCACGGGGTTCTGCGATCAAGGGATAGCTGGCGAGACGCATGAGAAGCATCTACGAGGACATCGAGCAGTTGATCCGTGGCGGAGAGACAGTCGCCACCGCCACGGTGGTCACGACCCAAGGGTCCACCCCTCGAGAGGTGGGCGCCAAGATGGTCATACGCCCTACGGGGGAGACCGTGGGTACCATCGGTGGGGGGTGCGGGGAGGCCGAGGTCTGGCAGGCGGCCATGGATGCCCTGAAGGACGGGCGGCGCCGCATAGTGACGCTGGACCTGACGGGAGACATCACCCTGGATACAGAGATGGTCTGTGGTGGGGTGATGAACGTCTATATCGACCTCTGGGATGCTGGAGATCTGGAGATCCTCCAGGCAGCCCATGAGGCCATGAGAGGCGATGGTAGGTTCGCCATGGTCACGCCGCTGACCACGGACGACTCACGTCCGCACATGTTGGTGCTCCCGGAAGGGCAGACCGTGGGCAGCTTGGGTGATCACGGCGCGGACGCCTCGATGCTGCCATCGGCGCTAGAGGCCCTCGAGGAGGGGGCCTCAGGGACAGTGCCAGGCACAGAAGCACGACCCGCTATGTTCATCGAGGTATTGGTGGCATCTCCGACGCTGTTCATCGCTGGTGCGGGGCACATTGCGGTGCCCCTGGCCAGGATGGGAGCCATGCTGGGCTTTAGGGTGGTCGTGCTGGACGACCGTCCAACGTTTGCCAACGAGGAGCGTTTCCCCGACGCCGACGAAGTGCTAGCCGCCCCCTTTGGCGAGACCCTGGCCAGCTATCCTCTCGACGGCCAGACCTACGTGGTGCTGATGACCCGTGGCCACGCCCACGACCTGGAGTGCCTGACGGAGGTGATCGACAAGCCCGTGGCTTACCTGGGGATGATCGGCAGCCAACGCCGCGTCAAGGGGGTCCTGGGTTTGATCAGAGAGAAGGGCCACGCGGAGGAATTGCAGTCTCGCGTACATGCCCCCATCGGGTTGGACATTGGGGCACTGACGCCGGAGGAGATCGCCCTCAGCGTGATGGCCGAGGTGGTCAAGGCCAGGCGCGGGGGCACGGGACGGTCATTGTCGGAGAAAGGCCCAACTTCGTAAAACTGACACCGGGCAGGTCAGCCCGATCTGTGTCGGATGCCCAAAGGACGTAGCCGCACGGCATGCCGTGCGGCTACGGTGTTCTACAGAGAGCGGCGCGCGAAAGGTGTCACTGGTCCTGCGGCCGCGGGATCCCCTTCCTCTCCAGCAGTTCGTCGCTGAAGCCCAGCTCCTTGCCAATTTCCCAGGTGAAGTACTGGTCCAAGACTGTCTGGGGATGCACCTCTTGCATGGCTTCATACCAGGTCAGGCCGTCCATACGCTGATATTGCCAGTACTCCACTCCCTTGGAGTCCCTGCGCCAGTAGTAGTCTTCCTCATCATAGGAGGCGATTCGTTCCCAACCGTACCTGTATGCCAGGGCGGTGAAGTCCTCGTAGTACCCGTCGGGCACAGGAAGGTATCGCCCTCCTTGGGCATACGCCTCCGGCTCCTCCTCGGGGACGATGTGCCACCAGTACTGCCAGGGGTGCATCTTCAGGGGCTCTCCCCGGGTTCCGTTCTGGGCGGCGCACTTGATGAGCAGTCGCCAGTACAGCTCTTCGCCGATATCCTCCCGCAGCCAGTCCAGGCGTCGCTGACCGTTGTCGTCCAGCAGGTCGAGACTCAGATCGACGGTACGCCCGGTCTTGTGCCAGCTGAAATAGCTGTACTTGCTGAAGTAGTCAATCCGGCGCATGGCGTCGGCGAGAAGGGCCAGGTAGTCGAAGCCAGTGCGCTCGTAGACCGTAGCCCGCAAGGCGTTGTAGGAATCGTCCACGCGGTCGTTGAGGACCGTATTGCCCCCCGTGACTCCCGGCAACTGTACCAACTCGTACAGGCCCTCATTCTCCTCGGGGTCAGTCACGAGCACCGGCGTGGGTGTTGCGGGCTCCGGCGCTGGCCCTCTGTTGCCGAGGGGAATGGGGGGGGAGGTAATCACCGGGTTGCTCTCGTGAGCTGCGCTCAG
>Ga0299912_10004487_pt1 | contig 11446 bp, 8 predicted proteins | sample RVTome_2_FD_207667 | JGI IMG/M metagenome (GOLD analysis project Ga0299912, IMG submission 207667) | Soil microbial communities from uranium-contaminated site in the Upper Colorado River Basin, Wyoming, United States - RVT95D214 (version 2) ... | reverse complement strand
CGCGGCACGACGCGCTGACCGATCTGCCCAACCGGCGCATGCTCCGCGAGGTGATGCAGCAGGCGCTCGCCCGAGTGCGCCCGGGCGAAGGCTTCGCCGTTCATTGCCTCGACCTCGACCGCTTCAAGGAGGTCAACGACGCTCTCGGTCACGCTGTCGGCGACGAGCTGATGCAGGCTGTCGCCCGGCGGCTGCACGGCATCGTGGCCGCGAAGGGCACGCTGGCCCGCATCGGTGGCGACGAGTTCGTGATCGTGCAGAACCCGGCGCGCTCGCCGTCCGAGGTAACCGACCTCGCCGCCGAGATCATCGCCGGCATGAGCGAGCCTTTCACGCTCGGCGACCGGCTGCAGGTCGTGCTGGGTGCGACCGCCGGCATCGCCATGGCGCCGGCCGACGGCACGGACGCCAATCAGCTGCTCAAGGACGCCGACCTCGCCTTGCACCGCGCCAAGCAGGAAGCGCGGGGCCGCTACTGCTTCTTCGAGAAGGACATGGACGCGCGCATGCGGGCCCGGCACGAGCTGGAACGGAACCTGCGCTCGGCGCTGGCAAACGGCGAGTTCGACCTCGACTTTCAGCCGCTGCTCAACCTGAAGCGCAACGAGATCGCCTGCTTCGAGGCGCTGTTGCGCTGGCGCACGCCCGAAGGCACTATTCCGCCGAGCGAGTTTGTTCCGGTCGCCGAGGAGACGGGGCTCATCGTGCCGATCGGCGAATGGGCGCTGCGCCAGGCGCTGGCGGAAGCGGCGAAATGGCCGCGCCACATTCGCATTGCAGTCAATCTTTCCCCGGTGCAGTTCAACACGTGCAATCTCGCCCAGCTGGTCATGAGCGCGCTCGCCGCCTCTGGCGTCGAGGCGAACCGGCTCGAGCTAGAGATCACGGAATCGCTGCTCTTGCAGAACAGCGAGGCGACGCTTGCCACGCTGCATCAATTGCGCGGCCTCGGCGTCCGAATCGCGCTCGACGATTTCGGAACCGGCTTCTCCTCGCTCAGCTATCTGCGCAGCTTCCCCTTCGACAAAATCAAGATCGACCGCTGCTTCATCGCCGGCCTCGCCGATGGCAACGAAGAATCGCTGGCGATCGTGCACGCGGTGGCGCGGCTTGGCGCCAGCCTCGGCATCGCCACGACGGCGGAAGGCGTCGAGACCCAGGCGCAGGCGCAGATCGCCCGTAAGGAAGGCTTCACCGAGATCCAGGGCTATTGGCTGGGGATGCCGCACGCCGCCAGTGCGATCCCCGAAGTGTTCGACCTGCAGCGCAACCCGAGAAAGCGGCGGCGCGCAGTCGAGCCGCCGGATAAGAAGCCCAACGCCGGCGAGGGACCGCCGGAGGTGAAGGCCGCTCCTCGCAGGTCACGCAAAACGAAGACGGCCCGCTCGGCCTGAGGCGGATAGTGCCGAGCTCAGGTCAACTCGCTGCTGATTTGGCGCGCCGGTCCCGTCTCGATCGGTAAGCCGTTCTCGGCGCCCCATTCCGCCCAGCTGCCGTCGTAGACGGCGGAATTCGTCTGCCCGAGTACGGCGAGCGCCAGTGACAGGATCGATGCGGTGACGCCCGAGCCGCAGCTGGTGACCACCGGCAGCTTGGGATCGACACCGGCATCGGCGAAAATCTTCGCCAGCTCAGGTGTCGCCTTCAACGTGCCGTCGGCGTTGATCAGCGACTGCGAGGGAACGTTGCGCGAGCCGGGGATGTGACCCTGCCGCAGACCGGGGCGCGGCTCGGGCTCGGCACCCGTAAAGCGGCCGGCGGGTCGCGCATCGACGATTTGCGTGTGGTTGCCGATCGCCTTCTTCATGTCGTCGATGTCGCGAATGAGCGAGGCGTTGGCCAATGGCGTGAAGTGGCACTCGGGCCGCTTCTTGGGCGGGCCGTCCTCGAGCTCGCGCCCTTCCGATTTCCATTTCTTCAGTCCGCCATCGAGCACGGCAACATCCTCGTGTCCCATGGCACGGAAGGTCCACCATACGCGCGGTGCAGAGAACATGCCTTCGGAGTCGTAGACGACGATGCGCATGCCGTCGCCGACGCCCATTTTCTTCATGCGGGAGGCGAACTTGACGGTCGAGGGCAGCATGTGCGGCAGGGGAGACTTCTCGTCTCGCAAATCGTCGATGTCGAAGAACAGCGCGCCAGGGATGTGGCCGGCGAGGTATTCGGCCTTCGGGTCGCGGTTGGCGGTCGGCAGATGCCAGCTGCCGTCGAACACGACGAGGTCGGGGGCGTCTAGATGCTCGGCGAGCCAATCCGTATCAACGATCCATTTCTTAGCGCGTTCGAGCACTTTCCCTCTCCGTTCTAAGTCTCTTGGGCTGCAGTGCCGCACTCAATGCGTGCCGCCGTGGCTAGCGACATAGGCAAAACCAGCGAGCCCCGCAAGGATCGTCCGCTCTAAGCCGTATTCACCGCGCCGCGGGCTCGCTGAACACGGACGGGAGCGGGCGCGGGGCGCGCGTCAGCCAGGCTGGCTGGGGTAACGACTTGGCTTTCAAAAACTCTGGGTTGAACAGCCGCGACGGATAGCGCGTGCCGCTGTCGCACAGGATCGTCACGATCGTGTGACCGGGGCCCAGCTCGCGGGCCAGCCGCATGGCGCCGGCGACGTTCACTCCGCTGGAGGCGCCCACGCAAAGGCCTTCCTCGCTGGTGAGCTCGAACACGATGCGCACCGTTTCCGCATCCGGGATCTGGTAGGCGCGGTCGACGGGTGCGCCTTCGAGGTTCTTGGTGATGCGACCCTGGCCGATACCTTCGGTGATCGAGGAACCCTCGGCTTTCAGCGCGCCCGTCGTGTAGTAGGCATAGAGCGCCGACCCGGGCGGGTCGGCGAGGGCAATTGTGATGTCGGCGCGCTTGGCCTTGAGGCCGCGGGAGACCCCGCCTAGCGTTCCGCCCGAGCCGACCGCTGCGACGAACCCGTCGACCTTGCCGCCGGTGTCCTCCCAGATCTCCGCCGCCGTCGTCGCCATGTGGATGTCGCGGTTGGCGACGTTGTCGAACTGGTTGGCCCAGATCGCGCCGTGCGCCTCACGGGCAGCCAGCGCCTCGGCGAGGCGGGCGGAATACTTCACGTAGTTGTTGGGGTTGCGGTAGGGGACGGCCGGCACCTCGACCACCTCGGCGCCGAGCAGGCGCAATGCGTCCTTCTTCTCCTGCGACTGCGTGTCCGGGATGACGATAACGGTGCGGAAGCCGAGCGCGTTACCGATGACGGTGAGCCCGATGCCGGTGTTGCCGGCCGTGCCCTCGACAATGGTGCCACCGGGCTTGAGGCGCCCGCGTTCGATCGCATCGTTGATGATGGCGAGCGCGGCGCGATCTTTGACCGACTGGCCGGGGTTCATGAACTCGGCCTTGCCAAGGATCGTGCAGCCGGTCTCCGCGGAGGCCCGGCGGAGCCTGATGAGGGGCGTGCGCCCCACCGCGCCAGCGACGCTCGAGCTCGTGTTCAAGGGTCCACTCCTGCGGGGGAACAGGGCACCCCTAGCGGCGCCGGTTGTCACCGGCAACTGCGCCAGAGAGCGTATTTTGGGGAGATAGCGGAGGGACGTTCGCTCGGGCGAACGTCGCTGCGCCCATCGGCGGCGGCGAATGGCGTTGATTTTTCTGCAGGGCGCCAGATATATCTTCGCCCAATCGTTCCTGAAAGCCGAAACGAGACTTGCCCAGGGCAAGGCGGTGCGGGTAGGCGCAAGCCAGCCCGAAGGCGGGAGCGGCGCGCGGGCGTGGTGGAATTGGTAGACACGCCAGATTTAGGTTCTGGTGGCCTTGGCCGTGGGGGTTCAAGTCCCTCCGCCCGCACCACCTCACGGCGCGGAAGCCGGCCAAAGGGGCCCACTAACATCACGAAAGGCCGGCATAAAGAGCAAGCCGGTGTCAAGACAGGTTGGAGAGCAATGCAGATCACGGAAACGAGCAGCGAAGGTCTGAAGCGGACGCTGAAGGTGGTGGTCGGCGCCGACGAGCTCGGCAAGCGCTTCAGCGCGCGGCTCGGTGAGATCAAGGACCGCGTGCAGCTCAAGGGCTTCCGCAAGGGCAAGGTGCCGGTTCCGCATCTGAAGAAGGTGTACGGCCGCTCGCTGATGGTCGAGGTGCTGCAGGAGACGGTCAAGGAGACGAGCTCGCAGGCGCTGGCCGACCGCAAGGAGCGGCCCGCCATGCAGCCGAGCGTCAGCCTGCCGGAGGATCAGGCCGAGATCGAGCGCGTGCTGGCGGGCGAGGCCGACCTTTCCTTCTCGATGAGCTTTGAGGTGCTGCCGGCAATCGAGATCGCCGACTTCAAGGGACTGACGCTTGAGCGGCTGGCGGCCGACGTGGAGCCGGAAGCGATCGACAAGGCGATCGGCGAACTGGTCGAGCGCAGCGTGTCATGGACGCCCGACGAAGCACGCGCAGCCACCTCCGGCGACCGCGTCACCATCGACTTCGTCGGCAAAATCGACGGCGAAGCGTTCGACGGCGGCACGGCTGAAGGTGCGCAGATCGTGCTCGGCCAGGGCAACTTCATCCCGGGCTTCGAGGCTGGCCTCGAAGGCGCCAGGGCGGGCGATGAACGCGTCGTCGCGGCGACGTTCCCGGCCGACTATCCGGTCGAGACGCTGGCCGGCAAGGATGCGAGCTTCGACGTGAAGGTCAAGGAGGTCGCCACGCCGCTGCGCCCCGCGATCGACGACGAGTTCGCCAAGACGCTCGGCGCGGAAACCCTCGCCAAGCTCAAGGAGCTGGTCGGCCAGCAGATCGCGCGCGAATACGATTCCGCGGCGCGGCTGAAACTCAAGCGCGAGCTGCTGGATCAGCTCGAGAAGGCGCATAGCTTCGAATTGCCACCCTCGCTGGTGGAGAACGAGTTCGCCGCGATTTGGCAGCAGCTCGAGGCCAACCTGAAGCAGTCCGGCAAAACGCTCGCGGATGAGGGCAAGACCGAGGAGGAGGCGCGCGCCGACTACATGCGCATTGCCGAGCGCCGCGTGCGCCTGGGGCTCGTCATCGGCGAGATCGCCGAGCGCAACGAGATCAAGATCACCCAGGACGAGATGCGCCGCGCGCTGATCGAGCAGGCGCGCCGCTACCCCGGGCACGAGAAGTCCGTCTACGAGTATTATGAGAAGACGCCAGGCGCTCTGGCCGAGCTGCGGGCGCCGATTTTCGAGGACAAGGTTGTCGATTTCGTCATCGACAAGGCGAAGCCGACTGAGAAGAAGGTGTCGAAAGACGAGCTGTTTCAGAAGGTAGAGACGGCGACGGCCGCCTGAGCGGGGCGTCTCCGGAGAGGGTGTTACCGCCGCAGGGACTTGCGCCCCGCGGCCGGGCTACCCAAGAAATGACGTAGGATGGGCGCGATTCGAGGCGTCCGCCCGTTAAGGTCCAAAAGGAACAAACACCATGCGCGATCCGGTCAGCTTATTGACGAACACCTTCTGGCCGATGGTCGTCGAGCAGACGAACCGCGGCGAGCGCGGCTACGATTTGCCCTCGCGCCTCCTGAAGGAGCGCATCATCTTCGTCACCGGGCCGATCGAGGACCAGATGGCGGCCTCGGTCTGCATGCAGCTCCTGTTCCTTGAGGCAGAGAACCCTAAGAAAGAAATCTCCATGTACATCAACTCGCCGGGTGGCGTGGTGACGGCGGGATTCGCCATCTACGATACCCTGCAGTTCGTGCGGCCGCCGGTCGCCACGCTGTGCATCGGGCAGGCGGCGTCGATGGGTTCGCTGCTCCTGTGTGCTGGCGCCAAGGGCATACGCTACGCCCTGCCCAACGCTCGCGTCATGGTGCACCAGCCCTCCGGCGGCTTCTCGGGCCAGGCGTCCGACATCGAGCGCCACGCCGAGGACATCATCAAGATGAAGCGGCGGTTGAACGAAATCTACGTCAAGCATACCGGGCAGCCCTACGAGGTCATTGAACGCACGCTCGACCGTGATTACTTCATGACCGCGGAGCAGGCGCAGGAGTTCGGCCTTATCGACAAGGTTCTGACCCGCCGCGACGAGGCGGCCTTCTCTCCTATCGACGTCGCAGCCAGCTGAGGCGGCGGCAGAGGCGGCTTCGGCGGTGAGCGGCCCGGCCCTTGCATCGGTCGATGAATGCGGCCATGCTTCGCACCGGATATGTGTCGACGCGATCCAATCCGGGACGAACGTTAGGTCGCCACAAAACTGTGGCAATCCAGCCGCTTCGACGGCAAGCGCGGCGGCTTTCGTTAATCCAATCTTGATCTTGAGAACGCTAGCGTGCTCAGATCACGCTAAGGGACTCGAAGCCGCGGGAAGAGGGCCGGCACAAGGCCGGCACGACACGAGAATCTTCGAGGGCGAGCGCCGGCCGTTGAGGCGCCCAGGAGCCCCAGGAGGGGTGAGACATCAGGAATGGCTCAAGAGAAAAACACCCTCTACTGCTCGTTTTGCGGCAAGAGCCAGCATGAGGTGCGCAAGCTAATCGCCGGACCGACCGTGTTCATCTGCGATGAATGCGTCGAGCTGTGTATGGACATCATCAGGGAAGAGAACAAGAATACCCTGGTGAAGTCGCGCGATGGCGTGCCCACGCCCCAGGAAATCTGCGGCGTTCTCGATTCCTACGTGATCGGTCAGGACCACGCCAAGCGTGTGCTCTCGGTCGCCGTCCACAATCATTACAAGCGGCTCAACCACGCGTCGAAGAACAACGACGTCGAGCTCGCCAAGTCGAACATCCTGCTCGTCGGGCCGACGGGTTGCGGCAAGACGCTGCTCGCCCAGACGCTGGCGCGCATGCTCGACGTGCCGTTCACCATGGCCGATGCGACGACGCTCACCGAAGCCGGCTACGTCGGCGAGGACGTCGAGAACATCATCCTCAAGCTTCTGCAGAACGCCGACTACAACGTCGAGCGGGCGCAGCGCGGCATCGTCTACATCGACGAGGTCGACAAGATCAGCCGCAAGTCCGACAATCCGTCGATCACGCGCGACGTATCGGGCGAGGGCGTGCAGCAAGCGCTTTTGAAAATCATGGAGGGCACGGTTGCCTCCGTGCCTCCGCAGGGCGGCCGCAAGCATCCCCAGCAGGAGTTCCTGCAGGTCGACACGACGAACATCCTGTTCATCTGCGGCGGCGCCTTCGCCGGCCTCGAGAAGATCATCTCGCGGCGTGGCAAGGGCACCTCCATCGGCTTCTCGGCCAAGGTGGTCGGCGCCGACGAGCGGCGCACGGGCGAGGTTCTGCGCGATGTGGAGCCCGAGGACCTGTTGAAATTCGGGCTGATCCCCGAGTTCATCGGCCGTCTGCCGGTCATCGCCACGCTCGAGGATCTCGACGAGACGGCACTGGTGCAGATCCTGACCGAGCCGAAGAACGCGCTGGTCAAGCAGTATCAGCGCCTGTTCGAGATGGAAGACGTGAAGCTGACGATCACCACCGACGCCCTCAAGGCCATCGCGCGCAAGGCAATCGAGCGCAAGACGGGTGCCCGCGGGCTGCGCTCCATCATGGAAGCCAATCTGCTTGAGACCATGTTCGATCTCCCCGCGCTCAAGGGTGTCGAGGAGGTGGTCATCGGGCCGGAAGTCGTGGAAGGCAGCGCGCGTCCCCTGCGCATCTATTCCGACCGGGCCGAAGAGAAGGGCTCGAGCGCCTCTTGATCTACGGGGCCGCCTCGAGGGAAGCGGCTCACCCCGAGACCGAATAGCGCCGTGCGGCGCTCGCCGCGCGGCCAGCTCTTGATCTAGCGGCAGACGGCCCCATTTCAATTGGCAGGCCGTCTCTGCGAGTGTGTGGAGCGCGGCGAAGGCGGTGCATCCCTGCATGCGCATGGGTGCCCCGCCTCAATCGTGCCGGTGCAGGAGCGTTAGATGCGCCGGTTGGGTACGGGGTCAACGCCCTGAAGCGGGCGAAACGTAACGGCAAGCGGCCACATTAATCGGATGGGTAGCGACATGGGCGACGAGAAGCAATCCAAAGAAAAGGCAGCCGGCAAGGGGCTCTACCCCGTGCTTCCGCTGCGTGACATCGTCGTGTTCCCGTACATGATCGTTCCGCTATTCGTCGGGCGCGACAAGTCGATCAACGCGCTTGAAGAGGTGATGCGCACGGACAAGCACATCCTGCTTGCCGCGCAGAAGAACGCCGGCGACGATGATCCGGCGACCGACGCCATCTATCCGATGGGCACGCTTGCGTCCGTGCTGCAGCTCTTGAAGCTGCCCGATGGCACCGTGAAGGTGCTCGTCGAGGGCACCTCGCGTGCGCGCATCCAGCGCTACACCGAGAATGCGAACTACTTCGAAGCCGAGGTGGAGCAGGTTCCCGAAAGCGTCGGCGCCAAGGACGAGATCGAAGCGCTCGCCCGCTCGGCGGTGGCGCAGTTCGAAAGCTATGTGAAGCTCAACAAAAAGATCTCGCCCGAAGTGCTGGGCAACGTCGCGCAGATCGAGGACTACTCGAAGCTCGCCGACACCATCGCCTCGCATCTCGCCATCAAGATCGCCGACAAGCAGGAGATCCTCGAGATCGCGACGATCTCCGAGCGGCTCGAGCGCGTCTATACGCTGATGGAGAGCGAGATCTCCGTGCTGCAGGTCGAGCGCAAGATCCGCTCGCGCGTCAAGCGGCAGATGGAGAAGACGCAGCGCGAGTACTATCTCAACGAGCAGATGAAGGCGATCCAGAAGGAGCTCGGAGACAGCGACGAGCGCGACGACATCGCCGAGTTCGAGGAGAAGATCGAGAACACCAAGCTCTCGAAGGAGGCCCGCGACAAGGCTCTCGCCGAGCTGAAGAAGCTCAAGCAGATGAGTCCCATGTCGGCGGAAGCCACCGTCGTGCGCAACTACCTCGATTGGCTCCTGTCGATCCCGTGGGGCGTCAAGGGCAAGGTCAAGAAGGACCTCGACGAGGCGCAGACGATCCTCGACGCCGAGCACTACGGGCTCGACAAGGTCAAGGAGCGCATCGTCGAATACCTCGCCGTGCAGGCGCGCACCAACAAGCTGAAGGGGCCGATCCTGTGCCTCGTCGGGCCTCCCGGCGTGGGCAAGACCTCGCTCGGCAAGTCCATGGCCAACGCCACGGGGCGCGAGTTCGTGCGCATGAGCCTCGGCGGCGTGCGTGACGAGGCCGAGATCCGCGGCCACCGGCGCACTTACATCGGCTCCATGCCCGGCAAGGTGATCCAGTCGATGCGCAAGGCGAAGCGGACCAATCCGCTTTTCCTGCTCGACGAGATCGACAAGATGGGCTCCGACTTCCGCGGTGATCCGGCGGCTGCCCTGCTCGAGGTTCTCGACCCCGAGCAGAACAGCACCTTCAACGATCATTATCTCGAGGTCGATTACGACCTGTCGAACGTGATGTTCGTGACGACGGCGAATACGCTCAACATTCCGCCGGCGCTCATGGATCGCATGGAGATCATTCGTCTCGCGGGCTACACCGAGGACGAGAAGATCGAGATCGCCAAGCGCCACTTGATCCCCGGCCAGCGCCAGGCTCATGGGCTGGAGGCGGCGGAGTGGACCATCGACGATGCGGCACTTCTCGAACTCGTCCGCCGCTATACGCGCGAAGCCGGCGTGCGCTCGCTCGAGCGCGAGATCGCCAAGCTGTCGCGCAAGGCGGTGAAGGAGATCCTCACCTCCACGAACAAGACCGTGGCCGTGACCATGGACAACCTCGAGTCCTACCTCGGCGTGCCGAAATACCGTTACGGCGAGGCCGAGCTGGAGGACCAGGTCGGCATCGTCACGGGGTTGGCGTGGACGGAAGTCGGCGGCGAGCTGCTGACGATCGAAGGCGTCATGATGCCCGGCAAGGGTAAGATGACGGTCACCGGCAACCTGCGCGACGTGATGAAGGAATCGATCCAGGCGGCCAACGCCTACGTGCGCTCCCGCTCGATCGAATTCGGCATCCATCCGTCGCTATTCGAGAAGCGGGACATCCACGTGCACGTGCCGGAAGGCGCTACGCCCAAGGATGGCCCGTCGGCCGGTGTCGCCATGGCGACGGCGATCATCTCGGTGCTCACCGGTATTCCGGTGCGCAAGGATGTCGCCATGACCGGCGAGATCACCCTGCGTGGCCGCGTGCTGCCCATCGGCGGCTTGAAGGAGAAGCTGCTCGCCGCCCTGCGCGGTGGCATCAAAACCGTCATCATTCCTGAAGAGAACGTTAAGGATCTCACGGAGATACCCGTCGAGATCAAGAACAAGATCGACATCGTGCCGGTGGCGCGCGTCGACGACGTTCTCAAGGCCGCCCTCGTCCGGGTACCGGAGCGGATAATCTGGGATGAGGCTGCCGAGGCGGCGGCCGTCAAGAGCGAGGAAGCGGCCGCAAGTCCGCGCGCTACCGCTCACTGAGTGCAAGCAGCGGCTCGCGCAGCGCCATCGGCGCTACCGCTTTTCGATGCAGAAACAACCCAAGCCCCGCGCTCGTCCGGCGCGGGGCTTTTTGTTCCTGCTCCGTGCGCGCCGAAGGCTCCATTTCCCCAGGTTTTTCGGGCAAATTCGCACGATTTCCCCCTTGACGACGGCGCGGATTGAGCGCTTTTCTCCAGCACTGTTGCGGCTGCAGCAACACAGCGCGGGGTTACCTTTAGCTCCCCCTTTTCCCCCAGGCGCAAATTCCGAACGCAAAGGACGGACACGAGATGAGCAAGAAAGATTTGATCGACGCCGTCGCCAAGGAAGCCGAACTCACCAAGGATAAAGCCACCGTGGCGGTCGACGCGGTGCTGGAGCACATCCGCAGTGCCATGCGCAATGGCGAGGAAGTGCGTATTCCCGACTTCGGCACGTTCAAGGTCGCGGCGCGCAAGGCGCGCGAGGGCCGCAATCCGGCGACTGGGGCGACGATCAACATCCCCGCCTCGAAGGTGCCCAAGTTCAGTCCCTCCAAGGGTCTGAAGGACCTCCTCAACTAAGCGCTTCGCTGAAGCGCTTTTGAGCTATCCGGCGAAGTTTCGGGCGCGTCGCAGTCTCTGCGGCGCGCCTTCGAACTTACTCAAGACCGGTAGTTGCGCCGGCGGCGCAAGACCGCTACATGCGCCAAGCGCCGTGCGCCCCGCGCCGGCCGATCTCGCGCAGGCTCAACGTGCGGGCGGTTAGCTCAGTGGTAGAGCGCCTCGTTTACACCGAGGATGTCGGGAGTTCGACCCTCTCACCGCCCACCATGTTCCTGCCGACACAAGCTGAAACAGGCGTCGTTCTAGAAACGTGCTGCTCTATGGACAGCCGGCGCTCACGCCGGGCCGCCTTGCGGCCGTGGCGCTGCGCCCAACGTCTAGACGTGCGCGGGCTGCGCAATCGGATCAATAAAATGGTCCACCAACTGGGGAGAAGGTCATGGCTCTTTCGATGTATCAGGCATCCGTGCCGGTGTTCCAGCGCACGCTGACGGCGCTCGACGCCATTCTCGACAAGGCGGCGGCTTATGCGGAAGCGCGCAAGATCGAAC
>Ga0299912_10004486_pt1 | contig 11447 bp, 9 predicted proteins | sample RVTome_2_FD_207667 | JGI IMG/M metagenome (GOLD analysis project Ga0299912, IMG submission 207667) | Soil microbial communities from uranium-contaminated site in the Upper Colorado River Basin, Wyoming, United States - RVT95D214 (version 2) ... | reverse complement strand
CTCTCGACCCGTCCGAAGGAACTGCTCCGTTTTAAATCGCATTTTTTAGACATGCACGTTGACTAAGGCGGCCCGTCCGAGATACATTTTCTCCTCATGAAAGAGGCTGATCTCGCCGCGGCCGCCAAGGAACGAATCGGCCCGCTCGCGAATCGGGTCATCCGGCGGGCCAACGGCGCTTTGCCGTATGACTATATCGTGCCGAACGGCGTTTACGAAGAGCTCTGGGACTGGGACGCGTTTTTCGTCGGCCTTCATCTTATTTCCGAAAACACGGCGAATGGGGTCTATCTCAAGAATTGGTGCTTGAACTTTCTCCGGTATACAGAGCCGGACGGCCATACTCCGGGCGGGATCCGGCCCTGGGCCGGACGCGACGCCCGCCTCTACCACATCAAGCCGCTCCTGGGTCAGGCCGCTTACTACGCCTCCATCTCGCTCGGAGACTACGGGTGGATTGAGCCCCATTGGGAAAAAATGAAACTCGGAGTCACGTATCGCGAACGAAAAATGAGCGACCCCGGAACGGATCTCGTCAAATGGTGGGACAGCCTTGAGTCCGGCGCGGATAACAATCCGGCTCTGGTCCGGCGCTTCCACAACAGCGTCGCCGGAGCAGACGTTAACGCCTTCATGGTCCTGGATTACCGGGCGATGGCGCTCATCGCCGCGCGGCTGGGCAGGGAGGATGATAGCGCCGCATTTCGCGAGAAGGTCCGCCGGCTCGTCGCCGCGGTCAACGCCCACCTCTGGGACCCTGCTGACGCGACATACTATAATTACGACTGCGTCGAGAAGAAGCGCATCCGCTGCATCACTTACAGCAATCAGATACCTCTCTGGGCACGGTTGGCCCCTCAAGATCGGGGACAGGCCATGATCGAGCGCTATGTCCTCAATCCGAAGAAGCTGTGGTCGCCCCACGGTATCCGTTCCTTGGCTGCCGACGAGACGCTTTACAATAACGATAACGTCATCAAGCCTTATTCGAATTGGCAGGGGCCGATCTGGCCGCATGCCAACTGGATGGTCATCCATGCTCTCATTCCGTACGGCTTTGCGGATGCCGCAGTCGAGGCGGCCGAACGCGTCACCCGCCTTTGTCTGGACGACCTCGCTCAAAACGGAATGATGCACGAAAACTACCATGCCGATACGGGTGCGCCGCTGGCCGCGCCGGATTTTATCAGCTGGAACCTCCTGGTCGCGCAGATGGTCGAAGAAGCCCGGACCCGTGTTTTCAAACCCGACCCCGGCGAATCCCTCTGGCGCGGGCAGGATTGAAAGAGAACCAGGCCGGATGATTTTCGCATTCTTGACATCGAATCGCGGCGGGGGATATTCTTTTTTCGAAAACGGCAATTCCGAACTTCGCGAGTGTCATAGCCTCGTGTCGCGAAAGAAATCGCCGTGCTGATCAGGAGCGCCTCTTCCTACGGATCATGGTTCTGGCAGAACTTTATTTTGCGGAGAACGGCCCTATTTCAATGTTTCCTCTATGTCACCCATCGCTGCAACCTCCGTTGCCTCTACTGCAACTTTCCTTTTTTGAAAACTCCTGAACTGACCACGCATCAGTGGGCCGATATCCTCGACCAACTGGCAAGGCTCGGTTGCCGCAGGGTCACCTTTCTCGGCGGAGAGCCGCTCCTCCGTCCGGATTTGCCCGACCTCCTTCGCCATGCCCGGCGGCGCGGGCTCTCGTCCGTAGTTTCCACCAATGGACTGCTCGTCCCGGAAAGAATCGACGCGCTGCGGCCGCTCCAGACCCTCGTGATCAGCCTCGACGCGGCCGGCCCGGCGAACGACGGGGTTCGGGGACAAGGCGTTTACGATGCCGTCAAGGCCGCGATCGTCGCCGCCAAGCGGGCCAGAATCCCGCTGAAAATCAACGCCGTCCTCTCCGCCAAGACCGCTCCCGAACTCGACGTCTTGATCCGTTTTGTCGAAGATCAGGATCTCCACCTGACCATCAATGTCGTCCGTTCCGGCGATCCCCATTTGTGGCGGGAAGCCAGGCGGATCAAAGCCGAGGATCACGAGATACGGAGATTGCTTCTTGAAATTGCGGCGCGGGCGAAGCGCAATCGCCGGATTCTCCTTTCTCCCTCCAGCTATCGTTATGCTTCTCTATGGAGAAATTATCTTGATGACAGGTATGAGGCCGGCGAATTGGATCCGGACGATCCGCTGCTCCGGAAAGGCCCCTTCTGCCGGGCCGGCCGCAGTTATTTTAACGTCAATCCCGACGGGACGGTTTCCCCGTGCGTGACGACCATGGCCAAGATTTCCGGCGGAAATGCTCTTGAGGATGGAGTCGAAGCTTGCTGGCGGACGCTGCAAGAACACCGTTGCCAGGCTTGTTACTCACCCTGTCTCGTGGAGCTCAATTTTCTTTTTTCGTTCAACCTGCGTGTCCTTGCCGGGTTTGCGAGAAGACATCTGGGAAGGTTTGGCTGATTTTGGGCATAACAATAAGGATCCTGTTCGGCGCCTTTAACGCCGCGATCGCGCTCGTGTGGCTGCTGGTTTTCGGATATATCCTCGCCCTCGCTCTTGCGGCCGCGCTCAAGAAAAAAGTGATCTCCCCATCGCCGTTATGGCCGGGAATCGCGATCGTCGTTCCGACCTTGAACGAAGAGGCTTTGATCCTCGACAAGCTCGACGATCTTCGGAAGATTGATTATCCCAAGGACCGGATCGAGATCGTCGTCGTCGATGGAGGCTCGACGGATCTTACCGCTGACCTCGTCCAGGACGAAATCGACAAGGGAAATCCCATCCGCCTTGTTCGTCTGGACGGCATAAGAAATAAAGTTGAACAGGTCAATCGGGTTATGGGAATTCTTTCTCAGGACATCCTGGCCTTCACCGATGCCGATGTCCGGCTGGAGCCAAGCTGCATCAGACGGCTCGTTGAGCTCCTGACGGGCGACCCTCGATTGGCTATCGCCGGCGCCTCGATCGTCCCCAAAACCCCGCTTGTCGAGGAACGAATCCATTGGAAGCTGGTGAATTTTCTGTGGTGGCTCGAAGGCGAGGTATTCGCTTCGGCCGGTTTTTCGGGAGTCTGCTATGCCGTCCGGAGAAAAAGCATCGCGCCCATTCCGCCGGAGGCCCTCACCGAGGACATCTCGCTTGCCTTGGCTGCTCGGGCGAGAGGCTGGAGGGTCCGGATCTGTCCCTCAGCGCGGGCTACGGAATTGAGGGTGCCGAAGACCGCCAAGGACCTTCTCGAGTACCGGCGCCGCCGCGGTTCGGGATACCTGGTTGAACTCCTTCGTGCGCGACCGCGGCGTTCCTCGCCGATCCCCTGGCGTCTGGCCCGATGGGTTCGCATCGGCCAATTCTGCCTGCTGCCCTGGACGGCGGTTTTCGCGACGGCCCTTGCCGGGATCCTCGTCTTTACCGGATACCGACTGAATGTGCTGTTGGCGCTCGGATTATTTTTCGTTTCCGCGTTCTCTCTCGTTTTTTTCTTGAATCGACATGAAGGAAATTCGGCCGGCCGCCTGAATCTCGGACCGGCGACGTTGCGCTTCGGGATCCTGACCCTGGTTTCCCTGCTGACCCTGAGTCGACATCCTTCCCTGCAGGTTCCTCGAGGAGGAAAGCCATGATTTCATACCGACAGGTGAAGAGCGGATGGCGATATCTCCGCCATCGTTTCAATGCCTACCATCCTTACGAAGTCCAAGCCCAGCTTTTGAATGCCTGCGACCGGCGGTGCGTCTTTTGTCGCTGCCCTGAGGTCGAGAGTCCTCTCTTGTCGGCGGCCCAATGGCGGGCCATCCTTCGGACTCTCGCCGGTCTTGGAACGATCCGGGTCAAGTTCCAGGGCGGAGAGCCGACTCTCCGGCCGGATTTCCGGGAGATCACAGCGGAGGCAAAGAACGCGGGGATGATCACAGCCGTCGTCACTCACGGCGCCCACATCGCCGCCCGGCCGGAGTTGCTTGACTTCTTGGACGAGGTCGTCATCAGTTTGGATTCCACCGACCGGAAGATCAATGACCGGCTTCGGGGCGATGGCGCGTTCGCCGGCGCCGTCCAGGCTGTCGACCGGGCGAGGGCAAACGGGCTGAGGACCTATGTCAATATGACCGTCTGCCGGGACAATTACGACGGGATCGAAACGATGCTCGAATTCTGCGAGGCGAAAAGGATATCTCTGAACGCGCAGCCGGTGAAGTTCGGCCGGATGTACTACCGGGACGAGGCGAAAAACCTGGCTCTGACCGGCGGTCAAATCCGATCCATGCACGAGAGGATCGTCGCTTGGAAAAAGCAGGGACGAAAATTGATGTTTTCCGCGGAAGCCTACAAGCCGGCCATCGCCTGGAACGATCACGAGGTCCTGACTGTCAGGAGCAAGGGAAATTCGCCGTGCGCTTGCGGAAGGGATTACATCCATATCGAGGCTAATGGGGATGTGGTCCCCTGCATCCAACACGGAGCCAGCTTGACGCCAAAAAATATCATTCGGGATGGGTTCTTGGAGGCCCTCAGGCACGTCCGGAACCACGACTGCGGCGACTGCTGGGCCGCCTATCTCAACGAGAGGAAAAATCTGTTTTCCCTTAAACCCGGCGCTCTTCGCCAGCTCTTCCGCCGGGGCTGATGCCTCCGCCATCTCAATGTCATCACGAAGTTGACTCTCTCTTTGATTTTGGACTAAAGTCGAATCTTCACTAAAAGGAGATCCGCATGAACAAAATCCGGAACGGCCGGTGGCTTCTGACCGTGCTGATCGTTTTTTTATTCGCGTTCCAGACGGCGGCCCAGGAGAAAGTCGACCTTTCGGTCATCCAGCGCATCCGCCGCGAAGGGCTCGAGTCGGGGTCGAAGGTGATGGAATATCTGAGCTGGCTCAGCGATGTCCATGCGCCGCGGCTGTCCGAGTCGCCGCAGTATCGCAAAGCGGGCGAGTGGGCGGTGAAGACGCTCACTGATCTGGGTCTGGTCAACGCCAAAATGGAGCCATGGGGCACCTTCGGCCGCGGCTGGCAGCTCAAGAAATTCTACGCGGCAATGGTCGCTCCGCAGTACCTGCCGCTCATCGCTTTCCCCAAGGCTTGGACGCTGGGAACGAACGGCATTGTCAAAGGCGATGCCGTTCTTTTGAACGTCCGGACCGCGGCGGAACTCGAGAAATACAAAGGCAAGCTCAAGGGGGCGATCGTTCTGAGCCAGGGCGAACAGCCTGTTCCCCTCAAGTTCGCGGCGGACGCCTCACGGCTCACCGAGCAAGACCTGAAGGACCTGGCCATGGCCTCCGAACTGGGAGCGAGGTCCCCGAACGCCGACCGGATTCAGGAAATGATGGCCCGCCAGCAGCTCCAACAGGCCGTGGTCAAGTTCGTCAAGGATGAGGGCGCGGCCGTCGTCCTCGAGCCCAGCCGGGGAACGGACGGGACGATCTTCGTCCAGAGCGGCGGGTCGCAGATGGTCGGGGCCGTGCCTCCTCCGCCCGCGGTCGTCGTTTCCGTCGAGCAGTACAACCGCATGGTCCGGATCCTCCAGAAAAATCTTCCGGTGACCCTCGAAATCGAGGTCCAGGCGGAGTTCACGGAGGGCGACCTCCAAGGCTATAACGTCGTGGCCGAGATCCCCGGAACGGACAAGAAGCTCAAGGAAGAGATCGTCATGCTCGGCGGCCACTTTGACACCTGGCATTCCGGGACGGGGGCCACGGACGACGGCGCCGGCTGCGCCGTGGCCATGGAAGCGGTCCGGATCATCAAGGCCCTTGGCATTCAGCCCCGCCGCACGATCCGCATTGCTTTTTGGGACGCCGAGGAGCAGGGGCTAATCGGTTCCCGCGAATATGTCAAGAATCATTTCTACGACCGGGTGAAGAAGGAAAAGAAACCCGAGTACGACAGCTTCGCGGCCTACTTCAATTTCGACAACGGCAGCGGCAAGATCCGCGGCATCTATGCCCAGGGCAACATCGCCGCCATGCCGATCTTCGAGGATTGGCTGAAGCCGTTCCACGACATGGGGGCGACGACCGTCACGAGCCGCAACACGGGCGGCACGGATCACCTTTCATTCGACAGCGCCGGCCTTCCCGGATTTCAGTTTATCCAGGATGACCTGGAATACGACACGCTGACCCACCATTCGAACATGGATGTTTATGACCACGCCTCGCGAGGCGACCTGATGCAGGCGGCCACGATCATGGCCTCGTTTGTCACCAACGCGGCGATGCGCGACGAGAAGCTCCCGCGAAAGGCCTTCAATCCCGACGATCCGCGCCCGAGGTTCTGAGCGGACGGTCTTGCTCTCCGCCTCGCCCGGTGCGAAAGGAATTAGTTAAGGCGCGGCGTCAGAACCGCCCTTTGATGAGTTTGACCAGGATTGTCACGGCCGCGGGGTCCTCGAGTTCCCCGAGAGCCTCGATGGCCGCCCTGCGGACCTCGGGACTCGAGTGCGTTTCGGCGATCCGCGCCAAATGGGGCAGGGCTTCGGCCGGAGGAAGTTCCCCCATGACTTCGACAACGCGCCTCTGAACCTCCGTGTCTCTGTCATCGAAAATGAGCCGTCCGACAGCCGGACGGGTTTTCTCCGCGGCCTTCTCAGCCAATCCTCGAACCGCCTCCCGCCGCAGGCTCTCATCCGGCGCGCGCCGGGCCGTTTCGATGAGAAGCTCCAACGCTTCGGGGCGGGACATTTCGGCCAATCCCGAGATCGCGCTTTCCCGGACCTCTGTTGAGGCGTCGGATTGTATGACCCGCCGCAAAATGGCGACGGCTTGGGCGTCGTCCTGTTCCCCGAGAGCTTCGGCCGCTTCGCACCGGACGTTCTGGGGAGCTGGGCTCTTAAGAACTCCGTCCAGAAACGGAATTACCGCGCCGGGTTCTTGATGGATGGAGACGGCGGCAAGGAGGTTCTCTTTTTTGTCCCAGCCGGCCGCTGCCCGATAAAGCGCTTCGAGGCGAGACACGCTTTCGTCGTTCTTGGCCGGACCGATCCAAAGCAAGGGCAGGCTTTCGAAGTCAAAGGAAAGCTTGAGGTCGCTGACCTCGGCGGATACGGGACCCCGGCGCGAATCGGGGCCGAACCTCAAAAAAATGCCGATCTCTTTGCGCACCTGGCGCTCCGGCGCCCCTCTCCTCTCCGCTGCCTCAAGCGTTTGGCGGGCGGCCTCGCGGAGGATTTCCTCGTCCGAACGTTTGGGCGATTCACCCTCTTTCTTTATCGAGACAAGGCTTTCAATGGTCGGCTCTTCGTGCCTGGTCCGGCTGGGCCAACTTCCGATAAAGGATCGCTCGCCCATGAGCCGCCGGATGGCATAGCCAACCCAATATCCTTTGCGGAAAGCCGCGGAGTCAGCCTCCCGCCCGGCCCACTGGAGACGGTCGACGAGGCGCGCCGCGGGATCGGGCGCCCTCAGGATCCGGCCGGGAGGAACCGGTTTTTTCGCCCAAACCGCGGCCTGGAGTCCCAGAACCAGGAGTAAACACAATAGTCGTCGTCCCGGCATGGCCATGGCTTATATTTGAGCGCCCGAATCCTTCTTCTTCAGAATCTCGAGAAGGGCGGCTTTGGCTTTAGTCGTTCCGATTTCACCCAAGGCGGAAACGGCGCTTGTCCTGACGCGGAGAACCGCGTCATTGCGCGCGGCGTCCAAGAGGACCGGAACGGCATCATCGCTTTTGGTCTCGCCGAGGACGCGGGCGATGTCCTGACGGATGTCCGGATCCTTTTCCTCCTTGAAAATCTGGATGAGGACTTTTACCGGGGGAATCTCGTCCTCGTCGTGGTCGGCCATGATCTCGAGCGCGGCCAGTCTCACTTCGCGATTTTTAGCCTTTCGGAAGACTTCCAGGAGGGTAGGAATATTATCGGGTTGGCTGATCTCGGCCAGAGCATAAACCGCCTCCCGCCCGGGTTCTTCGCCGGCGCTGTTCAAAGCTGTCGCCAGCAGAAAGGACCGGGCGCTTTCGCCGCCCGCTTCAGCGATGGCCTCGATCGCGGCGCCCTGGATATCTTCATCCTTGGCGGCGGCGAGGATGTCTTTTAAGATACCGAGTGTCTCCTTGCCTTTTTGTTCGCCGATCAAGTGGATGGCCGCGCGCCGAAGCTCCATGTCCGGATCTTTGAGGGCGATTTCCTTCAAGAGGGGAATGGCGGCAGCTCCTTTCCGTTCCGAAAGCAGGTCCAAAGCTGCTTCCCGGACCTCAAATGACTTGGCCTTGGCTAGAATCTCTTGGGCCGCATCAGCCGCCTCCGTGCTTTCGATTTCGTCCAAGGCACCGACGGCGGTGCGGGCGATCTCAGGCTCGGCTTCAGTCAGGGCGACCTGCTTGAAAAAAGGAATGTTGCGCGGGTCGCCGATATCGCCGAGGGCCTCGACCGCCGCCGCTTTGAGATCCAGGAGGGTTTCTTTCTGGTAAAAGTCCTTGAGAAAACCGGAGGCTTCGGCGCTTTCAGCGCCGCCAATCGCAAACAAGGCCTCCTTGCGGATGTCCGCCGAAGAGTCGGCCCGGGCGATCTCCATCAGCTTTTTCAGGGCGCGGGGATCTTCGCAATCTTCGAGGACGGATATGATCCGGGAGCGGTATTTTGGATTCGCCTTGGGATCATAAAGGTCGAGAAGCGCTTGGATCGCTTTCTCGTCGCCGATATCTCTGAGCGCATGAAGGGCGGTCAGAGCGACTTCGTCCTCGCTCGAGCTGTCCATCGCCCTGATGACGGCTTCGTATTCCGCTTTCCCGCTCTTGGCCAGTTGATGGCCGAGCCGGACCATGTTCGCCCGGGCATCGTCCTCCCATTCGCTCGAAGGATAGGCCTTGACGAACTGCTGGTAACAACGGAAGACGTCCTCGGCCGGCGTTCCACTTTTCTCCATGACATAGCACCGCCAGAAACGGGCGTCATCGATCCAAGGGCTTTTGGGGTAGTTTTTGAAAAAACCGTCGAGCGCCTTGGCCGCGTCCGGCCATTTCTCGGCCATGACGAGGCTATAGGCCTCGTTGTATTTAAGGGCGTCTTCGGTTTGCGTCTCTGTCCAAACGCCGTTTCGAGACCAGCCGCCCGCATAAGCGAAGGCCGCCAGGCAAGATAGAACGGCGATGGCTAAGACGGTTCTTTTTCTCGAAGTCATGGGCATTCTCCTTTCGGGTGAATTGAATTTAAGAGACTGACCCGGTCAGTCTTCGCGGCGAACCGCTCCCTTTGGGCGCGGCCTTGATTTCGGCGAGGTCGATTTTAAAGAGGATATCGCTGCTCTCGGCTCCGGCTTTGATGATGTCCACGGCGGCGAGGCCGTCTCCCTCATCCAGGTTGGCGATCTGGAGAAGAATTCTCTCGAGCTCGCCGACGAGCCTCTCCAGTTGTCGTTCCTTCGATTCGCGCAGCTCGGTTTTCAAGGCGGCCGCTTCCCGGACCAACGCCTCCGAAGCTTTCCGCTGCGCGGGAAGATTCAGCCCGTAGAGGTCTTTGGGATCGGTTGTAAAATTCACGACGGTCAGAAGGACGCGTTTTGAGCGTTCCAGGTAGTGCGAAGTCCGGCCGGAGAGATCCGGGCTTACCGCAGCCGGCAGAACGACCGAGGAACCGGAGGACCCGAATTTTCCCGCTTGGAATTCGGGCTGATGGACGTTCCGCCCGATGAATATCCCGATCGTCAGGAGAGCTGTCGCCGCGACCGCCAGAGGCACCCAGCTGGGCAAGCCGAAAAGAGATCGAGACTTGGTCGGCCTAGGCCGAACGACCGCATTCTCCGGACTTCCCTCCGCGGCCATCCGGGCCTGAAGACGATCCCAGTAGTTGTTCCAGAAGTCTTCTCCCGGGTCATAGTTCCCTCTGAGATTCATGGACTTGAGCGCTATTCGGGTCTCACTATAATGAGAGCGGCAAGCGGGACATTCCGCCAAATGCCGCTCGACGGCGTCGTTTTGTTCGGGCGCCAGGTCTCCGGAGAGAGCCTCGAGAATCCATTCGCGATAAGTTCGGCATTTAGGCATGGTCGGTCTCCTCCGCCCATCCCGGTCCAAGCGCGGAGAGCTCTTTCTGGAGCTTCCGGATCGACCGGAAGATGTAGCTTTTTACAGCCCCGAGCGAGACACCCAGGACATCGGCGATTTCCTTCAAGCTGAGGCCGTGGTCGTGGCGGAGAATGAAGGCCGCTCTCTCTCGCTCGGATACGGCGTTCAGGGCTTGCTCGACGCGGCGTTTCAATTGCTCTCTTTCGGCCGATTTTGCGGGATCCTCCTCCTTGACAGCAGACCGGGCTGTCATGGATTCCGGGAATCCGTCGGGAAAAAGCGGCCTTTTCCGGATGTGATCGATGGCCGCATTGACCACAACCCGGTACAGCCAGGAATTCAGGCTGCTGCCTTTTTTGAAGGTGTCGATCGAGCGAAAAACCTTGATGAACGCCATCTGGGACACGTCCTCGGCATCGGCATGGTTTTTAGTGAATTCATAAGCCAAGCCGTAAAATTTCTTTTTATACGCCTCAACAAGCTCGCGGAAAGCTTCCGGATCCCTGGCCGCGAGGCGATCCGCGAGAAGCCCGGCGCTCGGGTCGGTCATTATGTCTCCATTGTTTAGACGGGCCGTTCTCGAAATAGGATGGCAGAGGGATTCTATCATTTTTAAAGCGGTTTTCGACCGCCGTTCCGGATCAAACGACGGCGTCTTTTATGTTGAGCTTGGCGATATTCGCCCGGCCGTGGCCGTTTCCTAGGGACTCTCCGGCCTTCCCCGCCCCGGGATTTCGCGGAGTGCCGAAGACATGCCGGGAGGGAAGCTCGCCGCGGCGGTGATGTTCTCCCAATTCTCCCGAAACCAGGCGATCGTCGCCCGCAGGCCGTCGACAAACGACGTTTTCGGCTCATATCCCAGAAGATCCCTGGCTCGCTCGATGGAAGCGAGCAAGCGGCTTTTCGTATCCCATGGCCGCCGCTTGCTCCAAATAATTCCGGAAGAGTTTCCGGTCATTTCGTTGATCATCTTCGCCATGGCGGCGATGTTCGTTTCCACTCCTGAGGCTAGGTTCATCTCCCGGCCGATCGCCCGTTCGATACTGCCCGCCCGCAAAATCCCGTCGACGATATCTTCGACATACGTGAAGTCCCTCGTTTCTTCCCCCGTCCCCGTCAAGGGCAGCGGTTTTCCTTGAAGGGCCCAGTAGATGAAGTTGGGGATGACATTCCGGTACTGGCCCGGGACTTCTCCCGGGCCGTAGGAATTGAAGAATCGGGTTTTCACCACCGGCAGGCCAAAAGCGTTATGGAAAAAATTGACGTAGAGCTCCCCGAGCATTTTCGTGATCTGGTAGGGCGTGCTCAGATGGAGCGACATGAGATCTTCCTTGAGGGGCAGAGGCGCGGAACTGCCATAAATCGAACAGCCCGAAGAAGCGTAGACGAACCTTGCAACCTTCGTCATCCTGGAATACTCGAGCAGCCGGAGCGTGCCGAGTCCGTTCG
>Ga0299912_10004485_pt1 | contig 11447 bp, 9 predicted proteins | sample RVTome_2_FD_207667 | JGI IMG/M metagenome (GOLD analysis project Ga0299912, IMG submission 207667) | Soil microbial communities from uranium-contaminated site in the Upper Colorado River Basin, Wyoming, United States - RVT95D214 (version 2) ... | reverse complement strand
TCCTTTCTTTCATATTCGACAAAATTAACATCAAACCCATTGCGGAAAAAATGGGAAGTTAAATCTATCTCATGTAATAATGGTCTAATATCATCTGACCTTAGCCTTCCCTTAATCCTGTTTTGCCCTCTTTCATTAACTCCTTTCAGGATTCTATTAATCATGGATACGGTTCCAATGAAAAAATCTAGTTCCTCTGTTCTATGTTGCCATAACGATTTGCCCTCACGACTTAACTGAATGTATCGCTTCAGGGGGGATAGCAGAGGATTTCTCTTTAGAAGGAAATGTTCTTTATATAATCCATTTGAAGTGTCTGTTTTCTGTATTAGTTTTTCCCAATGCTCTCTGCCAGTGACTGATAAGAATAGTTCTACTTCTCTAGGGGCTTTTTTTGCATCAAAAGCGGGTATTAGCTTCATATAAGATATTATATGCTTATCAAAGAATTAATAATTATGATTCACAATATTAAAAGCTTGGTGTGCTGAAATAGCTACTTCAAACTTGTTCTTACGGGAAGCTGATGTTCATGTTTATGTTGTGTTACTACTGTGAAAAAATAGGGCAAAAAATTCAATAAAATCAATAGGCAAGCATTATTTGCTGGCTATATCCCATAACAGCCAAAAGTGAAATTGACTAAATTCCACAAAGATTCATATTATATTCTGAAGCTTCAAAGGAAATGGATAGCGAGCGTATTCCCTGCCCCGATGTATCGGGACTGCAGGGCGAGCGAGCGAATATAAAAATAAAAATTCATTGCATTGAGATTCTCCGTAGCTTGCTGCGGTGAGTCTTCAATCCGTTGCTGTAAAAAGAATCAAATCAATGATACAGGAAGGAGTTTCCCATGTCTGAGGCCAGGATCAAGGTGATTTTATTGCGCCATACGCCGCAACCGGAGGAGACCGTGGCAATGGCTGCAAAGCTCTGCTACAGCCCCTCTGACATTACCTCGCTGAAGAAAAAGATAGAGGCAAAGGACCAGAAGGTTTTTGTCGAAAGATTAATGAAGATGGGGCATATGAGCCCAATTGAGCATGCGTCGTTTTCCTTTGCGATAGAGGGAATTTCCCGGGCGTGTTCCCATCAGCTGGTCAGACACAGGCTCGCGTCCTATTCCCAGCAATCTCAGCGGTATGTCGGTGAAGAGGCTGGTTTTGATTACGTGATACCTGAGACCATAAAAAAAGACAGGGAGCTGAGGAAATATTTCGAAAGTTTCATGGCAGAGGCGCAGCGTGCATACAATCACATTGCGCAGAAACTAAATGAGAAGGGTGTGAAGGGTGAAGCCGCTAACCAGGACGCGAGGTTTGTGCTGCCTAATGCCGCGGAGACCAAGATAATAGTTACAATGAACGCGCGGGAGCTGCTCCACTTTTTCAGCCAGAGGTGCTGCAACAGGGCACAGTGGGAGATCAGGGCGATGGCAGAAGAGATGTACAAACTGGTGAAAAAAATCTCTCCGGTCATATTTGCCAAAGCCGGGCCGCGATGTCTTTACGCGCCTTGTCCTGAGGGCGAGTATACCTGCGGAAAGATCAGGGATGTAAGAAAAAAATACAGAGTCAAAACCGCCTGAAAGCAGTAAAGTCATGCCTGCATCAGGAAAAGTAACAACGTAAGCTGTCAGCAATAAGCTATCAGCGAAAGCGGGACATTATGAGGCCCACAGACGAGGTCGGCATACGTATACAGTCTCGTATTCGCTTTTTTTTGCTGAAAGCTGACCGCTGAGGGCTGATAGCTGAACTATTTCGAAACAACAAGAGAGGTATGATATGGCATTTGTTATAGCATTGGCAGGGAAGGGCGGTACTGGGAAGACCAGTATTGCAGGTCTTACAGTAAGGTATCTTATGGAAAAGAAGAAAAAACCCGTGCTCGCTGTTGACGCAGACAGCAATGCCTGCCTGCATGAGGCCTTGGGGGTCGAGGTGCATGCAACGATAGGACATCTGAGGGAAGAGTCTCTCCAGACAATACGGAGCGGCGCTGAAAGGCCTGGCGGAATGTCTATGGAGCAGCTCTTCGATTATCAGGTGCAGCAGTCGGTCATAGAGGCGAAAGGTTTTGACCTGATGGTCATGGGAAGGCCCGAGGGCCCCGGATGTTATTGCGCAGCCAACAACATAATCAGAAAGTATACGGACAAGCTATCCGAGACCTATTCCTATGTTGTGATAGACAATGAGGCAGGCATGGAACATCTCAGCAGAAGGACCACGCACAAGGTCGACCTTCTCATAATCGTCAGTGATCCTACGATAAGGGGTATAAAAACAGCACAGAGGATAGCCGGCCTGGTGAAGGAGTTGAATCTCGACATTGAAAAATATACCCTGGTGATCAATAGGGTTGCAGGCGGGGAAGGTCCGGAGCTCAAAAAATATGCCGAGGGACTCGGGCTTGAGGTCGGCGGACTGGTGCCTCAGGATGCAATGGTTTTCGAAAACGACCTCCAGGGAAAGGCCATTATCGAGCTGCCTGAGGGTTCACCTGCTGTCAGTGCGGTTTACGCTGTTTTGGACAAGTTCGAGATAGCGTAAGTCGTATCCCTTTAGTTGCAGGGTGACTGTGAGCTGAGAATACAACCCACCCCCATGCCCCTCCCAGGAGGGGACCACGCATCATTCCCCTCTCGGGAGGGGTGCAGGGGTGGGTTACGCCTTTATCTTTCTTAAGAATTCCGCGCTTTCTTCCGGGATCGAGGTGTTGATGAACATTCCTGAGCCGAGTTCAAACCCTGCTGTCTGAGTAATACGTGGGACGATACTGATATACCAGTGGAAATATTCTGATTTGCATTCCTTCGGGTTTTCAGAGCGGATGACGTAATTAAAGTCAGGGTCTTCCAGTCCTGCATAAAATTTCCGAAGTATGGTTTTCAGATGCCGGGCGAGATCATTGACTTCTTCCTCGGTTATGCTGCTGAAGGTAGCGCAGTGGCGTTTCGGGAATATCCATGTGTGGAAGGGCGAAATAGCTGCAAAGGGCACGAAGGTCACAAAATGCCCGGTATTCAGTATAATTCTTCTTCCATCGGATATCTCATCATTGAGGCAGGAGCACATGAGACATCCTCCGGTATTGTCAAAGTAGCGCATGCCTTCCTCAATCCTGTGTCTTACCTGAAGAGGGGTAACCGGCGTTCCGATGATCTGCGAATGAGGATGGAGAAGCGATGTGCCTGCTCCTTCACCATAGTTTTTGAAGATAATTACATGCTCGATACCAGGTTCCTGATATATTGCATCAAACCTTTCCCTGTAAGTCATGATGATGTTTTTAATGTCGTCAACAGGCATGTTGGCAATGGACATATTATGGACAGGTGACTCTATAATGACTTCATGTTTTCCAAAACCGGTGATAATATGTCGTCCGCCCTCGTTCTTTCTCTCTCTCTTAACATCAGGGGACAGTGCGGAAAATTTGTTCGGGGTGACGCGTATCTTCCAGCCGTCACCGTAGGGAATGCGCATGATTTCATCAGGTGTCCTCTGTTCATTGCCCGGACAAAAGGGACAGGAATCGAGATACTCCGGAAGGTTCTTTTTGTTTTTAAGCTTCCTGAATTCCTCAGGCCTTTTGGCGCGTTCAGTCGCAATTACGACCCATTCCCTTGTGATCAGATTTAATCTCAGTTCAGACATCCTGCTATCAGGATATCATAAAAACAGATGCAATCAAGAGCTATGTTTCTATATTCGGCATTTATGCGAACATATTCTTCTGAAGTCGCAGGTGAGGACTTTTGAGGATACAGTGCCGGCAGGTCAACAGTAATCTTTAACGTGAGGGCCTTCAGTTCCGTCTGAACTGTAGGGGCAATTCATGAATTGCCCTTACTCAGGCGTATTTGAACACGAGATTCCGACCATATTGAGCAATCTGCCCTGATCGCGGAGGTCCATGCCGGCAAGTCCTGCACATAGGGAGAACCCTTCCCCGGTGAAAGAGTCCGTACTCCCGAATCTCTCCTTTTTATTCCATAAATCCTCAATGCACTGCAGTATAATGAGTTCAGCAATATTCCTGATGTTCATGGTGTCTTCCTTTCGTAAACACTGTTTTTGTACAAGATGAAAATTGCAGACCTTCCATTCCCTCATTATGCGTGCTCCACCGGCTTAATTGCTGCTCTTCGCAGAAGATATTTATCTGCTGACTTTTAGCTGACTTGGATATTTTACGCAAAGCAGAGGGGGATTTATATCGGAGGCAATATGATAAATTTGAAGGATGATTCCAGTAAATTTGTAAGAATTATCCTACGCTTACAGATGGGATAGCATGGCTTACTCAACCAGCTGGTTTTGTATCGCGTAGTTTATCAGTTCAGCGGTGTTTTTAAGGCGTAATTTCTCTAGAATGCGGGCCCTGTAGGTGCTGACGGTCTTGACGCTCAGGAACAATTCCCCGGCTATCTCACCCGAGGTCTTGCCTGAGGCGATGAGACATAGCACCTGGAACTCCCTGTCGGAAAGGGAGCTGTGGAGGGACTTTTCAGTTCTGACGTCGAGTTCGCCGACCAGTTTTTCAGCCAGGGAAGGGCTGACATATTTTTTGCCTTTTGAGACGGTCCTTATGGCGTTTACCAGCTCTTCCGGAGCGCTTTTCTTGGTCAGGTACCCTGAGGCCCCTGCCCTGAAGAACCTGACGGCATATTGTTCCTCGGGGTACATGCTCAATATCAAAACAGGCAGGTCCGGATGCATAACTTTTATTTCTTTCATTGTATCGAGGCCGTTTTTGCCTGGCATGGAAATGTCCATTATGACCACAGAGAAGGTGTTTTTCCCGATCTTCTCGATGGCCTCATTGCCGCTGCCGGCCTCAGCCAGGACGGTCATATCAGCATTGCAGGATATGATCTGTTTCAGTCCTTCGCGTACAACAGAGTGGTCGTCTGCAATTAGTATATTAATCATGGTCCGAGCCTATCTTATCAAATTCCTGCAATACTTGCTATAGGACAATGGCCTGCCGTTGTATCGGCAATTTCCTACAAAATCATTCCGGTTGGGCGCTTTGCCCTGCATGAACGGGAACTTCAATAGTAACGGAGGTCCCCATTCCGGATGTGCCTGCGATATGCATTTCTCCCTTCATCGCATATACCCTCTCCCTGACGCCGATGATGCCGAAGGAGACAGGACTTGAAATGTCCTGCGGCCTGATCCCAATACCGTTGTCAATAACGTTGAGGAACAGCCGGTCTTTTTTTATTTCTATCTGCACTGAAACATTTGTCGCTTGTGAGTATCTGACAATATTGGTGAACAGCTCCTGGATGATGCGGAATATGTTTGTAGAAATCTCCGCCTCAACCAGTACGTCTTCAGAGGGCAGGCTGAGGTCGCAGGTGATGCCGCTCATTTTATTCAGCTCAGCCGCCTGCCATTCTATGGCGGCAAATAACCCCAGGACGTCCAGTATGCCAGGTCTCAGTTCGGAGATAATGTTCTGAATCGTCTGAATGGTAGCGTCCACCAGCGCCAGCATGGACTTTGATTTTTTAAAGAGGACGTCCTGGTCCTTATAGTTGTCTCTTATCCAGGCCAGCTCAAGTCTGAGTGCGGTTATGATCTGTCCGAGTTCGTCATGTATCTCGCGGGCGATAGCGGTCCTTTCGGATTCCCTCGCCTCCCGCAGGTACTTGCTTAAGTTGCGCAGCTCCTCCCGCGATTTTCTTAATTCCTCTTCTGCTGAAAACCGGTAAATGGCCTCGCCGACCATCACAGCCAACTGCTCAATAAATTCTATTTTTTTCTGCGTTAATGCCCCCTCCTGCTCATCGGCCATATGTATGGCTCCGAGCACCTGGTCCCGATACCTAATCGGCACAACAGCCAAAGACCTGAAGCCTGCCTGCATGCAGACGCCGCGGTATCCGGACATCTGCTCGTCGGAGAGCGTTTCATGATCGACTGAAAGTAAAATCTCTTTTTTCCAGAACTCCTTGCTGAAGCCCGTGTATGACTCATACGGGATATTTCTGCGGTCATCGAGCATTCTGATGCCGACACACCGGCACTCTGTCCACTCTTTTATCAGTTTTACCGCTGAGTCGAGATATTTCTTGTGTGAAAATGTCTGCGAAAAAAGTTTAAGGAAGGCATTGCCTAACATAATCCTGCTCTCTGTTTCTTTGCGCTCGGTTATGTCGCGTACTATGGCAACATGATAATCTTTTTCTTTATGGGATATATGCCTGACGCTGACCTCAACAGGGAATACAGTTCCGTCTTTGCGTCTTAAACGATCCTCCAGAACAATATTCCCTTTTTCCTTTATCTTCTTCGCGTAGGCTCTCCATGTCGGGAGATCTTTCTGTGTCTCGGCAAAATCAATGACCCTCATGGTCAGCAGTTCTTCGCGACTATACCCAAGATTTGTGCATACGGAATCATTAGTTTCAAGAAGTCCTGCTGTTTCAGGATCTACAACAAATATACTGTCACTGGACTGATTGAGAAGGTTTTTGAAAACAGATAATGCCTCTTCGGCCTTCTTCCTCTCCTTCCGCATCTCCGCTTCGCGGAGTTCGCGTTCTACCGCAGGGATGAGCCTCTTAAGGTTTCCCTTAATGATGTAATCATGAGCGCCGGCTTTCATGGCGCCGACTGCTATATCTTCGCCGATGTTTCCCGACAATATGATGAAAGGCAGGTCCTGCCCGCTCTCCCTGAGAACATCGAGTGCTGCAAGACCGCTGAATTTCGGAAGGACGTAATCGGAGATAATAATGTCCCATTCCTGTTTTGCGAAGGCCGCCCTCATGGCCTCAGGCGTTTCGACGCGTTCGTAAACAGGCCCATACCCCCCCTTGCGCAGCTCGCGAAGCAATAAAAAGACATCGTCTTCCGAATCCTCGATAATCAAAACGCGAAGCGGCGTAGTCATAAATTATAGTTTAACTTCATAATTTTCCTGATCCCTCTGACCTTAAGAGTGGGATTACTTTTTTCTTCCTCTTTCTTCTCCCTTAGGTTAAGGGGATTGAGGGGGTTATTTTCTTACGGCGCTTCATTCAGGACCAGCCAGTAGAGTCCCAACTGCTTGACTGCTTCCACAAACTGGTTAAAGTCCACAGGTTTCCGTATATAGCTGTTGGCGCCCAGTTTGTAGCTTTCTATCCGGTCTTTGTCCTCGTTTGAAGTAGTTAATATAACCACAGGAAGGATTTTTGTCTTTTCGTCCTGCCGTATGCGATGCAATACCTCAAGCCCGTCCATCTTCGGCATTTTCAGGTCCAGCAGGATAAGCTGAGGCACAATGTTTTTATCCCGGCCTTCAAACTTGCCTGTACCAAAGAGATATTCAAGGGCGACAACCCCGTCTTCTGCCACAACGACCTCGTTCAGGATATTGCTTTTTTTGAGCGCCCTCAATGTAAGCTTTACGTCGTCAGGATTGTCTTCCACAAGAAGAATTATTTTGTTTTTCATCTAACCTCCTTTGATATGTCTTATATGATTTATATTTTTTACAGCGTAAAATAAACCGTAGCGCCCTTTCCCACCTCCGCCTCGATCCAGACTTTTCCTCCGTGACGTTCGATAACGCGTCTTACCGTCGCAAGGCCTATTCCGGTGCCAGGGAATTCACTCGCGCAATGAAGCCGCTGAAAGGGGCTGAACATCTTGCCTGCATACAACATGTCAAAGCCTGCGCCGTTGTCCTTCACAAAATACGCCTGCCTGCCTTCATGCTCTGTAATGCCGAATTCTATCACGGCCCGCGGATTTTTTCCGGTAAACTTCCATGCGTTGGCGAGCAGGTTCTCAAGCACCACGTTCAGCAGATGCTCATCTCCATAGGCAAAGAGGCCTTCGGCGATTTTAATATCAACACCTCTTTCGGGATGTTCCTTCCTGATAGCTTCAGCTATCTTAGCGGCCAGCTCGCTTAAGCTTACTTTTTTGAGGTTCATTCCTGCACGCGATATACGGGACAGCTTCAAAAGGTCATCAATGAGCAGTCCCATTCTCTGTGTGGCTGCAATTATCCGCTGAAGATGGTCTTTCCCTTCAGCGTCCAATTTCCCGGCATAATCATCCAGAAGCGCTTGACTGAACCCGGCTACACTTCTCAGCGGCGAGCGCAGGTCGTGTGAAACGGAGTAGCTGAAGGCATCGAGTTCGTTGTTTGCCATCTCAAGCTGAATGACTTTATCCTTTAACTCTTCATTGAGTTTTATTACTTCTTCCTCGGCCAGCTTGCGCTCTGTTATATCGCGCGCTACATGCACAGACCCGATGACCGCTCCTCCTTCATCGAACATCGGGGTCGTGCTGACCAGGAAGTGTCCGCCAAGCCGCTCCTCGTGCACTTCTTCGATATGCTGCAGGCCGTCCCTGACAGTGCATGTATGAGGGCAGAAAGCGGGCGGTTCGGACAGCCCGTGCACATATTTATAACAGGGCAGCCCGAGACACTGCCCGGGCTCCTGTCCCAGTTTCTGCGCCATAGCCTTATTGACACGCAAAATCCGGTGGTTATTGTCTAAAATGGCGATCAGGTCAGGCACGGTGTCGAACGTCCGCTCCCATTCCTCTTTGGCGCGGAGCAGGGCGTCTTCGGCTTTTTTGCTGTCGGTGATGTCATGCACCATCCCGACTGACCGGATAATCTGTCCGGATTCATTCCTGATATGAGTACATTTTTCATGTACATAACGTATTTCCCCTGTATCTTTCCGCACAACCCTGTGCCCGATCTCGTAAGTGTCTCTCCCATCCCTCAGTGAACCGGAATATGCTTCGTTGACCAATGTTCGATCATCAGGATGGACTGCTTCGAGGAACGCTTCATAGGTGGCGCCGAATTCCTGCGGCTGTAATCCAAATATCCGGTAGATTTCATCTGACCAGATAAGCACGTTATTTACCAGGTCGAGTTCCCAACTGCCGAGATGCGCTATCTCCTGCGATCTTTTCAGCCGGGCTTCACTTTCCTGAAATGAAAGGGCCTGCTTCTCTGCTTTTTCACGGGCGCCCTTGAGCGCATTGCCTATGTAGCCGACAAAGACACTGGTTAAAACCATGACGAATGCCCGCGTAATGTGCGCGACATCCATAGTTATTGAATGCAGAGGCGGGATAAAGAAATAATCTGTTACTATTGATCCAAAAAAGCCCGTCAGTACCGCAGGCCCCATCCCTGCAAGTAAAGCCACTCCCGTTGTTACAGGAAACAGAATTATGTACGGTATTCCATAGCCGATCAGCGGGACCAGGGCAAACCGCAGCAGGATAGCCAACGGAATGGCCAATATTGCGTAAATATAACGTAAATAGTTTTTCATATGCTAACCGGTCTCGGGAAGAAAGCTGGGCATGTTCACGCCTTTGAAGGTTTGAAATTCACCCCATACCTGTTTGAGGTGCGTTTCAACGTTGACGCCTCCCCACGCGTATAATTGTTCGATTATCTTTATTTTTTCCATCGGGACAACCAGTAATACCCATGTACCCCTAAAATTTTCCAGTTCCTTCCTGATAAGGGCAAGCGCCGTTTCTTCGGAGCGCGCAACGCAGGGGCCTAACATATTGAGCGCAGGATGTCTGACAGAGATCATAAAGCCTTCAATCTCCTGTTGATCGTTTTCATAGACTGATGCATGCATTATGTTACGGGGATATTTCCGCACACTGGCGGATTCGCCTGGGCGAAGAATCGCATACCGATAATCTATTTCCCGCTTTATGCCGCTGACCTCCATTTCAAGATCACCCATGCCTGTGACGTCCCTTGTTACAGCATCTCTCACGCGCTCTTCCCCCGGAACATGCGTATACGGCTTGTCCCCTGAAACATTGACCACCATATCGTTATGGACAACCCTCGGAACAAACCCTGAACGGTTATAAAGAGAAAAGGAGTTCATATTGATTGCACTGCCTACAAGCCGGCACGCTTTGTAGTTATTTTCCCGTGTGAACCTGAGGATATGATCGACCATTGCTTTTCCGATGCCGCGTCTCCAGTAATCCTGGTGTACACTCATAATGCCGAGCGAAACGTGGTATTCGCGGGGATGGTAAAAACATGCCCCTATGATCCTGCCGGTGTTGCTGTCAAAAGCCGCGATACTGCATCCCGGCGTCAGGTCGTTATAAATGTCATAGAAAACAGCCGTATCCTCCAGCCTGCATCCGAAGTAGTCCTTGCCCCAGCCATGTTTCCAGTACCACGTATTGAATGAGGTGTAGAGCATCTCCGCATATTCATATACATCTGAATCACGCAGGGGACGAAACAGAAACGGTTGTTTATCGCTCACCTTACCTCCAGAAGTATATTCTATAGAATCAGAGTTCTTAAATTCAAATTAAGGACTGAACAATGAGGACTGAGTAATGAGTTTTAGCCTAGTCAAGTCTGCAAGTAAAGTAAGACAGATAGGTTCTTAGAGGGTGGTTTTTTTGATTCCGGGAGAGCTGTTTGGATCTGATGCAGCAGCCCCGCTGGTTAGCGGGGCTGCTGAAACTCAGATTTCATCGCGAATGATGGATGCGCAGATTAGATGTCCTGCACTTCGCTCATTCTCTTAATCATCGTCGCGATCGCGGACATTTTGGCGCTTGCGGTCATCATGGCGCTTGCGGTCATCGCGGCGATCGTTGTCATCTTTAACATGGCAACTATAGCACGATGGTCCTGTTCCGCCTCGCAGATCCTGACCGTGACACGTTTTGCATGTAGACACGCTATTGCGATCTACAAAATCAGGATGCAGTTTTTCCCATCCATACGGATGGATCCCTTCCGATGGGACCGGCGGAGTCGGAGGAGGCGTTGTTGTTACCAGCGCGTCGGCAATAGCCTTAATCTGGGCATCCGTTAAGAAACTGAGGTAGTTCATCTCACTTACCTCCTCAATCTCTTCCCTAATTTCAGAGGCACTTTCGCCCCGTACCTGAGATCTCTCAAGAGACCCATGACATGCAGAACAGTTTTGCATGTAAAGAGTTGTTCCGTCAATTGTCGGAGTAGGAGGTGTGGGTGGAACGTAATTGCATACAGCTTCCAACATCGGCGTTCCGGTACATCCAGTCGGTGAGCTCGAAACCACTGTCCTGGTTTGCCTGTTATTGGACTGACATGCAGACCATGCTGAATATGCATAGGTACATGTCGTGGATGTCGGAGTGCAGGCCTGTGTCAACACTGTAGCAGTGGAAGGTGTCCCTGAGCATCCTGCAGGTGTCTTTGCGGTCATAGTCCTGGTCTGCTGGCCGTTAGTGCCGCAGGCTGACCATGCAGAATATGTATAGCCTGTACATGCTACAGGGGCCGGCGTGCAAGCCTGGGTCAATACGGCCGCAGTGGAAGGTGTTCCTGAGCATCCAGCAGGGGTGTTAGCTGTCACAGTCCTGGTCTGCTGGCCGTTAGTGCCGCAGGCTGACCATGCAGAATATGTATAGCCT
>Ga0299912_10004484_pt1 | contig 11448 bp, 10 predicted proteins | sample RVTome_2_FD_207667 | JGI IMG/M metagenome (GOLD analysis project Ga0299912, IMG submission 207667) | Soil microbial communities from uranium-contaminated site in the Upper Colorado River Basin, Wyoming, United States - RVT95D214 (version 2) ... | reverse complement strand
CCTGGATTGGATGCAAAAGGGCCGCCGTGTGCCGTGCAGCCCCAAGACCTACGCCCGGCGTATCACCTCCCTGAAGGCCTTCTTCCGCTGGCTCATGGAGATCGCCGTCCTCCTCGAGGACCCGGCCGTCGCCATCCCGCAGCAGACCGTCCTCAGTCCATTGCCCGAGGTCCTCACGCCCGAGGAGGTCCGATTAGTCTTGGAGACGGCCGAGGCCCTTCGACACAAGCAGCCGCCGGATGCGCGCTCCTACACCTTACTGGCCCTCCTGCTCCAGACCGGCATCAAGAAGAGCGAGTGCCTGACGATCGATCTGAATCATGTCGATGTGCATGCTCCGGCAGGCCCTACCTTGTTTGTCCGCTATGGTGACGTGCGGAAACGCTATCGCGAACGCAAGTTGGTTCTCTCGCCCCAATGGGTGCCGGCGTACCGAGAGTATCTGGCGCAGTACGCCCCGCGGCAGCGTCTCTTCCCATACTCCCCCCGGCGTCTGGAATACCTGCTGGAGGACATCGGCACGGCCGCCGGCCTCGAGAAACATGTCTCGTTCAATATGTGCCGCTGGACCTCCGCACTGCAGGACCATCAGGCAGGTATCGAGCCGGACCGAATCCGTCAGAAGCTCGGCCTCTCCAAGATCCAGTGGCGGGAGGTCGGCACCAAGCTCGACCAGCTGGCGTCTGAGATGGAGGAGGACGGGGACGCGCCTCCCCCTCCGACGAAAAAACCGCGGAGGCCATAATGGCCTCCGCGGCGCGTCTTCCGAGAAGCGCCGGCGCTACATCTTCTTGACGACGATATCGCCGATCACATTGGCCGCCTGATCCCCGCGGTCCGCAGCGTTGGACAGGTGGCGGTAGATCTCGCGCAGTTTCAGCATCTCCACCACGTGGTCGATGTCGCGCGGCCCGTCGAACAGGTCGGCGATGGCCTCGCGGTACACCGCCTCCATCCGATTCTCCAGAGCCTTGGCCCGCACGGCATGGTCGTTCGCCACGTTGGGGTGGTCCTCGAGGCGCAAGACGCCGTTGTAGATCTCCCGCGCCGCGTCGGTCAGCAAGGAGACCATGCGTTCAACGTATTGATTGGGCTGGATCTTGAGCAGCGACATCTCTTCGACCGTCGTGAATGCATAGTCCAGGATGTCGTCGACGGTCAGCGAGAGAGCGAAGATGTCCTCCCGGTCGAGAGGGGTCACGAAAGTCCGATTCAGCTCATCGATCAAGATTCGTCTCACCTCGTCCGCCTGGCCCTCGATGTCGGAGACCTGTTGGGCCAAAGCCGCGTCCGGCTGCCGCACATAGGCCAGCAGCATCTGCATCCCCTCGAAGGCAAATTCCGCCTGCTTGATGAGGAGCTCGATGAATCGGTCTTGCTTCTTGCGCGAGAAAATGCTCATCACGTCTTCCTTTATTGTGGGAAGTAGGGTTGCCGGAGACGGCGCCGCTTGCCTCAGGCAGTTGGCATCCAGCCTCCCGGCACCCTGATCTGTGCAGCATTATAACCCTCCCTGCTGCGCAGGGTGACCCGGGTCCCACGTCGTCGGCCCCGAAGCGCGGCGCCGGGCATTCCGCCCGGATGACCAGCCTGCGCGGCACGTGGAAGCCGCCTCGCCGGTTGACCTGCCTTGATCGGGCGACGGTATGCCCCGCCGAGGCGCGCGAGCTTGCCTTCCTCGTGAACCGCCATCCTCACGGTTGCCCAGCCCCGCTCGTCTTGACAGCCCCTCCCTTGCGCACCACAATAGTGGCGTGCCTGCCTCCCCGCTCTTCCGCTCTGGCTTCGTGGCGTTGGTAGGTGCCCCGAACGTCGGCAAGTCAACGCTGATGAACGCCTGGCTCGGTCAGAGCCTAGCGGCCGTTTCGCCGCGTCCGCAGACAACCCTGCGGCTGCAGCGCTGCATTCTGACCTTGCCTGCAGCGCAGGTGGTCCTGGTCGATACTCCCGGCTATCACCGACCACGCCACCAGCTCGGCAAGCGGATCGCCCGGATGGCCGAGAGTGCCAGCACAGACGCCGACCTGGTCCTGGCCATCTTCGATCTCACCCACGCGCCCGATTCGGATGACCTGGTGGCGATCGAGCAACTCCAGCGAGCGACGCAAGTGCGGCTGATTGCCCTCAACAAGCTGGATGCTCTGCCGGACTCCGCCCTGCCCACCCGTCTGGAAGCCTACCGGCATGTCCTTCCCGATGCCGAGGTCTGGATGATCTCGGCGCGGCGCGGCGACCACCGCACAGACCTGCTGGAGCGGATCGTCGAGCTTCTACCCCCGGGCCCGGCGTACTATCCGCCGGAGCAGGTGACCGAGACCTACGAGCGTGACGTGGCCGCCGAGTTGATCCGGGCGGCCGCCATGTCGTGTCTCGAGCAGGAACTGCCCCACAGCGTAGCCACACGCGTCGACGAGTATCTTGAGCGCGGTGAGACAGGCGCCCGCGTCCAGGCCACGCTGTTTGTCGAGCGTCCGTCGCAGAAAGCGATCGTCATCGGCCGCGGCGGAGAGATGATCCGCAGGATCGGCACGCTGGCCCGCCAGGAAATCGAGCTCATGTCAGGCAGGAAGGTCTACCTGGAATTACATGTCAAAGTCCTGCCCGGCTGGCGCAATGACGACCTCGCCTTGCGGCGCCTCGGCTTCCCTCCGGAACCATCCTAGGATCAGCGCCGCATGGCCCGCAAGACTCCCGCACGCCCGCGTGGCGGCAAGACCCAGACGACCCCCTTCGGCTCTCCCGGCCGAATCAGCCACGACTCGTCCTCCTTCTATCAGGCACGCCTGTACGCCGACCGCTCCGAGAAGCCGTTGGACGGACGCGAAACGCCCGTGCCCCCCGGCGCAATCGACCACATCTTCTGCAAATCCTCTGAAGCCATGTCGGAGCTCCCCGAACGCTCTGTGCATCTGCTGGTCACCTCCCCTCCGTACAATGCCGGTAAGGAATACGATGCCGACCTGACGCTGGAGGAATACCGCCTGCTCCTCCGCCGGGTCTTCGCCGAAGCCTACCGCGTGCTCGTCGGCGGCGGCCGGCTGTGTGTCAATGTCGCCAACCTGGGACGCAAGCCCTACCTCCCGCTCCACGCCTTCTTGATCGAAGATCTACTGGATCTTGGCTTCCTGATGCGTGGCGAGATCATTTGGAACAAGGCTTCGAGCGCCAGCCCATCGACCGCCTGGGGTTCGTGGAAAAGCGCCTCGAATCCTGTCCTGCGTGACGTCCATGAGTACATCCTGGTATTCTCCAAGGAATCGTTCGCGCGCCGGAGCACCGGCCGCACCAACACCATCCGGCGGGAAGATTTCCTCGAGTGGACCAAGAGCGTGTGGACCTTCCCAGCCGTCTCGGCCCGCAAGGTCGGGCATCCGGCGCCGTTTCCCGAAGAGCTGCCGGCGCGTCTGATCGACCTGCTCTCCTTCGAGGGCGATATCGTCCTCGACCCATTCTGTGGATCGGGGACCACATGCTTGGCTGCCCGCCGTGCGGGAAGGCACTATGTCGGCTATGAACTCAATCCACGCTACGTCGACCTGGCATTGAAGCGTCTGTCGGCGGACGAGCCGGCCCCGTCCAAGGGACGGCCTCGCAAGGCCGGTGCGGCATGAGCTACGAGTCCCCTTTCTCTTCCCGCTATGGGTCCGACGAGATGCGATCTATCTGGTCAGAAGGCGCCAAACGGCGTTTGTGGCGGCGCATCTGGCTGTCCGTCGCCGAGGCGCAGGCCGCCGCCGGGCTGGTCTCTCCTGCGCAGGTCGATGATCTGCGTGCGAACGCCGATCGCCTGGACCCCAAGCGCAGCCGAGAAATCGAGGCCGAGATCGAACATGACCTGGTGGCAGAGCTGCGTGTGTATGCCGAGCAGGCCTCCCTCGGCGGCTCGATCCTGCATTGGGGAATGACCTCGGCCGACGTGCTTGACAACGCCGAAGTGGTCCGCCAGCGCGCCGCACTGGGCCTCTTGCTGACGCGCTTGCGCGCCCTGCTCCTGGCCCTGGCACCACGCATCGACGAGACGGCCGATCTGGCCGTTATGGGCTACACCCACCTGCAGCCGGCAGAGCCGACCAGCCTCGGCTACCGACTCGCCGGCTACGCACAGGACTTGCTGGGATGTATGGAGTTGCTGACACGCCTGCGGGGACAGTTGCGTGGCAAGGGTGTGCGCGGCGCGGTGGGGACGTCCGCCCCATTCGTCGAACTGCTCCAGGGCTCGCCCGTTACACCGGAGATGTTGGAGGCCACGGTCTTACGGGGGCTCGGGATTGAAGCCGCGGACGTCACCACTCAGACCTACCCGCGGCTGCAGGACTACTGGCTGCTTGCCGACCTGAGCGGCCTGGCTGCCGCGCTGCATCACTTCGCCCTGGATCTGCGTTTCATGCAATCACCGGCCATCGGTGTGGCGGCCGAGCCCTTCGGTCCCCATCAGGTGGGTTCGAGTGCCATGCCCTTCAAGCGCAATCCCATCAAGGCGGAGAAGGTCTGTTCCCTGGCGCGTTTTGTGGCGGCCCAGGTCTCGATCGCGTGGCAGAATGCCGCCGAAAGCCTGCTCGAGCGAACGTTGGACGACTCTGCCAACCGGCGGATTGTCTTCCCGGAGGTCTTCCTGGCGTGTGATGAGATGCTACTGACGATGCAGAACATCGTGGAGGGATTGCAGCTACGGCACGCAGGGATCGAGGCGGCCCTTCGAAAGTATGGCCCGTACGCCGCCGTCGAGCGCCTCCTTTCGTCCCTGGTTCGAGCCGGAGCGAATCGGCAGGAGATGCACGAACGTTTGCGCCAGCATGCGAGCCAGGCCTTGGAGGCGGAAGCGGACGGGAAACCCGGTTCACTCCTCAGCCGCTTGCAGGCCGACACAGCCATCTTGCGCTTTGTGCAGCCGGCGCGTCTGGCCGAACTCCTCGACTCTTCTTCCTACCTTGGACTCGCCCCCGAGCGTGCCCGCCGCCTCGCCGCCGAAGTGCGACAGCGTCTCGCTCCGGCGGCTGCCTCCGAGTGAGCCCGACGACCATGCCGCTGCGCCGCTGGATGTTTGCCGCCTTGTGTCTGGCCCTGGGCGTAGTGTGTCTGCGGCTCGGGTTCTGGCAGCTCGCCCGGCTGGAGGAACGCCGCGCCCATAACCGGCTCGTCCAAGCGCGTCAAAGCATGCCGCCACTCCGCCTGGATCGTTCTATCTCCCAGGCGGATGTCCCGTTTCGGAGGGTCCTTGCGCGCGGCCGCTTTGACCCTGCGTATCAAATCGTCTTGAAGAATCGCACCTTCGACGATCACCCGGGCCTCCACCTGGTGACCCCGCTCCGCCTGGAAGGCTCCGAGATGGGCCTGCTCGTCGACCGTGGTTGGATTCCGTCAGAGAGTGGCGCGATCGGGGACCTGGGGGCCTTTGCCGTCGAAGGGATCATCGAGGTGCAGGGCACCGTCCTTCCGACACAAACCGAGCCGCGCTGGGGATTCCTGGCCGATCGGCCGACCTCCCTACAAGAACCTCTGGAGGTCTGGCGTGTACTCTCCGTCCCGGGGATCCAGTCGCAGACCCCCTACCCGCTCCTTCCATACTTCCTCGCCCAGAGCGAGGCTGTGGCCTCGCCGCAAGCGCCACTACCCGACGTGGAAATCGACTTGAGTGAAGGCCCCCACCTGGGGTATGCCCTGCAATGGTTTGCTTTCTCGGGCATTGCCCTGTTGGGCGGGGGAACCTGGCTCCTGCGCAGCGGGCGCAAGCGGCGAGAAAAAGGTCCTGGCTGACCGCCGGGCTCTCACCTGCAGCCGCACACCTTCTTAGAAGACCGAGAAATGCTCCTCGAGCAGGGATTGCCAGGTCGTCCCGGCCTGCAGCTGCATGGCCGCACCCAGTAGGGGATGGACGCGGGAGATCGATTCCGCCATGCGGAGAGCGAGGACGCGCACGGAGAAGTGCGCATTGGGGCCGGAACGCAGTCCGCAGAAGTGGTAAGCCTCGCGCAAGTTGAACGTCATCAGCAGGCGGCGCCGGAAGCCATTCGGAACGACATACGATGCAACGGCCGGGTTCCAGGCGGCAAGCCGCCGCCAGGCGTCCTGCGCCGCTATCATGGCTGCGCTGTACATCTCCTGCAGGCCGGACTCCACGATCAGCCGCGGCACAGCGAAGCCGAGTTGCGCCGTCAACGGCTGCGGGGTTTGTGTCATCATGCGATGCCGCTTGACTTCAAAATACGCCCCCTGGTCCATAAGTGCATCGAAGGTGTACCAGGCATGTTCCAGCTCACGCGGCGGGACGTCGTGCTCTGTCAGGCCAAGCAGCAATTCCTGCGCCAGGAGCTGCCTCTCCGGTTCACTCAGTCGTCCCACCGCCTCCAGGCAATCGGCGAAAGACTCCTGGCCGTGGGCGAAACGATGAGCCGCCAGGATCCGCTCTTCACCTTCCCGGTCCCAAGCCACCAGAACTACTGCTTCCCCCGCAACCGGAGGGGTTTCGACCTCGACTCGCCAGTCCTCCGAGGAGTGACGCAGGAGGAAGGGAGACGGTTCGGCGTACTTGAGGAGCGTGGGCAGCTCGACACTCGCCGCCGCCCGAATTTCGGCGCCCAGCGCACGTACTTCGTCCAACGGATGCGCCAGCATCTTGCGCAGGGCATGTTCCAGCCCTCGGGCATTGACGGTCATTCCAACATTGGCCAGCGCAGCGGAGGGCAGCAGGAAGCGGCACACGTCCACGTAGCGTGAACGCACCCGGGCATCCCAACGTCCCTCGCTTTCGCCGGCCTGCGGGGGCAGCTGCCGCCGAACCGCCTCACGCACGGGCCCAAGTGCCTGCTGATAGCTTGCGAAGAGGCGGTCGCAAATCTCGCGGTACTGCGCTTCACGCGGCGTGCTGCGCACTTCCGCCGGTACGAAGTAGCTCTCCGGATCCCACGTTTGATAGCGGGTGGATTTCTCCGTGTAGGAGGCCAGGCGGTTGGACTCGAGGCACTCGACGGCCAGGCGGGAGATGTTCTCGCAGGCCAGATGAACCACGGCGTGTTCCGCCACCGAGGCATGGCCGTAGCCCACAACCCACTTCTCGTGGAATTCGGCAGACTTCGCTTCCGTCAATTCATCGGCGATCTGGCGAAAGGACAGGGGTGACCGAGAGGTCTTGGCGAAGGTCACGGCGATCGTCTCCGGACTGAGGTCCCGGGGACGAAGCAAGTAGACCTGGCGGGCGAGTTTGTCACTCATGATCCCTCCTGCCTGGGGAGAACCAGGAGTCGCCTGGGCAGTCGAGCGCTAGGGCACAGGGGGCTCGTCCCGCAACACTTCTCGGGCCTTCTGGATGTCGCGATGGATCTGGGCCGCCAGGGCGTCGGGCCCCTCGAAGCGCTGCTCGTCGCGCAGGCGCTCGACGAACAACAGGCGGACCGCGTGGTCGTACAGGTCGGCGGAGAAATCCAGCAAGTGGGCCTCGACGACGGGATGCAGCAGGCCGTCATCGAAGGTCGGCCGCAGGCCGATGTTGGTGACGGCCGGGATGATCGCTCCGTCGGTCTCCGCCCAACAAGCATAGACGCCGGGAGCAGGGTAGGCCCGCTCGTTCCAGAATCCCAGGTTGGCGGTTGGGATGCCAAGCCGACGCCCTCGCCCAACCCCGCGCACCACCGTCCCCGGCAGGCCAAAGCGACGCCCAAGGTAGATGGCAGCGCGCCGGACATCCCCTGAGCGCAAGGCCTCCCGCACACGCGTCGAACTGACGGCCTCGCCGTCGATCAGGAAAGGCGGAACGACCTCCAGGGTGAAACCGCGGCGAGGCGCGGCCTGCTCGAGGAAGATGCGATTGCCCTCCCGGTGATATCCGAGTGCGAAGTCCTCCCCGACCACCAGCTGCCGGAGCCCCAGGTGGAGACCCAGCCGGTCCAGGAAGGCATCGGCGCTCCAGCGAGACAGCGCCGCGTCGAAGGTCTGGGTGACGACGAAGTCCACGCCCAGCTGGCCGAGGAGCTGCGCTTTCTCGTCCGGCGTGTTGATGTACAGGGCGGGCTGTCGGCCGCGCAAGACCACCGAAGGATGTGGAAAAAAGGTCAGCACGACTGCCGGCAGGCCAGTGTGACGGGCCTGGCGAACCAGGCGCGAGATCAATGCCTGATGCCCGAGGTGCACGCCGTCGAAGGACCCGATACTCAGGACACTCCCCGGCAGAGAGAGAGCAGTCACATCGGAAGCGTGTTCCATCAGCCTTGGAGGACTTTATGAGGGTGCCAGGACCGCCCTTCGTCGGCAGCCTGCAGAATGGCGACCAGCTCCCCGTCCGGGCCGATGGCTTTCGCCATGCCCTGGGCGGGCTGGTCGGCGGAGATTCGAATCCCATTGCGCAACAACGCCACCGAGTCGGCGTCGATAATCACAGGCGGTAGCTCAGGCAACGCTCGCTCGGCGGGGATCACCAGGCTCTCCCAAGTCTTCGCTCCGCCGGTGGCGCGCTCCTCCAGAAAGGCCGCTTCCAACTGGTCCCAGGCCACCGCATCTTCCAGCGTGAAGGGTCCGGCCTGGGTGCGGCGCAGCGAGATCAGATGGGCGCCCGTCCCGAGCCTCTCGCCCAAGTCATGGGCGATCGAGCGCACGTAGGTGCCGGCCGAACATTCCAGGAAGAGGGATAGGTCAGGCGGCTCGAAGGCCGTGATCTTCAGGGTATGGATCGTCACTTCACGCGGCTGCAGATCCACCTGTTCGCCGCGGCGAGCGAGCTCATAGGCCTTGCGCCCCTGGAGTTTGATGGCGCTGAAGGGGGGAGGGGTTTGTACGATCTTGCCCTGGAAGGCTGGCAGGATGGCCTCCAGCTGAGAGGCGGTCGGTGAGCGATCTGTGCGGTGGACGATCTCGCCGTCGGCGTCATACGTGCGAGTGCTGGCGCCGAAACGGACGACCGCCGCGTAGCCCTTATTCGAGGCGGAGAGATACTCGCTCAGGCGGGTGGCGGCGCCCAGACACAGGACGAGCACCCCCGAGGCACGCGGATCGAGCGTGCCGGCGTGCCCGACCTTGCGAATCCCCGTTCCCTGGCGCACGCGACTCACGACACGATGTGAGGTCGGCCCGACGGGCTTGTCCACGATCAGCAGACCGAAATCCCTCACCTGCTGCCCCTCTCGTCTGTCTGCATCGCCAGTCGTGTGGCAGACAGGACTTGACGCTTGACCTCGTCCAGGCTCCCGGCGACCATCGCCCCCGAGGCCTGCTCGTGCCCGCCGCCCCCGAAGCCCCCGGCCACGCGGGCGACATTGATCCCGTCGCGCGCCCGCCAGCTGACCTTGATGCGTCCTTCCGCTTGCTCGACAAAGATGATCGTGACCTGGGCGCCGTCGATCGACGACATCAGGTTGATCAGGTCGGCATCGTCCGGCCCAGGATAGCCCACCTGGCGCCGATCCTCCAGGGTAAGGTCCGCCCACACCAGTCCACCGTCGCGTTCCAGACGGGTGAGCCCGGCGGCCCAGTAGCGAATGGCGACAAAGGAATGGCGATTGAGCCCACGCTCGTAGACCTCGCCCAGCGGCCCCCCGAGCTCGATCAGTCGCGCCGCATCGCGCAGGACCTTCGGCGTGACGCTCGAGGTGCGGAACCCGATGGTGTCCGTCACCAATCCCATGAGCAGGTTCGTGGCGACCTCGGCTGTGATCGTCAGGCCCAGTTCGGGCGCGGCATCCAGCAAGACTTCCGCCGTCGCCGAGGCGGCCGGCGCAACGAGATTCACCTGGCCGAAGAGGGTATTGGTGGGATGGTGATCGAAGTTGATGTCGATCGGGCGCGGCAGACGGGCCTCGGGAAAGCCGAGCCGCTGCAAGTCGGAGCAATCCACCGTCACCAGGCAATCACACGGCGAGCTGAACTCCGACCGAACCTCGCCTGCGCCCGGAAGAAAGCGGAAGCGCGCCGGCACACCGTCGACCAGGACCGGCGTGGCCTGTTTGCCCAGAGCGCGCAGTGCAAGGGTGAGTGCCAGCAGAGAGCCGACAGCATCGCCGTCGGGGCGTTCGTGGGCGACGACAAACAGATGGCGGGCGGCGGCCAAGCGTTCTCGCGCCTGGCGCAGCTCATCCTTCATGCCGGCCACTCTCCAGCGCAGCCTCTTCCGCCCGCAGCCGGGCCAGCACAGCCTCCACGGCTGCCGCGCGTTCGGCGGTTTCGTCCCAGCGAAAGCGCAGCCTGGGGAAACTGCGCAGCGGGATGCGCGAGGCCAGGGCGCTGCGCAGGAAACCGCGGGCGGCCCGCAGACCGCGCAGGATGTCGGCCCGACGGCCGCTTCCTTCCAGCGCCGTCACGTGGATCGTGGCGAAGGCGAACTCACGGTCGACATCCACACCGGTGAGAAGCATCCCGGCCAGACGCGGGTCGGCCGCCTGGCGCAGTAGGATTTCGGCCAGCTCCTCGCGGATTCGATCCGCCAGCCGGCGGGTGCGCGTCTCACTCGGCATTTCAGGCGGCCGGTGCCTTCTCTTCCGCAAAGCACTCGATCAGGTCGCCGACGGAGAATTCCGAAAAGCCCTTGATGCCGATTCCGCATTCAAACCCGGCGCGCATGGTGCGCACGTCTTCCTTCTCGTGCTTGAGCGAGGAGACCACCCCCCGGGTGACTTCTGCCCCGGCTCGCAGGACGCGTGCCTGACCGTTGCGATGAACCTCGCCTTCGGTCACCAGGCAGCCGGCGATGTTGCCGAGCTTGGGAATACGGAAGACGGCCCGCACATCGGCCCGGCCCACGAGCACCTGGCGCGTCTCGGGCTCCAGCATCCCCTTCAACGCCTTGTCGATGTCCTCGGTCACGCGATAGATGATGTCATACAGGCGGATGTCCACCCCTTCGCTCTCGGCCACCCGGCGGGCTGCCTGGTCGGCGTCGACGTTGAAGCCCACAATAATGGCCCTGGAGGCGGAGGCCAGCATGATATCGTCCTTGCCGATGTTGCCGGTGGCGGCATGCAGCACGTTGACCTTGATGTCCCCGGCCGAGAGGCCCTGCAGAGAAGTCACAATTGGTTCCAGCGATCCCTGGACATCGGCCTTGACGATCAGGCACAGCTCCTGGGTCTCGCCGGCCTGGAAGGCTTCGAAGACCTGGTCGAGAGTCATCGCCCGCGAGCGGGTCTGCGACTGGCGAGCCAGCGCATCAGCCTTCCCGGCGGCCATGCTGCGCGCCTCGCGGTCGCTCTCGACGACGCTGAACATCTCGCCGGCGTTCGGCACGTCGGACAAACCCAGGACAGAGACTGGCGTCGACGGGCCGGCGGAAGGAATGGGATTGCCCTGGAAGTCGAACATGGCCCGGATGCGCCCATGGGCCATGCCGGCAATGACGGCATCCCCTGTGCGCAGGGTACCATTTTGTACCAGCAGGGTCGCCATGACGCCCTTCGACTTGTCGAGTTCGGCCTCGATCACCGTGCCGATGACCTTGCCGGCGGGGTTGGCCTGAATCTTCGTGGCGTC
>Ga0299912_10004483_pt1 | contig 11448 bp, 7 predicted proteins | sample RVTome_2_FD_207667 | JGI IMG/M metagenome (GOLD analysis project Ga0299912, IMG submission 207667) | Soil microbial communities from uranium-contaminated site in the Upper Colorado River Basin, Wyoming, United States - RVT95D214 (version 2) ... | reverse complement strand
CGGCGATTTCTCCCAGAATCTCCCGAATCGAAATCCCGCAGAATTCGGGCCGGACCCGGGCCCGGACCAGAAACAGGCCGCAGTTCTTGAACAGATCGAGCTCGCTGAAGGCGAAGAAGGCGTAACCCTTCGTCTCGCGCAGGTTCATGAACAGCCGGCTCGTCGGCGTTCCGCCCAGGACTTGGCTGAGGACCTCGAGGGGGAGGGTGTCGGGATCCGAGGCCGGCCCGATGACCGTGCCGATCGAGAGCGTCGCGTCCCCGGTCTGGGGATGGTCGATCAGGCAGATCCGCTCCTTGAGATTCGGCTCGGGGGGCGCGACCGGCGGCCGGACGATGTCCTTGGGCAGCCAGGTGTTCAGGTAGTGGCTGACCTTGCCGGTGGCCGTCGTCAGGCTCAGGTTGCCGCTCAAGACCATGATGGCGTTGTTGGGCCTGTAATTGGCGTCGTAGAAGGCTTGGACGTGAGGCCGCCCGATGGCTTTGATGACGTCATCGCTGAAGATGCCCTTGCGGTAGGGGTGTTTCGGAAAAAGGAGGCGGAGGAGCTGGCGTTTGGCCAGGAACTCGGGATCCTTGTCCCTTTCGAGAAGGGCGTAGCGCATCGTCCGCTTGACGACGTCCAGCTCGCGTCTGGGGAAAGACGGCTGGAGGATGAGGGGGGCCAGGATCTCGAGCGCCTTTTCCAGATGATCCTCGAGGAAGTTGAATGTGAACAGGGAATAATCGAGCTGGGTCGACGTCGAGAATTCCCCGCCGATGGCCTCGATCCGGGCCTTGACCTCCTCGGCGGAAATGAGGTCCGTACCCTGCTGAATCATCCGGGCGGTGAGCGTCGCCGTCCCCGGCACGTCGTCGGGGGATTGGGCCTCCCCAGCCAGAATGATGAGCTGGAGGCTGACGAGAGGAAGGTGGTCCCTCTTGCAGACGGCCAGCAGAAGGCCGTTGGAGAGCCGGTGGGTCTCGATGGCCGGCAGGCGAAGTTGAGGCAGCGGATCCGGGTTGGGTTGGGACCTCCGGAACCTTTCTTGGCCCGCTCCCGGCGCGGCTCCGGCCAGGACCGCCGCCCAGATCCCGAGAGTGAGGAGGAGAGACCGGGTCCGGGCCGAATCTTTCATTTCTGGATGTTGAGGACGATGGCGTCCTTGTCCTTGAAATAGCGGTTCGCGACGCCGACGATCTCCGAGGGCGTCACGCTCAGGTATTTTTCGAGCTCGCTGGCGAAGTCGCTGAACCCGGGCTGGGTCAGTACGGATTCGCAGAGGAAGAGCGCTTTCTCGAGCGAGGTCGCCATCCGGCGGACCATGTCCATTCTGAGCATGGCCTTGGCCTTGGCCAGCTCGTCTTGCCCGACAAAGCCCGTCTTAACTTTTCCCAGTTCGGACAGCATCGCGTCCCGGCAGCGTTCGACCATGAGGTCGTTGTTGTTGACCGTAAAGATCCGGAAGGCGGCCAGGTCGCGCCGTTTTTCGATGCCCCCGTTGATTTCGATCGCCAATCGCTCCTTCTGGAGGATTCTCCTCGGAATGCGGGACGTTTCGCCCCGCATCAGGACGTAGTCGAGGACTGTCAGGATGTAGAAATCCCTGGTGCCGGGGGCGGCGATCGGAAATCCGAGGTGGAAGGCCGGTGAAGGGGCCAGGTAGTTCCGGACGGCTTGGGTCTCGCCCCTCCGCTCCCGGGGAGGTCCGGGCGGAAGGTTGGGGATGTCGGGGCCCCGGGGAAGGGTTTCGAAATAACGGGCGACCAGCTCGCGGGCCCGGAGGAGCTGGATGTCGCCGCTGAGGCAAATGGCGGCGTTATTGGGCGCGTAGTAATCGAGGTAAAAATCGGAGATGTCTTCCATGGTCAGGGCCAGGACGTCCTCCTCGAAACCTATGACCGGATGGCTGTAGAGGAAGTTGGGGAAGAGAGCCTGGTCGAACAGAAGGTTGCTGTCCCAGTACGGCTCCGACGCCCTGCGCTCGACGATCTCCTCGATCAGGCTGGCCCGGACCCGCTCGATGGTCGCGGGCCGGATGTCCAAATAGCGCATCCGGTCGGATTCGAGCCAGAGGATGATCGGGAGCTGGTTGGAGGGGACCGTCTGATAGAAGAGGGTGAGTTCCTCGGACGTCGTGGCGTTGATGTCGCCGCCGACACGGTTGATATGGGAGATGTGCTGGAGGGGGCCGACGTCTTGGGAGCCTTGGAACATGAGTTTCTGGAGTAAATAGGCGAGGCCAGTCAGCCCCGGCTTCTCCCGGATTGAACCGACCCGGTAGGCGACGACGACCGAAACGACGGGCAGACTGTGATCCTCGGCCAGGATGACCTGGAGGCCGTTGCGGAGATTATAGGTCGTGACCGGGAAGTCTGTTTTGGCCTGAGGCCGCAACAAGGAAGCGGCCCCGACGATCAAGACGAATCCGCAGGCCAGGCTTCGGGTCCCCTTATACCTTCGCTCCGTCCGCTTCTCAGTCACGATATTCAACGCCTCATTCATACCATAAAACGCGGACGCGGGACAACCCGGGCCCGGGGGCGCGGCCCGATATTGAATTAACCCCCCTTTTGTGCTATCGTCATTAACCGTTTCGTCGAGTAAGAGATGGAGGTAAACGAATGAGCAAGGATGGAAAGCATTTTTTTACGTCGGAATCGGTGACCGAAGGTCATCCCGATAAGATTTGCGACCAGATCTCGGATGCCGTCCTGGACGACCTGCTCGGCCAGGATCCCAATAGCCGGGTCGCCTGCGAGGCCCTGGTCACGACCGGCCTCGTCTTGATCGCGGGCGAGATCACGACAAACGGCTATTGCGATTTTCAAAAAGTCGTCCGAAGGACCGTGAAGGAGATCGGCTACACGAAGGCCCATTACGGGTTCGATTACGAAACATGCGCAGTCCTGTCGGCCGTCCATGAGCAATCCCCGGACATCGCCATGGGCGTTGACGAGTCCCGGGACCACGAACAGGGAGCTGGCGACCAAGGCCTCATGTTCGGCTACGCCTGCCGGGAGACCGAGGAGCTCATGCCCCTTCCGATCATGCTTGCCCACAAGCTCGTCCATCGGCTGAGCACGATCCGCCGCGAAAAGATCCTCGACTATCTCAGGCCGGATGGAAAATCCCAGGTCACGGTCGAGTACGAAGGCCGGAAGCCGCGCCGGATCGAGGCCGTCGTCCTGGCCGCTCAACACAACGACAAGGTCAAGATCGAGGACCTCCGGGACGACCTCAAAAAAGAGGTCGTCAAAAAAGTCATCCCGGCCGCCCTCCTGGATAAGGAGACCAAGATTATCATCAACGGGACGGGCCGATTCGAACAGGGCGGCCCCCTGGCCGATACCGGCCTTACCGGCCGCAAGATCATCGTCGACACCTACGGCGGATTCGGGAAACACGGCGGCGGGGCTTATTCGGGGAAAGACCCGTCCAAGGTCGACCGCTCCGGTTCCTACATGGCCCGCTATGTCGCCAAAAACATCGTCGCGGCCGGGATCGCCGATCAGATCGAAGTCCAGCTCGCCTACGCCATCGGAGTCGCCCAGCCGGTCTCGATCATGGTCGATTCATTCGGAACGGCCAAAATCAGCGAGAATAAGATCAAAGAGCTCGTCCTGGCCAACTTCCAGCTGACCCCCAAGGGCATGATCAAGTCCCTCGACCTTCTCAGGCCCATTTATAAGAAGACGGCCGCCTTCGGCCATTTCGGACGCAGCGAGCCCGAGTTCAGCTGGGAGAGAATCGATAAGGCCAAGATTCTCCGCAAGGGGGCCGGCTTCTGAGGCGCCGTGCCGTCCCGGAATAACGGAAAATAAGGAAAGAAGACAAACAATGCCGAAAAACTATGACGTCAAGGACCTGAAGCTGGCCAAGGCCGGGACCCTGAAAATGGAGTGGGCGGCCGAGTCCATGCCCGTCCTCCGTTCCATCCAGGACAAATTCGCCAAGGCCAAGCCCCTCAAGGGACTGCGCGTCGCCGCCTGCCTCCACGTCACGAGCGAGACGGGCATCCTGATGCAGACCCTCAAGGCCGGCGGGGCCGAAGTCCGGCTGACGGCCTCGAACCCGCTCAGCACCCAGGACAGCGTCGCCGCGGCGCTCGTCAAGAATTTCGGGATTGCGGTCTTCGCCATCAAGGGCGAGGATAATCGGACTTATTATCGCCACATCAACCAGGCCCTGGATGTCCGTCCCCAGATCACGATGGATGACGGGGCCGACCTTGTCTCGACCATCCACTCCAAGCGCCGCGCCCTTCTCAAGGGCATCATCGGCGGGACCGAAGAGACGACGACGGGCGTCATCCGCCTTAAAAGCATGGCCCGCCACAAGGTCCTGGAGTACCCGATCATCGCCGTCAACGATGCCGACACCAAGCACCTCTTCGATAACCGCTACGGGACCGGGCAGAGCACGATCGATGGGATCCTGCGGGCGACCAACGTCCTGTTGGCCGGTCTCGCCTTCGTCATCGCCGGCTACGGCTGGTGCGGCCGCGGGCTCGCCCTGCGGGCCAGGGGCATGGGGGCGAAGGTCATCGTGACCGAGGTCGACCCGATCAAGGCGATCGAGGCCGTCATGGACGGGTTCGAAGTCATGCCGATGGACCGGGCGGCCGCGATCGGCGACATCTTCGTCACGGTCACCGGCAACAAGGGCGTCATCCGCCGCGAGCACTTCAAGGCCATGAAGAACGGGGCCATCGTCGCCAACTCGGGCCACTTCAACGTCGAGATCGACATCCCCGCCCTCAAGGCCTTGGCCAAGTCCAAGCGCAGGGTTCGGGATTTCGTGGACGAATTCACGCTCCGGGGCGGAAAAAAGGTCAACCTGCTGGGCGAGGGGCGGCTCATCAACCTGGCCGCGGCCGAGGGCCATCCGGCCATGGTCATGGACATGAGCTTCGCCAACCAGGCCATGAGCGCGCTGTTCCTGCGCCGGGAAGGGAAGAAGCTGGCCAAGGATGTTTTTCCCGTCCCCGGGAAGATCGACGAGGAGATCGCCCGGATGAAGCTCGGCTCGATGGGCGCCAAGATCGACGTCCTGACGGCCGATCAGAAGAAATACCTGGCCGAGTGGCAGGAAGGGACCTGAGCGTAATTTTTAGGCCCGTTTGTTAAGACGCCCTTTTTGATCTTGTTTTAGATCGGCGTCGTGGACGCTAAGCAAGCCCCGGCAATCATGCCGGAAGGTCGAAGGGTTGACTTTTTTAATAAGGAGGGGGTAATGAGAAAACCATTGGCCATCTTGGCCGCGGTTTTGATTTTGGTATTTTTGCTGATTACTGTTAGAGAAGATTCGGCGTTTCAACGTAAAACGCCGGATATTCCGACTGTCACGACGTCAGGCTCCGTGAAGGTTGATCGAGATTTTGGGAAGATACCGCTCTATTTTATTCGGAACGAGGGGCAGGTGGACGCTCAGATCGGATTTTATCTTCAGGGTAGAGATAAAACCATCTACTTCGGTTCCGAAGGATTGACCTTTGAGCTTAACGGAAGAAGAGTTAGGGACAGGGAAGAGGGAGAGGCGGATTTGCGGAGGAACCGGTCGTCGCCGGACATGGTGAAAAATGAACCCCAAAACCTGGGTCGGTGGGTGGTGAAGCTGGATTTTTTGGGAGCCAATTCTGATATGCAACCTTCGGGTGTAGATAAGACCGAAGCTGTAATCTCATACTTCAAGGGCAAGCCGGAGGAGTGGAAGATTGGGCTTCCGACCTATTCAAGGATTATCTATAAGAATCTCTGGCCCGGGATTGATCTCGCGTATCACGGGACCTATGACCGGCTGAAATATGAATTCATTGTACATTCGGGCGCGGATCCATCAGCGATCCGACTGGCCTATCGTGGGGCGAGCGCGGTGGAGGTGAATGGAGAGGGCCGGTTGGAGGTGAGGACGCCGGTCGGTGACTTCAAGGATGATATTCCGATCGGTTACCAAGAGGTGGATGGGGAGAAGGTTGAAGTTGCGCTGAGGTATGCGTTGGAGCTCGAGGAAACGGGCGGTCCGACTGTCTCTGTTAAACATGATTCAACCTTAGAATCGCCGAGCTCGGAAACCTATGTCTATGGATTTGATGTTGGAGACTATGACCGGACGAAGCCCCTCATCCTCGATCCCGCGGTTCTTGTTTACTGCGGCTACATCGGCGGCTCGAACCGCGACTTTGCCGGCGGCATAGCAATTGACACTGCTGGAAACGCCTATGTCATGGGCGATACCCTCTCCAGCCAGCCTTCGTTTCCGGTCACTTCGGGCCCGGACCTGACATACAACGGCGATGAAGACGCCTTTGTGGCCAAGGTGAACCCAACGGGGACGACCCTGCTTTACTGCGGCTACATCGGCGGTTCGAGTGATGAATTTGGCGGAGGCATAGCTGTTGACGGCGCGGGAAACGCCTATGTTACAGGCTATACCGACTCCAGCCAGGCTACGTTTCCGGTCAAAGTCGGCCCTGACCTGACTTACAACGGCAGCAGGGATGCCTTTGTGGCCAAGGTGAACGCTACAGGCACTGAGCTTGTTTACTGCGGCTACATCGGCGGCTCGACTAGTGACTATGGCCAAGATGTAGCAATTAACGCTGCGGGAAACGCCTATGTTGCAGGCTATACAGTGTCCAGCCAGGCTACTTTTCCGGTCACTTCGGGTCCGGACCTGACGCACAACGGCGGCAACGATGCCTTTGTGGCCAAGCTGAATGCCACAGGCACTGAGCTTGATTACTGCGGCTACATCGGCGGCTCGAGTGATGACTTTGGCAACGGCATAGCAATTAACGCTGCGGGAAACGCTCATGTTGTAGGCTATACAGAGTCCACCCAGGCCACTTTTCCGGTCACTTCGGGCCCAGACCTGACGCACAACGACGGGTCTGACGCCTTTGTGGCCAAGCTGAATTCAACGGGGACGACCCTGCTCTACTGCGGCTACATCGGCGGCTCGGAAGATGACTATGGCAACGGCATAGCGGTTGACGGCGTGGGACACGCCTATATCACAGGCTCTACCTTCTCCACCCAGGCCAATTTTCCGGTCTATGGCGGCCCTGACCTGACGCACAACGACGGGTCTGACGCTTTTGTGGCCAAGCTGAATTCAACGGGGACGACCCTGCTCTTATGCGGCTACATCGGCGGCTCGTTAGATGACCATGGCCACGGCATAGCACTTGACGCCGCGAAAAACGCCTATATCATGGGCACTACCCTCTCCAGCCAGGCCACTTTTCCGGTCACTTCGGGCCCAGACCTGACGCATAACGGCAGCAACGATGCCTTTGTGGCCAAGGTGAAATCAACGGGGAAGATCCTGAATTTCTGCGGCTATATCGGCGGCTTGAATAATGACAATGGCTGCTGCATAGCAATTGACGCTGTGGGAAACGCCTATGTTGCAGGCCGTACAGGGTCCCCCCAGGCCACTTTTCCGGTCAGTTCGGGCCCGGATTTGACGCACAACGGAGGCTGGGACGTTTTTGTGGCCAAGATCAGCAGCCTGAGAATAGAGGACCTTCTCGGCACCTGGGACGGGCAGGGGGTGTATTACAAGGACTCGGAAACGGGTCTTTGGCATTGTCTCGAATCCTCGCCGGCTTCTCAGATCGCGGCGGGGGACCTGGACGGGGATGGGACGGATGACTTGATCGGGACCTGGGCGGCCCAGCCCGGGGTATGGGTTAAGAAGAGCAGCACAGGGACCTGGGTGAAGCTGGATTCGGTAACCCCGACGTGGATCGCAGGGGGGGAGATGGGGGCAGCGGGAGGCGACGGTTTTAAAGCGGGCCTGCGGCGGGCATCCGGGCTCTTTCAGACGAAAGGGAGCTACGATGATCTATCGGGTTATGGGCCTCACGGCAGGGACTTCCGGCGCAGAATCGAAGAGAATGCCTGGGTGGGGTGTAAAATTGACGGAGAGAGACAGCGTCGGATGACGCCTGGCCCAAGGGAGCCGGGGTTCAGGCCGGTCAGGGAGAAAAACCGGTCTGGAGGGAAAGAGAAAAAGTAGGTCTATTTATTTTTTGAGCGCTCATTGCGTTTCTATCCTGCGCGAATTGGAATGATCGATTAAGGCGCGCACCTCAATGAGGCGTGGATCAAGGAGGGGCTCAAGGCGCCGATCAGCCAGGCCGTTAGTCCGTCGAAGCTTCGATCATATCCGTCGAGAATGGAACGATCATTCCTTCCGCAGGACGCAGTGGAGATATTCGTTGTCCCCGGACTGCAGCAGACGGTAGATGGACGAGCCCTTGGTGCCGATGAAATCGGCCACTATCGGGGTCAGCAGGGGCGGCACCTTTTTCTTTAAAAGGTCGTATTTGCGGTCGTGATCCAGCTCCAGAGCCCGAAAAACGTTCGGCGTTATCCATTCCCACCTGACGAGCTTCAATCCCGAAGCGGCGACTTGTTTCCGGAGGGCCGGAATTTCATTTTTATGCCTGAAGTCGGCGAAGAGAAAGCGGCCGCCGGGACGAAGAACTCGCCGGACTTCTTCGAGAAAGCCGGACATGGAACTGTAGCATCTCGAGGATTCGATATTCATGACAAAGTCGAACGAGCTCTCCTCGAAGGGGAGCGCTTCGGCCTTTCCGTGCGTGAAGGAGAGGGCCGGGTGGGAATGGTGCCGGGCGCAAAAATCCACGGCCTTTTTGGAAAAGTCCAACCCGACCATTCTCCTGGGCCCGAGATAGCGGGCTATGAAAGACGGCCCGCCTCCGCGGCCGCAGCCGATATCGAGCGCGTCCGAATTCGAGAGGGTCACGGAGCTTGTCACGTAATGATAGAGCTGAATGCAGAAAAAATGTTTTTGATCCGCATCCTCCAGGACGAGCTCGTTTCCGTTACCGTTCAGGTGGGCGAACCCGTAATTCATGAAGATCAGCTCGTTGTCCCTGTCCATCCTGACCAGGTATTGATAAAAGAGCTTCCACAGGGAATGCTTGGTCCGGGGCGAGGTCTTGCAGGCCAGCTGAAAAAACCTGGTCAGGGAGTTCATCGGGCGACGCCTATTTCAAGAGCTCGAGGTACTGGTTGATCTGGTCCCGCATGGCGGTGTCCGTCACCTTGGGCAGGATCCTCTCGAACGTTTCGCGCGCCTTGTCCCGCTCGTTGTTCTTGAAACAAGCGACGGCCAGGTTGAAGCTGAAAGTGACCTCGTCCGGAATCTTGCGGGCCGCGATCTCATAGGCGGCGATGGCTTCCGGGAGCCGGTCCATCTTCTCCAGGATCATTCCCTTCAGGTTGTAGGCCAGGGCCATTTTACCGTTGGCCAGGAGGGCTTTCTGGACCGTGTCCAGGGCCGTTTCGTTCAGCCCCTTGGCGAAGTAAAGCCGGGCCAGGTTGAAGTAGGGCATTTCCCGGGTCTGATAGGCGAGGTCGGCGGCGGCTTTCTTGTATTGGTCTTCGGCCTTGTCGAGGTAGCCCTGCTCCTGATAGGTCATCCCCAGGTTGTTGCGCGCCTCCGAAAACTGGGGGTTGAACTCGAGGCATTTTTCGAAGGATTTGGCCGCCTCGATCAGGTTTCCCTTCATCGAGTGGGCCAGCCCGAGCCCGTTGTAGGCGAGGTGGAGGCGCGGATCGAGTTCGATCGCCCGGTTGAAGGCGCGGATGGCCTGATCGATCTCATTGTTGTTGAGGTAGAAAGAGCCCAGGTTGTACTGGTATTGGGGATCTTTCTCGCGGGCCCGATCCAGCCTCTTCTGGGCCGAAGCGCACAGGGCGAGAGGCAGGCAGGCCAGGAGAAGAATAATGGCTTTAGGTTTAAGGTGTTTCATCGTTCACTCCTTATTCTTCGGCGTCCGGACCGAATAGGTCTCCGTGCTCGCTCTTGAGGGAGCGGGACATCAGGTTGCTGAGAACCCGCTCGGGCGCCTTTCCGCGATAGAGGACCTCATAAACCTGGTCGCAAATGGGCATCTCGACCCCAAGTTGTCCGCTCAGCTCGTGGACGGAAAGGGTCGTGATAATTCCCTCGGCGATCATGGTCATTCCCGACCTGATGGTTTCCAGGCTGCGTCCGCGGCCCAGCTCGAATCCGACATAGTGGTTGCGGCTGAGGGCGCCCGTGCAGGTCAGGATGAGGTCTCCGATGCCGGCCAATCCCGAGAACGTCTCGGCCCGGGCGCCCAGCCGAACCCCGAGCCGGGTCATTTCATGGATCCCCCGCGTCATCAGGGCGGCCAGCGAGTTGCGCCCCGCCTCGAGTCCGTCGGCCAATCCGGCCGCGATGGCGATGACGTTCTTGACGGCTCCGGCCAGCTCGACCCCCCGAATGTCGGGAGAGGTATAAACGCGGAGGTTGAGGTTCGAGACGAGGTGTTGGACATTCCGGGCGAAGGCCTTGTCTTCGGATGCGACCACGACGGCGGTTGCCTGGCCCTGGGCGACTTCGCGGGCGAAGCTCGGGCCCGACAGGGCGGCGACCGGCCGCCGGCCCAAGGGCGCCAGGACTTCCTCCGCGATTTCCGACATCCGCTTCCGGGTTCCCTCCTCGATACCCTTGGTCAGGCTCACGATCCCGTGCGCCTTGTCCAAATGGGGGGCCATCCGGGCGAAGACGCTCCGGAAGTACTGGGAAGGCACGGCCACGAACACGGTTTCGCAGCCTTCCAGGGCGGCGGCAATGTCATTGAAGAATTCGACCTGGGACGGGAAGACGAACCCGGGCAGGAACAGACTGTTCGTCCCTCGCTCGGCGAACTCGAGACGGATCTCCTCCTCCCGGATCCAGAGACGGGTCGGGATCCCGATCCGGCCCAGGTGGAGGGCGAAAGCCGATCCCCAGCTCCCGCCTCCCACGACGCAGGCTTTCATGAGGACCCCGTCTCCTCGGGGCGGCCGAACTTTCGTTCTCGGCCGCGGATGAGCCGGCCGATGTTGGCATGATGGCGCAGCGCGATCAGAACGAACACGGCGAGCCCCCAGACGGCGAGCCCGGGGTCGCGTTTCTGGATGAACGCCGCGAACGGTATCGACAGGGCGGCCAAGAGCGATCCGAGCGAAACGAAGCGGGTCGCGGCGATTGTCCCCATAAAGACGGCCAGCGCGATCGCGGCCGGCTGCCACCAGCCGAGGACTAGGAGGGCGCCGACCGTGGACGCGACGCCTTTGCCGCCCCGGAACCTTATGTAAACGGGGTAGCAATGGCCGACCACGGCCAGGAAGGCGGCGATGAGGGCGAGCCGTTGGTCCTGGAAGAGTCGGAGGGCGAGGTAGGGAGGCAGGGCTCCCTTGAGGATGTCGGTCAGGGCGACCGGCAGGGCCGCTTTCCATCCCTTGAGACGGAGGACGTTGGTGGCGCCGGTGTTGCCGCTTCCGAACCTCCGTATGTCCCCTCGGGCGCGGAAGCGGAACAGCAGGTAGCCGCTGGGCACGGCCCCCAGAAGATAGGAGAAGATGGCGAATGCGATCTTCATCTTCATTAAGCGAGCTGGTATTCCCCCAGGACCGTGTA
>Ga0299912_10004482_pt1 | contig 11448 bp, 9 predicted proteins | sample RVTome_2_FD_207667 | JGI IMG/M metagenome (GOLD analysis project Ga0299912, IMG submission 207667) | Soil microbial communities from uranium-contaminated site in the Upper Colorado River Basin, Wyoming, United States - RVT95D214 (version 2) ... | reverse complement strand
TAAGGGTTGACAATTTACCCCTGTCAAAGATGAACAACCTTCCATGTTTCCCATCGGCTGTTTTAATCATGATTTTAACCTGCATGCCGCCGAGGAAACTCCGGTATGCGGCGTTTTTCTTCACAGCCTTTTTCAGCTTTTGATACAAAATGAACAGCAACAGTCTTAATTTCATAAGCGCCTCCTACGATGTTCTTTTCCGGTTCATAGAATATACCCCTCCGATTTTTATGTCAAACATAAGTTTCCCCCGAGTGATTGACTTTGCGAGAGCAGGATGAGAGCGGGGTATTATAGTTCACCCGCCCCGGCGAGGACGCAGATCATTGAGGAGCGGAGACTTATAATTTTATGGACGTCCCCCTCGGCTTCGTCAGGCATTCAGAGAAATAAAGCGCGTATTAAAGCCAGGCGGAATCGCTTACATCGGGTGCGGATTCGGTGCAGGCTACAAAAAAATTGTCGAGGACCGGGAACCCAGGGACAGGAAGCCTCCAAAAAAATTTACACACGATTCCATACTAAAATCGCTCGAAGATGCGGGTATCACGGATTATACAGTGGTGGATGACTATCACAGAGGATACTGGGTTATTATTAGGAATTAAATAGATTTGTCAAATGTTGCGGCCTGACCCCGCCGGCATTTTCTCTCCATGAAGCAAGCGGTGTGGACCATTGAAGAGAAACTCCTGAAATTGAAGAGTGGTAGAATCTTATATTTTTATGGACGTTCACATATCCTTGGCCCAAGAACTCGCTTTGCCCACCACGAGAACTCCAACGAAGGTCAAATCATAGCTCATAATCAATTAGGCAGATCGTATTCGCTTTCAGCCGGGTAAGCGTATTCCCTCCGTTTTATTCGTCAACGTCCGGATAGTCCTCTTGCCCAAGTAGATGGCCTTGATTTCTTCGTTAGCCAAGAGTTCCTGTGCGGATCCTTCAAGAACAATTTGGCCGATCTTTAGGACATATCCCCTTGTGGAAATGGCCAGAGAGGAGCGGACATTCTGCTCCACTAGAAGAACAGTCATCCCCTGGTCATTCAATTGTTTAATTGTTTCAAAGATATGTTTGGCTACAAGCGGCGCCAATCCCATAGAAGGTTCATCCAACATTAATAGCTTAGGCCGAGACATCAGCGCCCTTGCAATGGCGAGCAACTGCTGCTCCCCGCCGCTCAACGTACTACCCTTTTGTCTTCTCCGCTCCATAAGAATATGGAAGAGCTGGAAGATATGATCTATGCTTTGTAGAAATTCCCTGTCCGATTTTCCTCTACTCCAAAGATATGCACCCATTCGAAGATTGTTGTAAACCGAAAGGGTAGGGAAAATATGCCGGCCTTCCGGGACGTGACAAATCCCTATACGAACCAACTCGTCTGGCAGCATATGTGATATGTCCTTATCGAAAAAGCTCATCCCTCCCGAGACGGGCGGTATTAAACCTGAGATAGCCCTGAGAAGAGTTGTTTTACCAGATCCATTGGCCCCCAATATGACCACAATCTCACCTGGGTTCACATAAAGACAAACCTTATTCAAAACCCGGATCTCACCATAGGAAATAGAAAGATTTTCTATCTTAAGCATAACTCTTCTACATTCCCAAATAGACCTCAATGACCTTAGAGTCTTTCTGTATTACCTCTGGGGTTCCTTCTGCAACCACCCGACCATAATTGAGAACGACGATCCAGTCCGAGATTTCCATGACCATGCCTACGTCATGTTCGATAAGCAGCACTGTTACCCCTCTTTCACCAATTTCCATGATTTTCTTCGCCAAAACTTCCCTTTCCTCTGCATTCATTCCTGCGGCCGGTTCGTCCAACATCAGCAGACTGGGTTTTGACGCCAGAGCCCGAGAGATCTCCACTAATCTCTGCTGACCGTAAGGAAGAGTCATTGCCTGCCAGTCAGCCTTATCCCGAATGCCCATAAAATCCAGGATAGTATGGCTTTCTTCTCGAATCCATTTTTCCTCCTTGCGGACTACGGGGGGTCTAAACCCAGAAAGGAGCACGCCAGATCTCGCCCGGGTATGCATGCCTGTCATAACGTTTTCCAGAACGGTCATGTCGGGGAAAAGCCGGATTAGTTGAAATGTTCGGGCAATCCCAAGGTCGCAAATCTCATGTGGGGTGGCGCGCGTAATATCCTCCTCCCTATAGAGGATAATGCCCGTTGAGGCCCGGACAATACCACTGACAATCTGCAACACAGTGGTCTTCCCCGCGCCATTCGGTCCAATTAGAGCCGTAATGGTCCCTTTCTTTATGCCGAAGCTAATTCCCGTTAGGGCCATGAGTCCTGAGAATTTTTTGCTCAAATCTCTGATCTGAAGGATCATAACTTTACCGTTTAAAAATGAGCTTGAATTTTCGCCCCAGTAATTCTAATTTCCAACTTGAGATGTACCTCTGTTTCAGAGGACCAATCCCTTGAGGAATAAATATGAGGGCCAGGATAATAATGATTCCATAAATCAAGGCACTGTATTCCTGATACCGGCTCAATTGCTCATCCTTAAGCCAGGTGAGAACAACAGTGGCTACAATGCTGCCCCAAAGGTTACCCAGTCCCCCAACAATAACCGCCAGTACTATAAATATGGAAAGATCGACCTGGTACCCATGCGGTTGAGCCGTGGAAAGATAAGTGGAAAGGAGGCTCCCGGCAATCCCTGCGTAACCCCCGGAGATAACAAATGCCTTGAGCTTGAGGCGGGTAACATCTATCCCTGTGGCAGAAGCTGCCACTTCATCGGTACTGATGGCACGGAAGGCCCTGCCTATTCTTGAATTTACTATATTCTGAGAATAAAGAAGGAGGCCAAAAAGAATGGCCCAATCCAAGTAGTATATTTGGACATAACTGCTGAATTCATAGCCTGCAATGGAAAAGTATGGCACACCCCCAATACCAAAAAGACCGCCGATGATTGGATCAGTCCGGCAAACAAAAACATAAAAGATTTCCCCGAACCCTAAGGTAGCCAGGGCAAGAAAATATCCTTTGGTTCTTAGGACCGGTTTGCCAACAATAAAGGCAATGAACGAAGAGATGAGGAAGGATATGAAAAAGGCAAGGATGACAGGCCAATTGAACCGCGTTGTCAATATGGCTGTCGTGTAGGCTCCGATGCCTAAAAATGCTGCTTGGCCCAAGGAGATCTGCCCAGTATATCCAAGCAATAAGCTCATTCCTAAGGAGGCAATGGAATAAATGGCTCCAAGACATAAAACTCTGAGGAAGTCTTCCGGGAAAATAAGGGGAAGAACTCCCAGAATCAGAGCTGCCAAAACATTAATTTTATTGGGAGACGCTCGCCTCACTTTTCCTCCTCGAGGCCTATAATGCCTTGGGGCCTTATATAAAGGATGCCAATGAGGATCAAAAAAGCCCACATCTGTTGATAGCGGGAGCCGTAACCCGGGATCAGGCCGACACAGAAACTCTCGACAACCCCTAGGACAAATCCCCCCAGTACAGCTCCCGAGATTTTTCCCCATCCACCAAGAACAGCACCAACAAATCCTTTTAGCCCGAGAATAGCTCCAGAATCATAACGCATGCTGAAAATAGGCGCGATCAGTATTCCTCCGATGGCACCCACTGCTGCACTAATGGTGAAGGAATAGAGAACCATGCGCTCTGTCTGGATCCCTACGAGTTGAGCGGCGAGCCTATCCGTCGCGCTAGACTCCATGGCGTTCCCGATACGCGTAAAGTTTGAAAAGTAATGGAGCAGACATAGGAGCATTAGAGAAACACCGACCACCCATATGCGCTGCATCGATATCCGTACGCCAGCAAGCTGGATCGCCTGGATACTTGTCGTAACCTGTGGAAGGACGAAAGGCTCCCGAAGATACTCGAGTTTTGGCAGAAGGCTTATGGGGAGGGAGATATTGCGGATGACTATTGAGGCCCCAAGGGTTCCCATGATCATGATGAGAACCCCGGCTCGCTTGATGGGATGGATGACGAGAACCTGAAGGGCCAAGCCGAACAAGACAACTCCCAATGTGCCAAGCAATGCCGAAGGCAAATAGGAAAGGAGGCAAGTCATCATGAAAAAATTGGTCAGAAGAGCCCCAAGCATGACGAACTCGCCCTGGGCAAAATTGACAATGCTTGACGCACGGAAGATCGTCGTGAACCCCAACCCAATCAGAGCATAGACCGCCCCCATAGATAAACCAACGAGGCCAAACTGAACAATTGAAATGGCAGACACAACGTTTTCTCTCCTAAAGGATGGCGTTTGAAATATATGGCCATTTGGCGTCTGTGTATAAACAAAGGCCAACTTGTATCATGAATCAGATTTCAATTTAAAGCAATCCCTGCCACGGCATCTACTCGTATTCTGGCAACTTAATCCGCACGAACCGGTTATTCTGGATCTTGATGAAGGCGAGGGACTTTTTCGTCAATCCGAGATGATCAGTAGGACTGTAATTATAAATCCCCGTAACACCCACAAAGTTCCTGGTCTTCTCAATGGCATCTCTGAGCTGAGCTCTGGTGGGATTTTCTCCTGCCCTCTTGAAGGCATGATACAAGATCCAGATAGCATCATAACTGTGCCCGGAGAGTTGCTCTGCCGGCATACCATTCCACCTCGCTTTCATGCGTCTGTCAAAGTCCACAATCACTGGCTTTTGAGGATCGGAATCATCTAACTGGTCAGTTACGACCGCCTTGCCCGCAACGAATTCGGCACCTTCGACCGCCTCCTTGCCAATCTCCAGGGTAAAGCCAAAACCCCAAGCGTGTGTACCAATGACCGGCATGCGTATCCCTTGGGCCGAAAGGTTTCTCATGATCGTGGCGCCTAAGACGCCGTTGGTTCCCAGCCAAATGGCGTTGTAGTTTTTTAACTGGTCCTTGAATTTCAGAATCTGAGGCGTCATATCCATGTCATTGGCCTGATAGGTTTCCGGGGAAATGAAGACCTCTATCTTATTTTTCTCTCCAATCGCTTTCATATTGTTTTGGGCATCGATCCAATTCGGAGCTTGTTCGCTGAACACAAATAACCTCTTGTATCCTCTCCCCATGACCAAGTCCATCAACCGTTCCGCCAAGATAACGTCTCCTTGCGGGATACTGAAGACCCAATTAGGTTTCAGACGTCGTTCAACGCTTGATGGGGCCCAGATGGCAATCTGAGGAATCTTCTCCCTCTCGGCAACGGGTATCAGGGCGGTACTCCCGGCACTCCATAAAGGACCGATAATCGCTTGGATCTCCTTGTTGCGAGCGAACTTCCGGTTGACGTTTGCCATCTTCGTAATGTCCATACCATTGTCTTCAAAAATCAACTCGAGAGGATGACCATCGATGCCGCCCTGGGCGTTAATTCGTTCCTGCTCAAGGATCAACCCGTTCTTTATAATGGCAACGAAGTTTGCAAAGCCCCCCGTCATCTCAAAGTTACAACCCACTTTATACGGTTTCTTCTCTGCCCATGCAGGCAAGGTTAATCCAACGATAGAGATAGAGATCACCAAATGGATTCCGATTATTTTCCTCAAAAGCTTCATTTTCATATCCTCCTTTCGAAAAAAAGATTTAGAATAATGATAAGCTCTCTTCAAGGGTCCAAGAAAAGTATTTCCCTCCTCTTTCCAAAAAATTGCCACGTGAGTCCATATCACCCCCTTTCGCAATCAATAACAAAATCTAACCGTAACTCACTATGAGGCTGTAAATATCGCCTTTCACACCTTAGCTAAAGACGGCTCCACCATCCACGTTGAGGGCTTGTCCTGTAATTTGATCTGCTTCCGCAGAGGCCAGAAAGACAACCGTATTTCCTATGTCCTCTGGGGTAGGGGGTCTTTTTAGCGGAATCATTTCTTGGACCAAAGCGCCAAAAATATCCTGTGGACTCATGTCCTTGAACTGCGGATAGGTGTGAGATAAGGCCGTACCCCCACTTTCCCACAAAGGTGTCCAGACCATTCCGGGACAGACTGTGTTGACGTTGACATTGAATGGAGCCAACTGCAATGCAACTGCCTGAGTAAGCACAATGATCCCTGCTTTGGTGGCACTATAGTGTGGTATCCAATCGATCGCTGCACGGCCAGCAGTTGACGAGATGTTGATTATCTTCCCTCTTTTTTGCCTCTTGAAATAAGGAGCAATGGCCCGATTACACAGGAAGATACCTTTCAGATTGACATCAACCACCAGGTCCCAATTCTCCTCAGATATGTTCTCAATGAGGCCTGGCGAATCAATCTGTAAATCCAGTCCATTTACGCCAGCGGAGCAGACTAAGATATCAATCTGGCCCATCTCTTTTAGTGTGGTGTCCATCAGAGTTTGGCATTCTCTGGCCATGCGCACATTAGTCTTTACAGCCAGGACCTTTCCCCCTGCCTCTCTGACTTTCCGGGCGACCTCATCAGCCAAGTCTTGCCGGATGTCGCTCACAACCACATGAGCCCCTTCTCTGGCCAGACAAAAGCAAATTCCCCTACCTATCCCACCGCCACCTCCCGTTACTATAGCAACCTTATCCTTCAACCGCATGCCCACGCCTCCTTTGCTTTTCCCTATATGGCTAAACAGGATCAGAACGTATCGTTTCGCTTTTTCTCGTTTTGAGTGTAAATCCCAGCCTGCTACCTAAAGCAGAATGCCAAAACAACAAACGTCTTCAAAAGAAAATTATTCAGTACGAGACAAGATACCCGCCTGCAGAAGTTTGTTTGCGGCGGCAACCCCACCCGGAGGCGATGACTGGTCGTCCTCCGCGATGATTTCGATGAGGTGTTTCTGGCCTTTGATCGTGATCCGACCCCTCTGGTTCATCAAGTCTTGTGCCGGTTTCGCGGCATCGGCCAACGCCTTGAGCGTAGGTGCGATCGGACCCGTGATAGACGTGATCAAACCAATCTTCAGGGTTCTTGTTCCTGCCGAAGATTCTTCCGCAATCGAGCTCCTGGGAGGAAACAGTGCAAGTACGGAGAGTACACAACCCACAACCATTAACAATGAGTGCTTCCTATCGTCCTCCTATTAGGGCCTACCTCCCCTCAGTTGGTATGACAGGCAGAAGGAGATGCGATTCACCGAAGTGGATCACATGGGTTACATCCCTCATGAACGGGAGCATAACCACACCCCAGATTCCCAGCTTGCTCAGGAGGTCATCCTGGTTTCTAATAACCAGCTCCATCTTGTGCCCCTTTTTGAATATGTTTGAGAGCGGCATGAGCTGGATTGCATAATGAAGGACCTCCCCCGGAGGAACAGGAACGGGTTCTTGCCGGGGATGGGCGGGAGCATATGGCTTTGTTTTGCTCTCATCAATTGCCCGGTGCTGTGCTTTCAGATAGCCGGTACTGAGCAGCATCCGGTTGCCATTGGGGTCTACATCGATTAGGTCCGCGATCCAGTTGGTATCATCGATGTCGATCGATGCGTCCAGGTACAGTGCGGCTGGGCCGGTAACCTCGAAGTCCTGGTCGAAAGCCTCGGTCTGGTAGCTCAAACAGTGGACGGCCGGGTCTTTGTAGGGTGCCGGTTGAGTAAAAGACTCGGGTTTGTCCGCTCTCGGCTGGGAAGTGGAGAGACCACCGCCCGGATGCAGGAAATACTTGGTCCACACGGTCCTGGCTAATGGCCATTCGTTCTCAAATCGCCATTTGTTGATTCCCATCACAAAAAGCTTGATGGGCGGTTCGTCCTTTATGCCCGTATCGATACCTTTCAGCCACTGGTCGTGCCAGCGTACTGTCTCGTCGGCATATTCAACGAATGGGCGGGCCGGGAAGGGACCAGGCCATAGCATAAACTTCTTGTATGGGTTCTTGATCTTGTCCCAGACATAGAAGGTATCCCAGATGTAGATTCGCGATCCCCAGGGAGTAGAAATGTAGGTTGGAATATCAATCTTCTCGACCGGCAAGACGGGCCGCGGGGTTGGATGCAATGACGATAACAGAGAGTCGAAAGTGGTGGGCTCCCTGCTCGGATACCTCACTAACCCATAATACTTGCTGTTGTACTTGATGTCCGGATGTTCGAGAGCCTCCTGGATTCGCCGGGCCAACTCCTCCTTGGGCAGATGTTCAAGTAATCTGGACTTCCGCGTGTCACACGGAAGAATCGAGCTGTCATTGCCGTGACGCCCGAGCATTACCGCGTAATGGATTGCGTCATAGATGCCGTGAAAATTGACGTCACCGATCAGGATACCAAGAGCCTCAAAGGGATTGATAGCTTTCAAATTCGGGTGCGGATGAAGAGATGCGACGGCCAACTGATGACCGGCGAAGGCGCAAGCGCCCATCATACCGACATTTCCATCACACCATGGCTGCTTTATGATCCAATCAATGACATCATGAGCGTCTTGAGGTGAAAGCAGTTCATTTACGCCTTCTGATTTACCGATGCCCCTGGCATCGGGAATCACGTGAACGTATCCCCGCTCCACGACATAGTCGATGTTGCCGGCTTCCAAGCACCCATCCCATAATGGGGAATCCGGATTATATTGCTGCTTAGGCATCCAGCGTGCCAATTCCTGAACATCCTTGCCCCAGAACGCAAAGGAGAGAATCGCAGGAAATTTCTCATCTACGTCAACATCTGGCCGATAGACATCGAGCGCCAGCTTAACGCCATCCCTCATGGACACAATAATGTCTTTCTCCACCCGGACGCCATACTTCGGCTGAGATCCTTCCTCCTTCACGATCTGCGGGTAGCCGTCGAAATAGACGCCCTCGACATCCGTGCCGTAGGGTACAGGCTTTGCAACAGGCTCAAACCCCTTTATCTTGTGAGCTATTGAATCCAGGACAAACACCGACATTCTATCTTTTTTCGTCATCTTCCATTGCCTCCTTATTCATGCCATTGACATTGCATTAACATTTTACGCGTTCATCATTATTTGGCCAAACCGATAAAATTGCAATATGATAAGAATTGGATTTTTATTGGATCATGATGATCCAATTCTGAATTTAGGAAAGAGATAAAAGAAAGGATCTCAGATTGGTCTTTTTCGTGTTCAGTCCAAGCTTCTTTCGGATATGGTACCGATGGCGACTGACTGCATCCATACAGACGTTGAGAAGCTTCGCTATCTGCTTCGTTGTTCTCCCCTCTTTGACATACAGAATGACCTCCATTTCCTTCGGTGTGAAATCAAAAGCAGTTATCCTTTTCGTGAAAGGAGAAAGGATTTCACCGAGGTTCTTTTCTATGATCTCAACGAGGACAGCTTGGTTTGTATCCAGCCTCGTCTCCGCCAGCATCCTCACGTAACGCAGCACCTGTTCTTTCACATTGGAAGTAATCTTCTCTTCGAGTTCCATCCTGTCCACTTCTCGCTGCCTCAGTAGAACTCTCAGCGCGGCGTTGGCGTCCGCAAGACTTCTTGATTCGATTTCCAGAGCTTTCTCCACCTCCTTACGCATCTCAATGTCTCGTTGAAGCCTTTCATTGACCACAGATAACTGAGAAGTGCGCTCTCTCACTAACTCTTCCAAGTGGTCACGATGCCTTTCGAGTTCCCGTTCCCAATTCCAACGTTCCGTAACGTCAATCACAATCCCAACAATTGCAGAATGATCGCGCGACATGGTCAGGTAGCAGTCGTGGTCTTCCAGATAGATGATCTCTCCCGTCTTCGTGATTCCGCGGAAAACAAGTCCTCCTGATAACCTCGAACCGCCGGACAGCCGTTCCGAGATGTGCTTCTCCAGCAGTGGCAAATCCTCGGGATGGACCAGGTCCTTGGTTGTTTTGTGTCCTGAAATCTCGGGTGCAGTGTATCCATGCATCTGGGCCAGCTTCTGATTTACGTAGCGCAATCTACCTGATTCGAAGAGAAATATCCCGACCGGCAACTTCTCTGCCAGTTCGCGAAACATTCTCTCCTCAGGCCTCATACGCCCCTTCTTTCGATCGACACACGCTCTCCGGGATGACATCACTGAATTACCGGGTGGTTCGCTGCAATTCTTCATTTGCAATGCCCCAGTCGGGGTCTACCTCCCAATGGATTCCCTGTTCCTTCTGCTGGAAGGACCGAGACATTGACTGTTTCCACATCCAGACCTTCTTGTTTCACAGTCTCTCCATTTTTTTATAGCAGATGTCGCATCACGTCGCAATGGTGTGGGCGGCCCGAGATCCACCATCAATGTTCCCCCAGACCCCTGTACTACCCTCGCAAACAAAGGTCTGCCCTGAGTGACAAAACTTGAAGCATCAGAAGCAAGCCATACCGCCAATCCCTTAATCTTGTCCGGCATCGCTATTCTCTATATCGGGATCCTCGTAAGGATTCCGGCTTCTATCTGCTCTCTTGTGCCTTCAGTCAACTATCATCAATTCATCCTTGGATCGAATAATGTTTTGTTCTTCAGCATTGCAAAGATCACTCTGATTAGTTTAGACTGAAAAATGGGGTCTATTTTCTTAGCATTACCGCTTCCTGAAGGCTCTTGGGTTGAATCTTTATCTTTGATTTTGCCTATATTCACGAAAGTTCCCTTCTGACCGCACGCCTTTTTTTCTGAAAACGAAGAAATATCTGCACCCCCACCCCGTGGGTTGTTGATTGGAATATACTCTTTTTTACAAAATCTGTAAACCATTTAGACAGGAAAAAGAGCGGCAAACAAGAGGGCAACCTTTTCCACAGAAAAAGGGCTGCGTGATAGGTGATTTCTTTGAAATGTTATTCTGCAACAATTTCTTCAGCTACCCAGATGGGTTCTATGGGTCCATGATCTTCGTGCCAAACATAATAGATCCTGTTTCCAACGATCTGGAACTGAGGATCGTATTTTCCATAGGAGGATTTGGTTCTCTTCTCAGATTTCCATCCCGTCCCATCTTTATTCACCCGAGCTGTCCATATCTGTCGATACTTTCCATCCGATTCCTCCCAAACATAATAAATTTTGTCACCAACCGACTGCAGTTTAGGCGTATATTTGTCGAAAGGGGTGTCCGTTCTCTGAATTGCCTGCCATTCCGATCCTTCTATATTCATCTGAGCCGCCCAGATCTGATATCTGGCCTTACGGAAATCTGATCCATCTGCTTGGTGCCAAGTATAATAAATTTTTCCTCCATCTAAATACAGTTGAGGGTTGTGTTTATCATAGGGGCTGTTCGTCCGTTTTACAGCCTCCCATTCCCTGCCATCACACTTCATGATAGCTGTCCAGATCTGGAAATGGGCTCCGTCAGACTCTCGCCAAACGAGATGGATTTTGCCCTCTAACACTTTTAGTAGAGGTTCAAATTTTTCGAATGGGCTTGAGGTTCGTTTTGTAGCGTTCCAGCCCGTTCCATCCACATTCATCTGAGCCGTCCAGATCTGACGGTGTTTTCCGTCGGATTCGTTCCAGGTATAGTAAATTTTGTTACCGACTGAATGAAGTTGGGGAAA
>Ga0299912_10004481_pt1 | contig 11452 bp, 8 predicted proteins | sample RVTome_2_FD_207667 | JGI IMG/M metagenome (GOLD analysis project Ga0299912, IMG submission 207667) | Soil microbial communities from uranium-contaminated site in the Upper Colorado River Basin, Wyoming, United States - RVT95D214 (version 2) ... | reverse complement strand
GTCTGTACTGTAAGCCATTTATTGCCTCTCTCATTTATTGTTTTTTAGGCTTACAGCTTACACTACTTTAGTTCATTATTAAAGTGATTTTTCTATAGTCCAAGGATGACAGGAGAGAGTATGATATAAATTTTGTTCACAGAGCCTAATAAAAACAGGCAGGACGTTGAGTTCTCCCTGGGCTCTTAATTCTGGGGATTAGCTTCCAACCGTCCATGGCATTGCTTATACCGTTTCCCTGAACCACAAGGGCAGGGGGCATTACGGGGCGTATTTCGCCAATTTTCAGGGCCGATGAGGGTTTCATCTTCCTTCACGCCGGGATTATAAGGATCTTCATGATAATTCAGGGTCATTTCTTGATCAGATTCGGGTTGGAAGATCTCAGCCGCAATCTGTTCAGGTGAAGCCGACCCAAGTTGAATATGAGCGAGCGCGCCCGTAACATTTTCGCGTAAACGGTCAAGCATACCTTGGAACATTTCAAAAGCTTCACTTTTATATTCATTAAGGGGGTCCCGTTGACCATAGGCTCTAAGGTTAATGCCTTGACGCAAGTGATCCAAGGAAAGCAAATGATCTTTCCATTGTTGATCAAGAATACGGAGAAGCAAGGACTTTTCCGCAAGGTGCATCATTTCAGCTCCATAACCCTTTGTTTTGCCATCCATAAGTTCATGAACAGCTTCATAAATGCGATTTTTAATTTCAACGTCCGCAATGCCTTCTTCAGCTGCCCACTCTTTAATGGATAAATTCAGACCAAAGATACGTAAGCATTCTTCATGGAGGGCGGCCGTTTCCCATTGATCAGCATAAGCATTTTCGGGAATAAAGCGAGTGACAAGTCCTTCAATCACTTCTTCTCGCATGGCTTCAATGAATTCGTGGACATCCGCAACTTCCATAATCTCACGTCTTTGTTCATAAATGACCTTTCGTTGGTCATTCATGACATCATCGTATTTCAAAAGTTGTTTACGGATATCAAAGTTACGGGCCTCAACCTTTTGTTGGGCTTTTTCGAGAGCTTTGTTAATCCAAGGATGGATGATGGCTTCACCTTCTTGAAGGCCAAGTTTTTGCAACCAGCTATCTAAACGTTCAGATCCAAAAATACGCATAAGATCATCCTCAAGAGAGAGAAAGAACTTTGAGGCTCCAGAGTCTCCTTGACGTCCGGACCGACCGCGCAACTGATTATCAATTCGACGACTTTCATGCCGTTCCGTGCCAATCACAAAAAGGCCTCCGGCCTCTCTGGCAATTTCGGCATTACGGACAACTTCGGCTTCAATTTCTTGGGCCCGAATAGCCGCCTTTTCCGTATCCTTGATTTCTGAAGTTTCTTCCGCAATGCGCATTTCCACATTGCCTCCCAGTTTAATGTCGGTTCCGCGACCGGCCATATTGGTAGCAATTGTGACAGCACCTGGAACGCCAGCTTCCGCAATAATTTTGGCTTCCTGCTCATGGAATTTCGCATTGAGGACATTATGGGGGATCTGCTTAGCCTCTAAAAGGGATGCAAGCAGTTCTGATTTTTCAATACTGACTGTTCCTACCAAAATAGGTTGTTTGCGTTCACGGCACTCTTCGATCAGTTTTAAGATCGCCTCGTACTTTTCTTTTGCTGTACGATAAACTTCGTCATCCATGTCTTTTCGAATGACAGTGACATTTGTTGGAACTTCCAGAACTTCGAGCTTATAAATGTCCCCAAATTCAGCAGCTTCCGTCATTGCTGTGCCGGTCATACCGGCAAGCTTATGATAAAGTCGGAAATAATTTTGATAGGTGATGGAAGCTAATGTTTGGTTTTCCTGTTGAATTTCAACAATTTCTTTGGCTTCAAGGGCCTGATGAAGTCCTTCTGAATATCGCCGTCCTTCCATTACACGACCTGTGAATTCATCAATGATCATGACTTTATCGTCTCTAACCATATAATCCACGTCGCGGGCAAATAGTTTGTGGGCCTTAAGGGCTTGATTCACATGGTGTACAATAGCCACAGATTGCAAATCGTATAATCCGTAACCATCGAGAAGCCCTTCCTTCTTTAAAAGCTGCTCAATATGCTCAATTCCTTGTTCTGTAAGGGTAACAGCACGTGCTTTTTCATCTTTCTCATAATCTTCAGGAAGAAGTTCAGGGATCAGCTTGTTAATGCGAATATAAAGATCTGATGAATCTTCCGCAGGTCCTGAGATAATCAAAGGTGTACGGGCTTCATCGATAAGAATGCTGTCAACTTCATCCACAATGCCATAGTGAAAGGGTCGCTGAACCATTTCTTCGAGGCGGAACTTCATATTATCGCGAAGGTAATCAAACCCAAGTTCGTTGTTGGTGGCGTAGGTGACGTCGGCCCTATAGGCAATTTGCCGCTCGCGATCGTCAAGCTCATGAAAGATGCAATTAACGGTAAGACCTAAAAATCTGTAAATGACCCCCATCCATTCCGAGTCACGTTTAGCCAAATAATCGTTAACCGTGACCACATGAACACCTTTTCCATCAAGGGCATTCAAGTAGACGGGAAGAGTAGCAACAAGGGTTTTACCTTCACCCGTCTTCATTTCCGTAATCATTCCACGGTGAAGGATAATACCGCCCTTTAACTGAACATCGAAATGGCGCAACCCTAAGGTTCGTTTCGAAGCTTCTCTGACAACGGCAAAGGTTTCCGGTAGCAAATCGTCAAGGGTTGCTCCTTTCTGAAGTCGCACACGGAATTCTTCCGTTTTATTTTTTAAAGCCTCATCGGTCAGCTTTTGCATAGAGCTTTCAAGGGCATTGATTTGTTCAACAAGCTTATCAAGGCTTTTGATGTATCGGTCGTTTGCTGAGCCAAAAACTTTCCGAAAAAGGGTTGTAAACATGTATCCTCGTTTAAATCATATTCAATAACTTACCATACACCAAAGGTTATCTAAAAGACCAGATTTTCCTGAAGATTAGGTTAAAAAGTGAGCAACTATTCACCTGCCTTTGTCATCCTAGGGCTAGAAAAGTCTTGTTTTTCTTTTAAAAACAACGACTTTTCTTGACCCGAGGATCTTGTTGCCGAAGAGATCCTCAGCTAAGAAATGCTAATGTTTTCCGTTGAAAAACAAAGCATTTCTTGCCAAGGATGACACGAGTGGGGAGAGTGGTGAATCGTTACAAAAGTGAGAAGAAAGTGGAAAAATTCGATAAGATGCTTAGCTATTTCCCAGGCTTCCACGAACGTCGTTTTCCTTTTGAAGTGCTATCCTCAGCAACAGCCAAAGTAACTGAATTTGTAAGTGTATCCACCTCTTTTAAGATAACGGTTAAAGGATCCCCAAGCGTAAATACCCTGTGATTGCGGCGACCGACAAGGCGGTGTTTCTTCTCTTCAAAATGATAGAAATCATCTGGCAAATAAGACATGGGGATCAGGCCATCGGCACCTGAATGTTCAAGGGTTACGAAAAGACCAAAGGACGTAACGCCACTCACGCGTCCTTCAAACGTTTGGCCAACTTTATCTTTAAGATAAATCGCCACATATCGCTCAATTGCGGCCCTTTCCGCAGCGGCAGCACGCCTTTCGGTAAAGGAAACTTGCTCACCTATGGCACTCAAATCGACATCCTTGGGGAGGCCATCATCGCCGAGATTTAAAGCGGCAATCAAACTTCGATGAACGATAAGATCGGCATATCTGCGAATCGGAGAAGTAAAGTGACTATATTTGCTTAAGCTCAAGCCAAAGTGTCCAATGTTCTCGGGATGGTAAAGCGCTTGGGCTTGCGTCCGTAAAGTCAATTGACTGATAAGTTCTTGATGAGGTGTGCCGTGGGCAGCCTTCAATAAATGAAGAAATGCCTTAGGCGTAATGGCTTGGGATTTGGGAAAGGAAAAGCCCAGACCCTCTACAAGCTCACGAAATATAAATATTTTTGCAGGATCAGGGACATCATGGATCCGATAAATACAAGGGGCTTTTAAGGCTTCCAGTTGCTGAGCTGCTGCCACATTGGCCAAGATCATGAACTCTTCAATGAGGCGATGGCTGTCAAGGCGTGCCAAAGGGTGAATATCTTGAATGTGGCCCTCTTGATCCAAAATAACTTTCTTTTCAGGAATTTCTAGATCGAGGGTGCCGCGGAATTCTCTCGCCTTTTTTAAAAGCTCATAAGCTCCATAAAGGGGGCCAATAACCGATTTAATAAGGGGTTTTGTTTGGGCATCAGGATTCCCATCGATCGCCTTTTGCACTTGGGAATAGGTCAGCCGTTCAACCGATTGTAGGACGCCACGGACAAATTGGTAACGTTTCAACCGTCCCTTTGTATCGAGCCAAAGGTGGATAGCAAAGCAAGCTTTATCTTCCTTAGGTCTTAAGGAACAAAGATCATTGGAAAGCGCTTCTGGTAACATCGGCACAACGCGGTCAGGGAAATAGACCGAATTACCCCGCAAATAAGCTTCCTTATCAAGGGCACTTTGCGGTTTGACATAAAAGGATACATCCGCAATGGCGACCATCAGATGCCAGCCTTCCTTGGGATCCTCATGGGCCCAAACTGCGTCATCAAAGTCCCGCGCATCTTCACCATCAATGGTAACAAAGGGAATAGATCTTAAATCCTCTCGTCCTTCCAAAGAAAGGGTACGGACTTTTTCAGCTTCCTGAAGGACCTCTTCCGGAAATTCGTGAGGAATACCTTCTTGGTAGATGGAAATGAGGCTGATGGTGTGAGGATCATCTAAAGTTCCCAATGTTTTCAGAATGTTTGCTTCCTTGGATCGCAAATGTCGACTCAAGTCTGCAAGGACAAGATCTCCTTCTTTAACATTCGCTTTGGGGTCAATAACAGAAATGTCATCTTGACGCCTGCGATCAGAGGGCCGGAAATAGAGTCGGCCGCGGCTTTCAATAACGGCCCCCACAACTGTTGATGGTTTTTCAACGATTTTCTTTATGAGACGCGCTGTGTAGTACCCATCCTTATGGAACTTCACACGTACCAGAAGTTTGTCACCAGGATTGACGCTGGCGGCACCTTTATCTGTCAATAGAATGGGGGGCATTTCCTCATGGGCATCAAGCGACTGTAAAAGGACTTCCCCGTCTTCTGAAAGTTCAGGGGTAACTTCAACTAACGTTACGGGCGGCAATTGGCCACGGGAATGAACCGTTCTTTTGTGTCCTCGTTCAATCAATCCCTCTTGTGCCAGCTCTTTCAGAAGATCTTTTAGCCATATACGATCTTGCCCTTTTAAATTAAAGGCACGGGCGAGCTCGCGTTTACCAACCTTGGTTGGGGAGGATTTAATAAACTCAAGAACTTCTTGAGATGTAGGGAGCTTCTTAACTTTTTTTGCCACGGCCTGGTTTCGCTTTCTTAGGGGCAGACTTCTTAGCTTCAATAAGCTCAAGGGCTCGCTCGAGTCCTATGGTGAGAACGTCGTCTGTTTTTTTCAAAGAGACAAAGGTGTTTCCATATTTTACATACGGTCCAAAGCGACCAATGGCGGCTGTAATTGTTTCCTTTGTTTCAGGATAAATGCCCACCTCACGGGGAAGAGCTGCAAGCGACAAGGCCTCTTCCAGGGTTATTGTTTCAGGAGATGTGCCTGATGGTAAAGCAACACGTTTGGGCTTTTCTTTTTTCGAAACCGCTTCGCCAAACTGCACATAAAATCCATAGGGACCTTTTTTGACTTTAACTGTTAGATTTGATGTGGGATCTGTCCCGAGGAGACGATCAAAAGGTTCTTCTTGGGCTGTCGCTTCCCCTTCTTCGAGAGCGAGAAGAGGGCGGGTATACTTGCAGTCTGGGTAGTTTGAACATCCAATAAAAGCGCCAAATTTACTTAAGCGTAGTCCAAGCTGGCCTTTTTCACAGCGGGGGCATAGATGGGGATCCTTGCCGTCCTCAGAAGGGGGGAAGAGAAAGGGATCGAGATCCTTTTGAAGTTGTTCAAGGACTTGTTGAATTTTAAGATCTTTCGCCTCATCGATTGCCTGATGAAAGGCGATCCAAAACTGACTTAAAACATCTTTCCAGAAAAGTTCACCGTTGGAAACCTCATCCAGTTGCTCCTCAAGGTGAGCTGTAAAATTATATTCCACATATTTACGGAAATAATTCAGGAGGAAGGCTGTAACGATTCTTCCCCGATCCTCTGGGATGAGGGCTTTTTTCTCATTTCTTACATAGCCGCGTTCTTGAAGAACTTGAAGCGTCCGGGCATAGGTAGAAGGCCTTCCAATCCCCAGCTCTTCCATTTTCTTCACCAGGCTTGCTTCCGTATAGCGAGGGGGAGGCTGGGTAAAATGCTGCTCGGGGAGAATCTGTTTCTTTTCTACTGTCTCTTTTTCACGGAGAGGTGGGAGGATTTTATTATCTTCTTCCTCAACCTGATCTTCATCAAGACTTTCGCGATAAAGGGTTAAAAAGCCATCAAAAACAAGGATTGAGCCGGTTGTCCGTAAAATAACGTCTTTTCCTTGGGATGCCACATCCACCGCTGTTTGGTCCAGTTCAGCGCTCGCCATTTGGGAGGCCATCATCCGTTTCCAAATGAGTTCATAAAGCCGAGAAAGGTCTTTATCTAAGTAGTTTGAGATATCCTGCGGCTTTCGCGCAAGGTCCGTAGGGCGGATCGCTTCGTGTGCTTCTTGGGCATTTTTAGCCTTGGTCTTATACTGGCGTGGGGCCTGAGGAATGTATTTATCTCCAAAAGCTTTCTCAATCACATTGCGGCAAGCCGCAATGGCGCTTCCTTCCACTTGGGTACTATCTGTACGCATATAGGTAATGAGACCTGTCGTCTCACCGCCACCAATGGCGGCCCCTTCATAAAGCCTTTGGGCGAGCTGCATTGTCTTTTTGGGACTAAACCCAAGTTTCCTTGATGCTTCTTGTTGCAAGGTTGACGTTGTAAACGGTGGCCGTGGGTGACGTTGAACACGCTTCTTCTCGATAGAAGAAATATGGTATACGCCAGCCTTAATTTTCTGCTCAGCATCACGGGCGTCTGTTTCAGAGGGTAGAGAAAACTTGTCGAGTTTTTTTCCATCCAAATGGGTTAGGCGGGCCTTGAAGGATTTCTTTTCCTCAGTCAAAAACTCGACTTCAATTGTCCAGTATTCCTGCGACTTAAAAGATTCAATCTCGTTTTCCCGTTCAACAACGAGGCGGAGAGATACCGATTGCACACGTCCTGCCGATCGACTTCCAGGAAGTTTTCGCCATAAAATGGGAGAAAGGGTAAACCCCACGAGATAATCTAAGCTAAGGCGTGCTAAATAGGCTTCTACTAGTTGTTTGTTAATTGGTCGCGGGTGAGCAAGGGCTTCCGCAACCGTTTCTTTTGTAATGGCATTAAAAGCAATGCGCTCGGACTTTACATTCTTTAAGACTCCTTTTTGCGAAAGGATTTCTTGAATATGCCAGGAAATAGCTTCCCCTTCGCGATCAGGGTCAGTCGCAAGGTAAAGGTGATCTGCTCCCTTTAAAGCTTTCGCAATGGCGTCGATGTGTTTCTTTGCACGCTCGTCAACCTCCCATACCATGGCAAAGTCTTCATCAGGCTTTACGGATCCATCTTTAGAGACCAAATCGCGCACATGGCCATAGCTGGCAAGAACCGTATAGTCTTTGCCTAAATATTTCTCAATTGTTTTTGCCTTTGAGGGAGATTCAACGACAACAACGTTCATCAGCTTTTCCATTCCTCTTTAAGGGAAACCTTGCCGCCGGGATGGCGTTCAAGGCGTCCTGCAATTTCCATTTCGAGTAGGACAACCCATACATCAGATGCAGACAACTGACATTCTCGAATCAGTTCGTCAACACTTATCGGAACAAAGCTTAAATTTTCGTTAAGGCTTTGACGGGCATTATCTATAGAAGGGGAGGGAAGCATTCCTTCAATGGAGGGAAACTCTTCCTTCAATTGATAAGGAGTTGCAGGCGAAGTGGCTTGCTCTATATCCTCAATGGTTTCCACAAGAACCGCGCCATTTTTAATCAATTGATTACATCCACGGGCGCGGGGATCCAAAGGATGGCCGGGAATCGCAAAGACATCTCGCCCGTACTCGAGAGCATATTGTGCCGTAATAAGTGAACCGGACTTAAGAGCAGCTTCGACAATTAAAATACATTGTGAAATCCCAGAGATTATACGATTCCTGCGAGGGAATAAGGTGGCTTGGGGCTGCGTTCCGAAAGGAGACTCGGCGATAAGGACGCCCTCATCAGCAATGCGGTGGTAGATAGACTCATTCTCAGGAGGGTAAATTTGATCAATTCCACCCGCAAGCACAGCAATGGTCCCATTTTGAAAGCCGCCTTGATGAGCAGCGGCATCAATTCCGCGCGCAAGGCCCGACGTTATGATCCAGCCCCTTATTCCCAAATCGCGGGCGAATTGATGGGCCATTTTCTTCCCCATGGCGGATGCATTTCGCGCCCCCACAATGGCAAAAAGGGGGCTTTTAAGAAATTCAAGCTTTCCCTTGACTGTGAGCACAGGCGGGGCCGAATCAATATGTCGAAGCAGAGGAGGATAAAAAGGGTCATCAATGGTGATAATCTCTGCACCAAAAGCACGCGTTGTTAAAAGCTCCCTTTCAACTTCAGCAGGATCAGCAATCTTCAAGGGCCGTTTCAGGCCACCCCGAGAGGCAAGCTCAGGTAAAGTTTTGAGAGCTTCTCGCGGGGTTTTGTATTTTTTAAGGAGGCGATGAAAAGTCAGCGGTCCAATATTTTCAGAACGCAAGAGTTGGAGCCAATCGAGAAGTTCTTCATCCGACTTAAGAGGGGTTTGGGGGGCTGGTTTCGCCAATTTTTGATTCTCTCCCTGTATATAACCGAACTATATTATGACGATGGGTCCACACAATAAGCAACGCCAAAATGAGGCAGGTGATGACGAGATCTTTTCCTGTGAGAAAGGCCGTGTAAAGAGGGCTTAAAACGACAGCGATAAGGGATGCTAAGGATGAATATCGCGTGGTGATTGCTACCACAAGCCAGGTAACAAAGCATGCCACACCCAAGGGCCAGCTTAAGATGACAATGCCCCCAAATGCCGTCGCAATTCCTTTTCCCCCGCGAAAGCCAAGCCAAACAGGCCAAACATGACCAACAACGGCAAGAATACAGGCAAATTTGGCAAGGGGAGGTGCAAAGAGAAGGGCAAAAAGAACAGCCAGGCACCCCTTGAGCGCATCCAAAAGAAGCGTAAATAAGGCCGCATACTTATGACCCGAACGTAGAACGTTCGTAGCACCTATAGTCTTGGAACCCGTTGTTCGAGGATCTTGAAGCTTAAAGATCCAACTTATCAAAAGTCCAGAGGGTATAGAGCCCAAAAGATAGGCGACAACGAGGGTTAAAATTTCCGTGAAGGTATCTATCGTCATAGGGTGCTCCCTTCGCTACAAAATAAGTAGGTTGTTTCGATCTTATATGGATAAGGTTCTTCCGCAATCCTAAAAAAATTGCTAACCTATAAATAACGAGTCATATTTTATAAATGCAAATGAAAATTTCACCTTTGTTTCTTATTCCTTGTCTTTTTGCATTTAGCCAAAGCGCAAAAGCTCGTGAATTAGAAGATTCACTTGGGCTTCCCGTGCCCTTATATACAAACCCCAACCCTGAAACATTCATTGACGCGCGCATGAGGGGAGAAATTGACGGTTTTCCGAGAGAGCCATCAAGGGGCGAGGGGGCATGTGGTTCTTGTGGTTCTTAAAAACGATGAATTTTTTTGGAAAAAGTCTCTTTTCGCTGTTCTCCATGTCAATAAACTGCTCTCTTTGACATGTTTATTGTTAACACTCTCAAAAAAACACCATCATCAAATATGATGGTGTTTTCAAGAGATTGCAGTATTTATAAATTTTTTTATTAAAATTCTATTTACGCGTTTTTGTAGGGGCGGCTTCTTTACTTGCGCTCTCAATATCAGATAAAATACCATAAATTGCATTAACTGCAGCGACAACGTTAGCCTGAGCAGTATTAATATTTGTTTCAAACGTTTGCAGCTGTGCTTGATCACCTTTATCCATGTTATTCACAGTGGTTGAAACGGCATTAACTGCTGATGTAACGTCAGTTTGCTTGGGTAAACTGGCTACGGCTGTTTGGTAAGTAGGAATTGCTATTGTTTTTAAGGACGTCAGGTCCTTACTTATTTGTGCATAGTTAGGGCCGTTTGGATCATTATTACAGGTATCGCTCCCTTTAAAACAGCTTTTGTCAAGGGTATTATTTAAATTGGTCGCAAAATTATTATAGGTCGCATATTCACTTGCCAGTTCAGTATCAACGCTGCTTGTAACCGTATCGATTTGCGTGGTCACTTGGTTCATCGAGGCCACCAAACTTTGAATATCACTGAATAAACCCCCAAGTCGTATTTTATTGACAGCTGACTTAAGACTTGGCTGTGCTGTTAAACCTTGTCCTTCAGGAGCTGCAGAAAGACTAGCAGTTAACCCGATTAAAAGGGGGGCTGCATACATAAATTTTTTCATTTTAATCTCCATGTTTTGTTATGTGTTTTCATACCTAAAAAGAGTATGACCTCGTTCATTCATACATGAGAATGGTTAAAAATCCGTTTACAACGGCGTTATTTGGCGTCAAAAAAGTTGGGTCATTTTTTATCTCATGTTGAGTCATTTATGAATGAAATAAATTCCTTTTTGGGAATCGAAAAAAATGATATCTTACACTTACCTAAAAAATAAGTCGTAAACAAAACAAGGGAGAATCAAATGAAATTGAAATTTTTAAGTCTAACGTTAGTCATTGCGGTCCTAACTCTTGGGTCAAATGCGAATGCGCAGAACGCTGAAATAGCGGCTGCTCCTGGAACAGCATTACCAGAAGCAAAAGCACCTGCAGCATCGCCAGGAACAATTGTGAAAACGCTTCTCTGTAATAATTTGCAAGGAATTAGGCCAGATGACATGCCAACATCCTGTAAAGATGCCTGCGGCCCTAATTCTTATGGAGGGACTGTACGCCGTTGTGCTGCTGCGATTAAGCAACTCAAAGATACCCCAAAATTTGAAGGTGTTTACGCGAAGGTACAATCAGCCTGCGCAGCGGCCAGTCCTTGTGGAACCGGAGGTTGTAAGCTTTCCCCAGGTGTTGAGCAAGATTGTGGCTCTATCTGCTGCAATATTGATCCTAGCACCGTTGCAAATTGTATGTCGAGCCAAGGTGATAAATGTAGTAACTATATAGTCCAACCAATTCCGGGAGAATAAGTTTAAACGCATTCTAAATTTGTCGTGCTGGTTACCCCATCCTTTCGGGTGACTTCAGCAGTCTTTCCACGTATGTCATGTATGGACCTGGCGAAGATTGCAAGATAATTTTTGAAGAGATAGTGGCTTCAGTCATGTATTCGGCTTTTGAGTGGAGATTTTTTAGGACTCCTAGCC
>Ga0299912_10004480_pt1 | contig 11455 bp, 7 predicted proteins | sample RVTome_2_FD_207667 | JGI IMG/M metagenome (GOLD analysis project Ga0299912, IMG submission 207667) | Soil microbial communities from uranium-contaminated site in the Upper Colorado River Basin, Wyoming, United States - RVT95D214 (version 2) ... | reverse complement strand
TCGCCTGCCATGAAACCGATTTCAACGACGTCGATGATCCCGATCACGTCGCCAACAATTTCGACCACGATTGCACCATGTGTCACACTACCGCCGCCTGGGAACCGGCCTCATTCGATCACTCACAGACAGACTTCCCGTTGACCGGCGCCCATGTGTCGCTTAACTGCATTCAATGCCATGCCGGCGGCTATAATAATACGCCGACCGAATGTTTCGCCTGCCATGAATCCGATTACAATGACGTCGATGATCCAGATCACGTGGCCAACGATTTTGATCATGTTTGCACGGTTTGCCATAATACTGATAACTGGGAAACCGAAACATTCGATCACAATATCACGGACTTCCCGCTGACCGGTGCGCATATCACGGTTCCGTGCCAATCGTGCCATAGCGGCGGCTACGACAATACGCCGATGGAGTGCTTCGCCTGCCATGAAAGCGATTATAATAACGCCAATAATCCCGATCACAATGACGGGTTCCCCACCGACTGCGAGCGCTGCCATAACACCAACGCCTGGGACGATACCAATTGGAATCACGACACCCAGTATTTCCCGATATATTCGGGCAGACACGACGATGAATGGAACATCTGCGCCGATTGCCATGTTAATCCAAACGATTATGAAGTATTCGAATGCATTTTCTGCCACGAACATAACCAGCAAGACACGGACGATGAACACGACGAGGTGCCCGGTTATTCGTACGATAGCCAAGCTTGCTATACATGCCATCCGACCGGCGAAGAGTAATCGCCGTTTTGTAGGCTAAGGTATGTGCCGGTGCCGATGAGGGAATTCGAAGCATGAAACGTTTGAGCATATTATTTTTACTTTTATTCATCCAACAAAACGCGATATCTATCGAGGGAAAGCCGCAGCCGGTTAAAGTGAAATATCTTTCTTCGGATCATGTCTATCTGGATGGCGGAACCGGTGAAGGATTGATGCTCGGCGACACCCTATCGATAGAACGTGATAAAGCTGAAGCGGCACTGCTCGAAATTATCTATATAGCGACGCATTCGGCATCCTGCAAGATTCTAAGCAGCCAGGGCGAAATTGCCCTCGGCGATCCGGCTATATTTATCGGCGGCCCCCGACGGGAATCGCCCGAGATCGAGGATACGGCTACGGCAGTTCAAATCCCGACTGATATCGAAACGCCCCAGCCTGAAATCGAGGGTGAACCCGAAAAACCCGCCGTGCGGCTTAAAGGCAGCGTGGCCCTCCAGACTTATTATCAGAACGACACCGGCCCGGCGAATTTCGATTTTTCCCAACCGGCCTTGAGGGTAAATCTGAAAGCGGCCAACATCTGGCGTACCGGGTATACCCTGAGCGTGCGCACACGGACCCGCTATACCGCCCGCAGCCGCGATTATTCGCCGAGCGTGCCCCGGGAGCAATGGCGGAACAGAATTTATGAATTCTCATTCAGCAACGATGAAGAAAGCGATGGCGTGCATTTCCGGATGGGCAGGATAATCGCCAATAAAATCAGCGGCATCGGATATATCGATGGCGCGCTGGTGCAGAAAAAGATATCCAGGCTGTTTACCGCCGGCCTGTTCACCGGCACGCAACCTGACTGGCAGTACGCGGATATTCAAACCTCCCTGCAAAAATACGGCGCCTATCTCAACTATGAAGCCGGCGATTATAAAAGCCGCCGCTACGAATCGACCCTGGCGGTGGCCGCCGAATATCATCGTTCCATCGTCAGCCGCGAATTTATTTATTTTCAGAACAGCTTCCGGTTGGGCGACCGGCTAAGCTTCTTTCAGAACTCAGACGTTGATATCAATCGGTCCTGGCGCAAGGAAAAAGCCGGTGGCACGCTCGCCTTATCGAATTTCATGATGTCGGCCCGTTTCCGGCCGGCAGATCCGGCGGAATTGGAAATCCGCTATGACAATCGTCGCAATTACTGGACCTACGAATTGCGCGATTACGATGAATCGCTTTTCGACGCTTTCACTTCCACCGGCTTAAGGTTGAATTTGAACCTGCGGCTTCCGGGCAAGTTTTTCACAAGCGCCGGTTACGGATACCGGAAACGTCAGGCGGATATTGACGCCACCAATTCATACCGGCTTTCTCTAAGGAGAAGCAACCTGACAAAATTGCGTTTGAACTGGAATCTGCAATTAAGCGGTTTTTCCGGCGAAACCAACGAAGGTTACAGCCTTTCAGCCCGCCTCGGCAAATATTTCAGGGCCGGTCATGGCCTGAGCGTCGCCTATAGCAGCTATGTCTACAATTATAAAACAATCGATACCAGACGCAAAAACGATTCCTATGAGCTTGAAACCAATATTCGCCTGCTCAGCCGCGTGTATGTCATGGGCCAATACAAATATGGGATCGGCGATGATATAAACGGTCATACCGTGATCCTGACCACCGGCTGGAGGTTTTGAGCTTCGGCTTGAGTGATCGGAATTGATATGGAATCCGGCTTAATCTGGCTGATCACGCTCACGCTGCTCCTGGCGATCTTTCTTCCCTATTTCATAAAATTCCGGCGGGCCCAGCGCTCGACCCTTCATCGTAAAAAAGAAGCCGAAAGCCTGGGCGTCGGCAGGCCGCGTTCGCAATATCCATTGATTGATGCGTCCGTTTGTATCGGCTGCGGTTCCTGCGTGGAGGCTTGCCCCGAAGGCGACGTGCTGGGGGTGGTTTACGGCAAGGCAACAATTATTAATGGTGAGCGCTGCGTCGGTCATGGTTTCTGCGAACAGGTTTGCCCGGTGGGGGCCATCAAGGTGGGCCTGGGCGATATCAAAACCCGTGAGGATATTCCTCATCTGGATGAATATTTCGAATCCAATGTACCCGGACTTTTTATTGCCGGCGAACTCGGCGGCATCTCCTTAATCCGCAACGCGATCACCCAGGGACGAACGGCCGTGGAAAGAATCGTCAAACTGCAAAAAAACGGCCCCAAAAACACGGCTGCCGATTGCGATATCATAATCGTCGGCGGCGGTCCGGCCGGCTTGAGCGCCGCGCTCACAGCTATCAAAAACGACCTATCATACATCGTTATCGACCAGCAGGAACCGGGCGGCACGATCCTGCAATATCCGCGCCGCAAGCTGGTGATGACACAGCCGGTCGAAATCCCCCTTTATGGCCGCCTGGAAAAAGATGAATATTCCAAGGAAACACTGCTTGATATCTGGACAAAGCTTATCGAGCAGTTCAAGCTCCGGGTCAGGTCAAACGAAAAAGTCGATAGCGTGCATCGAAATGAAAATCTATTTAAAATTCAAACACATCAGTCTGAATACAAAGCCCCTTACGTGGTTCTGGCAATGGGCCGGCGCGGAACTCCCCGGAAGCTGGACGTGCCCGGGGAAGACAAAGCCAAGGTTGCCTATCAGCTTCTCGATGCGCAATCCTATACGAACAATGACTTGCTGGTGGTCGGCGGCGGCGATAGCGCAGTCGAGGCGGCGGTCGGCCTGGCCAGGCAGGCCAAAAATCGAGTGCATTTATCTTACCGTAAATCAAAACTCTTCAAAATTAAAAAGAAGAACGAAGATAGAATAAATGAACTCATCGACCAGGATAAAATCAAACCGGTTTTCAATTCGTCGGTGGTCAGTATTGATACCAAATCCGTTAATCTGAAAATCGGTGATAGTATAACGGAAATCCCCAACGACTATGTTTTCGTATTCGCGGGCGGCATCCCGCCGTTCGAAATGCTCAAACAGACAGGTGTCCGCTTTGGCGGCGAGGCCAGGAAAATCGCATAGCGACGCAGCCTGCCCGCCCCAAGCAATGATCAATTCAAATAAGATATCCCATTGAGATTCTGAATTTATTATTATAATATTTGCAGAAATGCTCAGCCAATTCTCGGCAGCGCTCAAGGATTGCACGCATGCAACATCAGGCCCAGGGCTGCCGCGATAATTGAACGTGCAAAATGCGCCAGGTGGAAGCAGGAAAACCCGGGTCAGGACGACTGAATAGATGACCTTATTGCAATTATTACGGCTCGATAGGATTGGCCCATTTCTGACCCATATTTACCGTTATTTCATATTTCTGGGAAACGTCTTCGTCGCCTTATCAAGACCGCCGTATTATTTCAAGGAAATAAAAGAGCAGATGTTTCAGACCGGCAACCGGTCGCTCTCCATAATTTGCCTGACCGGCCTTTTCACCGGCATGGTGCTGGCCTTTCAATCAGGGATGGAAATGAGCCGGTTTGGCGCCAAGGCTTATATCGGAGCGGTCGTCGCCCTGTCCCTGGTTCGCGAGCTCGGCCCGGTTCTAACCGCGCTTGTGGTGACCGGCAGGGTCGGCGCGGGCATCACCGCGGAATTGGGTTCGATGGCGGTTACCGATCAGATCGACGCCATGCGAGCTATGGCCACCGATCCCTACAAGAAACTGGCCATGACCCGCATCCTCGCGCTGATTTTCATGCTGCCGATACTGGTGGCGATCGCCGACGTCGTCGGCCTTATGGGAGGCATGATAATAGCCACCACCAACCTGAATGTCGGTTTTGAATTGTATCGCTCGATGATTATCGAGGCCTTGCTGGTGGAGGATCTCGTTTCGGGTATCACCAAGCCGGTGGTTTTTGCCTTCTTGATCGGGACTATCGGCTGTTACCTTGGCATGAATACCACCGGCGGCACGAAGGGGGTTGGCAGCGCCACCACCCAATCGGTGGTTCTCTCCTCGATCTGCATATTCATCTTCGATTTTATTCTGACGAAGCTGTTTTTCTTATTCGGACGTCCCGTATGATCGAAATAATCAGGTTATCGAAGAGTTTCGGCGATAAGCCCGTTCTGAAAGAGCTTTCACTCGTACTCGAAAAAGGCCAGACAACCGTCGTCCTGGGGCGATCGGGCTGCGGCAAAAGCGTGCTTTTAAAATTGATCTTGAGACTGATGTCAATCGATTCGGGCAGGATCATAATCGACAATATCGATACGACCGACTTTTCCGAGAAACGGATGATGGCGGTGCGCGAAAAAATGGGGATGTTGTTTCAGGGTTCGGCCCTGTTCGATTCGATGACGGTTTATGAAAACGTCGCTTATACTTTGCGCGAACATACCCGTCTGACGGAAAGCGAAATCGCCACGACGGTCAGCGAAAAACTCGGTTTCGTCGAGATGTCGGGCACGGAATCGTTGCTGCCATCAGAGCTTTCGGGCGGGATGCAGAAACGTATCGCGCTGGCCCGGGCCATGGCCAATAATCCGGATTTCATATTTTTCGATGAGCCGACCACCGGCCTCGACCCGATCACGGCCCAGACGATCAACGAGCTAATCAAGCGGGTGCAGGAACATACCGGCGCCAGCGTGGCGGTGGTTACGCACGACCTGGAAAGCGCCGCCTTCGTGGCGCAAAAAATCATCTTGATTCGAGAAGGCGAAAAACATTTCGAGGGTTCGCCCGCGGAATTTCAAAATAGCGATAATGAATTCGTCAGGTTATTTAGAACCGGTGGAAAGGTGGTCTAACAATATGAAAGCGGATTCCACGAAAGAACTGAGGGTCGGGGCGCTGATCGCCATCGGCTTTGTGGTTATCTTCCTGGCCTTTTTCCAGATCGGCGGCAAGGAGGGTCTGTTCGTCACAAAAATCGATCTGCGGGCCAGGTTTATCGACGTCCAGGGGCTGACGGTCGGGGCGCCGGTCAGGGTCGGCGGCATGAAGGTCGGGGCGGTCAAGTATATCGATTTTTCCGATGATGGTGATCGCGGCATGATCGTCGTCACTCTCGCGATCGATGAAAACAGCTTCTCGCGGATCAAGAAGGACTCGGAGGCGAAATTGGGCACTGTTGGCTTGCTGGGCGATCGGACCGTCGATATTACCATAGGCTCGCAATCCGCAGAACCGCTCAATCGCGGCGACTACGTGCAAACCGTCGAAGCCGTGCAACTGGACAACCTGCTGACCGAAAGCGGCGAGGCAGTCAAAGAGATCAAAACCACCGCTCAGAACGCCAGGGAAATAGCCTGGAAAATAAATTACGGGGAGGGCAGTTTAGCGAAGATTATCAACGATCCGCGGCTCTACACCAATCTCGATTCGCTGCTTCTAATCTGGTCGCGAATAAGTGCCAAAATCGACCAGGGGGAGGGAAACCTGGCCGCCATAATCAACGACCCGGACCTGTACAGGAATATGAATCGCTTCCTGAGCGGCTTTACCGAATTTTTGACCGAGTTGAATGCCGGCCAGGGTACTCTCGGCAAACTGGCCACCGATGACCGCCTCTTTAATCATACCGATAGCTTGCTCGTATCATTGACCGCGGCCCTGGAGAAAATCAATGCCGGCGAGGGAACGCTCGGCCAGATGATCACCAATGTTGAGCTGTACGAGAAGCTTTATTCGACTCTGGATGCACTGGACATATTGATCAAGGATATCAAGGAACATCCCAAGAAGTATGTAAAGGTTTCCTTATTCTAATGCCCCACCAGTATAGGTAAAGAATAAGTTATTCCGCAGTGTTAATCCCGTGCCGATGCACGTCGAGAAAATAGAGGCAAACCAATCTTTGCCCGGTCTATTATCCACCGGGGCTGGGCGGATTTAAAATCCAATTCTAAGTGACTTTTGGCATCGAGGCTATCATTTCCCCCACACGGATAGACCGACAAAGGAGTCCCAATGATGGCTTGACACCGGCTTCGCTATTTATTATAACGCTGCGGACAAAATGTCCCGGTGGCTCGAAACCTTCAATCATTCAGCTTAGTTTTCAAAAGGTTGCGTCTGATAGGGAATTCGAATACAAGAATGGCTCGAAATCACAAACGAGAGAGACTGATTCGGCAAAGCGGACTTCAATATCACTTTCCGACGCCTGCCTGATCCGATTCAAGCTATGAGCAAATGGTTTAAACTGGCCCTTGGCCTTCTTGTCATATTAATCGTGGGAAAATATCTCTTTGATTACCAGACCAGCAATGCCGGCTATGCCCCCGACCAGCCGATTCCGTTCAGCCACAGGCTTCACGCCGGCGACAATAAAATCCCCTGCCTTTATTGCCATTACAACGCCGAACGCTCGCGCCACGCCACCATCCCTTCGATGGATATCTGCCTGGGGTGCCATAGCGTCGTAGCGGTGGATAAGGATAATATCAAGAAAATCACCGAGCTTTTCGAGGCCGGCAACTCGGTCGCATGGACGAGAATTCACAGCCTGCCTGATTTCGTTTATTTCGACCATTCGCGGCACCTGGCGGCCGGCTTCGCCTGCCAGAACTGCCATGGTGAGGTCGAAAAAATGACTGTGGTCAGACAGGCCGAATCGCTCAATATGGGCTGGTGCGTCGATTGCCATCGTCAGAATAATGCCTCCGACAATTGTAACATCTGCCACCAATAGGGCCTTTAATGAAAAATAAATACTGGAAAACGATCGAAGATTATTATGGGGCGCCGGCAGTCGAAAAATTGCGCGGGGAAGAATTTTTCGCCCGGCCGGAAGAATTTTTTGACAGCATTGAAAAAGGCGGTCTGACTGCTAAGCGCCGCGACGTGCTTAAGCTGGGCGGTCTGGCTATGGTTTTCGCTGCCGCATCCTGCGCTCGTAAGCCAATAGAAAAGATCATGCCGTATGCCAGCGCCCCTGAGGAAGTGGTGCCGGGCGTGGCCAACTGGTATGCCTCCACCTGCGCCGCCTGTGCCGCCGGATGCGGCATACTTGCCAAAACCCGCGAAGGAAGGCCGATCAAACTCGAGGGGAACCCTGACCATCCGCTGAATAAAGGCAAGCTCTGTGGCCGCGGCCAGGCTTCGCTGCTGGATCTTTATGATCCCGACCGGCAGAGATTTCCCGCTCGCCTGAATGGGCCCGAAAAGGAGCCCGTGCAGATGGCTTATGAGGGGATCGAGCAGGCCATCGCGGAAGCCATCAAATCTGCTCCCGACAAGGCCGTTCTCATGACCGGGCCGATTCATGGTCCGGCCAAGTCGAAATTGATCGATGATTTTCTGCAAGCCTTTCCCGGCCTGCGCCATTATGTATTCAATCCGCTGGCCAATGACGGCCTCAGCGAAGCCCGCCATAAATGTTTCGGCAATCGCGCAATGCCCCGCTATCGATTCGACAAAGCTGAGACAATCGTCATTTTAGGCGCTGATCCGCTGGCTGGCGGTCATTCTGATATAGAATTCGCCGCCGGTTTTGGGGTCGGCCGGAAAATCCATGACGACAAGATGTCGAAAGTGTTTGTTTTCGAATCACGCCTATCGTTGGTCGGCGGCAATGCTGATAAACGTTACCAGGTCAGGCCCGGTGAATTAATATCGATTGCTCTGGCCATTGGTAACCATATCGTCAACGAAAAACGTCTTAGTGATTTCGCGGGAAACAAAAACGTCCAGAATGCCTTGTCTGATTATTCGCCAGGCGCCGTGGAAACCAGAATCGGTCTGCCCCCTGGCGCCATCGTCGAAACTGCCTCTGCGCTTTGGGAAAGCCGCGGTCGAGGTCTCGTTTTCGCCGCCGGTTTCGAAAATGTCAACCAGGCCGCTGAATCGCTGCTTATCGCCGTAAATTTCCTCAATGTCCTTTTTGAAAACGAGGGCTCAACGATCGATACCGATATCAGCCCCAGCCATCAGGTTCAGGGCTCGCTGAGCGATATGCGAAAGCTTTTAAGTGAAATGAATTCCGGCCAGGTGGAAACGATTATTCTTAGCGGCGTGAATCCTCAATATGCTCTGCCAGAAAGTTTCGGCTTCGTCGGGGCGCTGGCAAAAGTAAAAACGAAGCTGGCCATCACCGACCGAATCGACGAAACCGCCAGCCGCTGCGATTACATAGCGCCGACGTCGCATTTTCTCGAATCATGGGGCGACGCCGAGCCGCAAAAAGGTCTTTACAGCCTGTTCCAGCCGACCATCCAGCCGATTTTCGAAACCAGGTCGACTGAGGAATTGCTTCTGGCCATCAGTAAATTATCGAATAAAGGACCGCTGGCCGGCAGCGAAATTTCCTGGCATGATTATCTAAAATCGACCTGGCAAAATACGGTTTATCGTAAAGGCAACTATCCCGCCGCTTTTGAAGATTTCTGGAACGACGTGCTGCGCCGGGGAGTGCTCGATACGGTTGATAGGAATGACGAAAAATCCGGCGGTGTGAAATTTAATATCGCGGCACTAAACGAAATCAAGCGATTCGATTATGCGACAGCTGATCTTGAGCTTTTGCTGTATGTCACCGGCATAGCTTATGACGGCCGCCACCAGAATAACCCGTGGCTGCTGGAGACTCCCGACCCGGTTTCCAAGATTCCCTGGGATAACTACCTGTCGATCGCGCCCAAAACCGCTGAAAATCTGCATCTCGCCGAAGGTGATTTAATCACGCTGGGTGATACTGGGACCGAAATCCCGGTTCACATTCAGCCTGGGCATCACCCTAAAGTGGCGTCGATTGCGGTTGGCTGGGGGCGAAGCCGCGTCGGCAAAATGGGCAATGAAATAGGAGTAAATGCTTTCCGACTTGCCCTTTATGAAAATGGCCTTATCGCCCATTCGATGATCAAGGCCGAAATTCGGAAAACCGGCAGGCAACACGCCCTGGCCGGGACCCAGGGGCATCATTATACCGAGGGCCGGCCGATCATTTATGAAGCCACCCTCGCGGAATTTTTAAAAGACCCGCATGCCGGCCAGGAGGGGCATGACCCCGCCGAATCTGAGACCATGTGGCCGAGGCATAAGGTTGAGGGCCACAAATGGGCCATGGCAATCGATCTGAATTCGTGTATCGGCTGCAACGCCTGCATGGTCGCCTGCCAGGCCGAAAACAATATACCGGTCGTCGGTAAGGATCAAATACTCAGGGGCCGGGAGATGCCCTGGATCAGGATCGACACGTATTATTCCGGCGAACCGGATAATCCCGAGCTGGTGCATCAACCGATGCTCTGCCAGCATTGCGAAAACGCCCCCTGCGAAACGGTCTGCCCGGTGGTGGCGACCGTGCACAACGATGAAGGCCTTAATCTGCAAATCTATAACAGGTGCGTCGGCACGCGCTATTGTGCGAACAACTGCCCCTATAAGGTGCGGCGATTCAACTGGCATGAATATAACAAGAATATAGACCACCCTCGCGAACTTGTGTTGAATCCCGATGTCACCGTCCGCGAGGTCGGGGTTATGGAAAAATGCACGTTCTGTATCCAGCGCATCCGCGATGGCAAACATCAGGCAAAAAACCGGAATCGCGTGGTCGTCGATGGCGATATCACGCCCGCTTGCGTGCAGACCTGCCCCACCAACGCGCTTGTGTTCGGCGATTTGAACGACCCCGAAAGCCGGGTGGCGAAAATAGCGCGGCAGGCGCGCGGTTATCATGTGCTCGGTGAACTTAACACCCGGCCCTCGATTACTTATTTAACGAAAATCAGAAACAGGAACAAGACCGAAAAATCATGAGCGATAAAACCAGCGACATATTAAAAGCCCCCCTGGTGCATGCCGAATTAACCATGGCCGACGTCTCGGCCGATATCATCAGGCCGATGGAACGTTTCCCCAGCCCCTGGTGGTTTCTGGCGTTCGTTATCGCTTTTGCCATGCTGGGCACCGGCGGGTTTGTCATACTTACTCAACTGCAAAAAGGTATCGGCATTCTGGGAATTAACCATCCGGTCGGCTGGGGCGTTTATATCACGAATTTCGTCTTCTGGATCGGTATCGGCCATGCCGGCACGCTGATTTCCGCCATATTGTTTCTATTGCGCCAGCGCTGGCGCACCTCGATCAACCGATCCGCCGAAGCGATGACTTTATTCGCCGTAGCCACGGCCATGTTATTCCCGCTGATGCACGTTGGCCGACCCTGGCTGGCGTTCTGGTTGATTCCGTACCCGAATGAACGATTCCTCTGGGTAAATTTCCGCTCCCCATTGATGTGGGATGTTTTTGCGGTCACGACGTATGGCCTGATTTCCTTGATGTTCTGGTATCAGGGCCTAATCCCGGACCTGGCGACGATACGAGATCGCGCCAAAAACAAGCTCCGGAAACTGATCTTCGGCACGCTGTCACTCGGCTGGACGGGTTCGCATAAAAGCTGGAACCATTATGAAAAATCGTACTTATTGTTTGCGGGGCTGGCGACCCCCCTGGTGCTGTCCGTGCATAGCGTGGTTTCGACTGACTTTGCCGTATCGCTTTTGCCCGGCTGGCATACGACCATCTTTCCACCGTATTTCGTGGCCGGCGCCATCTTTTCCGGTTTCGCGATGGTGCTAACTTTGATCATCATCATGCGCAAAGCCTTCCGCATGGAAAATTATATTACCATCAATCACCTCGAATTGATGAACAAGATCATCTTGCTGACCTCGATGTTCGTGGGCTATTCATATGTCACTGAAATCTTTGTCGCCTGGTATAGCGGCAATCCCTTCGAA
>Ga0299912_10004479_pt1 | contig 11455 bp, 8 predicted proteins | sample RVTome_2_FD_207667 | JGI IMG/M metagenome (GOLD analysis project Ga0299912, IMG submission 207667) | Soil microbial communities from uranium-contaminated site in the Upper Colorado River Basin, Wyoming, United States - RVT95D214 (version 2) ... | reverse complement strand
GTCTCTTATCCTCTCAATTGCATCGGGCGCATTTTCAACCAGAGTCTTAACCAGTTTGAGATGGTTCAACCCTTTTCCCGACTCTAGGGTCGCCTGGAGATGATCTTCTTTTGAAAAACGAGAGTTAGCAGCTGTAAAGAAGCCATTCGCCATGGAGGTATTTGTCCCCATTCCGACAGTAAACTTCCCAACCATAAGGACTTGAATACCGGAATTCTCCGCCTCCAAGGCCGAGACCATGCCAGCCAAACCGCTGCCAATGACAAGAATATCGGTGGACAATTCTTCCATGGAGTTATTCTGCAATGGTATGAGTGATGCAGTCGTTTTGTGATTGTGAGAAGACTGCAGCTACAGCACAACGCGGCTACCCCACCAAAGGCGGGACTGCCATGCCTGCGTGTGGCAACAGACTTGGGCCTACATCGCATGCCTTCCGGCTCTCGAGGATGATGCCAAAAGACTTATTGGGGCAAACCTGTCTAAGCAGGCTTTCTTTTAGGCTTCATCGGTTTTTCGCAGCAGATGATGTCGCAGGTATCGATGCACCCACAGACCTCATCGATCACTACGCTGAGGCCGCAAACACTGCATTTATAAGCCTCACCCTTCTTCACACCCTTCTTAGAAACCTTCTTCGCTACCTTCTTTTGAGCCATGGCTTCCTCCTTCTTTAGAAAATAACGTGGCTGTGCCTGCACGCCAGAGCGCCTGCCTTCGCCGGAGTGGCTTCGCGCAGGCAGGCGTGTTCTTTGTCCCTAACCCCTCTATTACTTTATTCTCCACTCCCCTAACTCTCCTTCACCTCTTCCAATTCAAATTTTAAGCTCCCAATGGGAAGGTCCAATTCCATCGCCAAAGGGGTCTTTTCCCTATTGGCTGCATACCAGATTCGAATGATCCCCTCCTTATCTCCAAATGAGGAAAAGGAGGTCGTCGATTCGAGACATACGGCCTCCATTTCTCCAAACATTTTCGATCTTACCCTCTCTTTTTTTGAATGAAAGACCAGCTGGCGCAACTTCACGCCATCGTAGATGGACATGTGAAGGTCTTGCCCTGGATGAAGTTCTTCTTTTAAGTAACATCGGGCAAACATTGAAAGAGGATCGTAGGTGTCGGCTGTGATGGGAATCTCTTGCCCTTCCTTCTTTTCTGTCTTTTCAACGATCACCTTTTTATTGCTGAAATCAAAGGTGAGGGTCTGAACATAATTCTTATCTTCAATCAGAAATCCTCCCTGGTTAATTTCCTTCACATAACGAACTGGAGAGCAAGTCTCTAATTCCATGGTTGAGGTAAACCGATTGTTCATCCGAAATAAGAATTCCGGGGAGTGGAGAGAGTCCACACGAGCCTGAATCTGATAGAGAGGTCTTCCTTTTTCTGAGGATCCATTGTTGATTTCAATAGAGGCCTTGAGAATTGGCACTCCGAACTTCTTCGCGGTATACAGAAAAACCTTCCCGGAAGAAGCAGGCGGTTCAGGGACTTCCTTCCGCACATCACTCGAGGCGATGGATTTCCACAACAAAATGATCCCAATGCAAAAAAGAACCCGTTTTCTCATCTATTAATTATCACTCTTTACTCTAAACTCATCATTCTTAATTCAAAAAATCACCCACAATCCGAATAGCCACAGAGACACTTCACACAACCTTCTTCGAAGAGGAGGGGGCCCCCACATTCGGGGCATGCCCCTCTGAGAAAGATCGGAACGGATTGAGATGCTTGTTTGATAGGCGGTATGAAACCTCCTTGTCCTTCTATAATATTTTGGAGGACACTATCATCTCTTGCACCCTCAACCTTAACCTTTTTTTTACCCTGGAGATGCCATTCAATGGCCTTGGCCACTGCATCAGAGCAAGAGAGGATCTTCCCCTCTCGATACCAGACTGGCGCATGACAACTGATCCCCTTCAACTGTCGCATGATATCCTCTGGATCAATTCCGGATCGGAGGGCCAGAGAAACGAGACGTCCGATTGCCTCAGATTGGGAAGCTGCGCAACCTCCTGCTTTTCCGATCTGATTGAAAATCTCAAAAAGGTTCCCCTCCTCATCCTCGTTTACAGTCACGTAGAGGTTCCCGCAACCGGTACGAATCTTTCGCGTCGATCCATGGATGACATCTTGACGAGCCCTCGGACCCCTTCCGGATAGCTCCTTCTCATCCTTCGACCGATCTTGATTTAGAGGAACCACTCCTTTGTAGAGCACCTGTTTCGTTCGACTTCCGTCCCGATAAATGGTCACACCTTTGCAACCCAGTTCGCAGGCCAACCGGTAGACCCTTGCCACGTCATCTACAGTGGCTTCGTGAGGGAAATTGACCGTCTTTGAGACCGCATTGTCTGTATATTTTTGGAAAGCCGCCTGCATCCGGATGTGATCTTCAGGAGAGATGTCATGAGCCGTGACCAAGAGCCTCCGGATCTTCTCGGGGACTTCTCGAAGATTCTGGATATCGCCATTTTGAGCGATCTTCCTCATCAGATCTTCCGAATAGAATCCTTCTTGTTTTGCCAATGTCTCGAAGAAGGGATTGATCTCCAGGAGCTCCCTACCTTCTAAGACATGGCGGACAAAGGCCAATGCGAAAAGGGGTTCAATCCCAGACGATACCCCTGCAATAATAGAGATGGTTCCGGCCGGCGCAATCGTAGTAACTGTAGCATTCCTCATCGCATCCCAATGCGCTTTCAAGGCACTCCCATCAAAATTAGGGAAAGATCCTCTCTTCAGACCCAACTCTCTGGAAGCCTTCCTCCCTCTTCCCCGGATGAAGGCCATCACCCTTTCCCCGATCTCCAATGCCTCCGAACCATTGTAAGGAATCCTCAATTGAATGAGAAAGTCAGCAAACCCCATCACCCCAAGACCGACCTTTCGATTAGCCTTGGTTATTCCTTCAATCTGACGGAGGGTATAGCGATTCATGTCGATCACATTGTCCAGAAAATGGACGGCCCTTTCGGTCACCGAACCCAGCCTCTCCCAATCGATCATCCCGTCTCTAACCATATTGGAGAGATTAATGGAGCCGAGATTACAGGATTCAAAAGGTAGCAGGGGTTGCTCACCACAAGGGTTCGTGCTTTCAATCTCTCCCACCTGTGGGGTCTGATTGTCTTCATTCATCCGGTCGATAAAGATGATCCCTGGATCCCCGTTCTTCCATGCATAATAGACCATTGTTTCGAAAACCTCACGGGCCTTAAGGTACTGAACCACCTCGCCCGTCCTGGGATTCCGAAGGGCATACTCACCATCCTTCTCCACTGCCTCCATAAATTCGTTGGTTGCGGCCACAGAGATATTGAAATTGTTGAAGTGGTGGTCTCCCTCTTTGCATTGGATGAAATCGAGGATATCTGGGTGGTCCACCCGAAGGATGCCCATATTCGCCCCTCTTCGAGTTCCTCCCTGCTTTATCGTTTCAGTCGCCGCATCGAAAACTTCCATGAAGGAGATAGGACCGCTCGAAATCCCTTGGGTAGAGCCTACTCTATCGTTTTTCGGCCTAATCCTCGAGAAAGAGAAGCCTGTCCCCCCGCCGCTTTTCTGAATCAAGGCCATCTGCTTGACGGCATCGAAGATTTCCTCCATTGAATCTCCCACAGGGAGGACGAAGCACGCAGAGAGTTGCTGAAGTTCCCTCCCCGCATTCATCAGAGTAGGGGAATTGGGAAGGAAGTCCAGCGAAGCCATCAACGAATAGAATTCCTCTTCAACAAGGGTGAGGTCAATCTGGAGATCGTAGAGCCGTTCCGCCTGGGCAATATTTTTCGCCACACGCCGGAACAGTTCTTCCGGTGCCTCTATCACATTCCCCTGAAGATCTCTTTGGAGGTAACGCTTTTCGAGCACCGTCATCGCATTTTCTGTCAGGCGAGCCAATCCCATCTCTTCTCTCCTCTGTTCTCACTCATATCTTTAAAAGTTAGCATAATTGGGTAGGTTGTCAAGAACAAATTAGAGGGGATGTCATTTAAACCTGAAAAGTGCACTCCTGATTTGCTCGAAATAGGCCTGGAGGCTCGTCAACGATGACTAATAAGATCAGAAGATGAACATCAACAATTTTCCCTCTCCCGCTGGCGGGAGAGGGCTAGGGTGAGGGTGAGCTAAAAAATACCCCCCCTCACCTTTATCCTCTCCCCTTGGGGAGAGGAAATTAGAGGGTGTGCACTTTTGAAGTTTAAACAGTGCACTTTTCAAATTTAGCTAACAGAACAAATTAGAGGGACTTTTTGAATCGAAATTGATCCCACAAGAACGCGTAGATGCGACCAGAAAGTAGACAAGGGCTCTTTGAGAGAAAGCCTAAGGCAAAAGTCACTAACAGTCCCTAAAAGCCTTGGTTAAAATATTTCCTCAAAGGCGCGGGCCGCGGTGTAAACACTCCCAACCCCACTGATGTATTGAGCTACCCTTATTGTTTCCACGATCTCCTCTTTAGAAGCACCTGCTTTTATTGCCTGTTCCGCTAACGATTTTACCCCTTGAACCGTTCCATGCGATGCATCCAAAGCCATTGCAATAAGGAATTTCATCTTCTGGGGTAAAGCTCCGTCAGCAAGAGCAAATGCATTGGTGTTTCTTACAAGTTTAAGAAGCTCTGGATCGACTTTCTCAAAAATCTTTAAAGGATCTTCAGCCATTCGATCCCCTCCTGCTTGAGTAGTTTTTTCCACCATATTCTCTTATGATTTCATCATCGCTGCTCATCTCTTCCATAGAGACGCGTCTGCAGGTCGTTTCTGCAAATTAAGCCTTACGCACCCAGCAGGGGATATAAGGCCGCTTCAAAATGACAACCCTGGCTACCTCCCCCCATGTAGGCTATGGAACGAGGCCCGTGGGTTTGTACGATCTCCCTAAGTGTCAAATTCCAATCACCAAACTTCAACCTGCCCGCCGCACAAGGTTTTGGCAGCCGGGTCACCAAGAGATTTTGAATTTTTTGGAATTATGGTCATTGTGATTTTGGTCATTATTTGGTTATGGGTGCCTGCCCTGCACCATATTAGGTACAGGGCTTGGGATTTGGTGCTTCATAACCTTTGAGTCTCGAGATTCGCTCGACCAACGGTGGATGAGAGTAGTAGAACCATGCGTAAAGGGGATGAGGGGTCAAATTTGCCAGGTTATCAACAGCCAATCGCTTGAGGGTACTGCGCATCGGTTCCGCCATTCCCAACAGGTCTAATGTAAAATCATCCGCTTCCTGTTCGAACCTTCTGGAAATCCCTGATTCCAATGGATGAGCGAAATAGCCCACGGGACCGAGGAGTACTCCTGCTAAAAATATTCCGACATAGGCGATGGGCTCTTGAAAACCAAACGTCTGGTAAAGCAAAGTCCAGTCTAAGCATTTGGAAGCAAAATAGAAGACGACCAATGACAATATCTCCAACAGAAGGATCTCCTTGATCAGGTGTTTTTTCTTCCAGTGCCCTATCTCATGAGCGAGAACGGCAAGAACCTCCTCTTCTGTATGAGATGTCAGTAGGGTATCAAAAAGGACGATGCGTTTACTTCTCCCGATGCCCGTAAAATAAGCGTTAGTGTGTTTGCTGCGTTTACTGGCATCCATCTTAAACACCCCTTTGACCTGGAGCCCTATTTTTTCCATCAAAGCCCTGATACGATGTTCTAAGGCTTCATTCTCAATCGGTTCAAATTTATTGAACAGAGGGGCGATCACCACTGGAAACAACCACAACATAAATATTTCAAATCCACCGGCCACCATCCATGCCCACACCCACCAAGCATCTCCACCATGAACCACTAGGGTCAAAAGAAGCCAAAGGATCAGACCACCCAGGATAGTTAAAACGGCCATGCTTTTTAACAGGTCTGAAACCCACATCTTCAGGGTCATCGTGTTAAACCCGTAACGGTCTTCGATGACAAATGTGTCAACCAGTCTGAAAGGGATACGAAGTAAGTTCGTGGATATCGAAAGGACAACAAAGAAGACCAGACCGCCAATGATCATCCCCCCCATCCATTGGTTGATGATCTTCACAAGCCACGGCAAAAATCCTGATAGTAAGATGAGCAGAAAAAGCCCTTGGTCAGCCAACGTCGCAACCATGTGTAAATGCTCAGAATCCAAATTGTAGGCAGAGACCTTCCTGAGCTTTTCTCCGTCCACCACGTCCTGAAAGACTTCTGGGACCGTAACTCCGTGTCGTCGGAGATAAGAGATGTTAAGCCGGCTGAGTAATAGTTGGGTTCCCAACCGCAACAAAAAAACGGCAAGAAACCCGAGAAGCAAAACGTTTAATCGGATCATAGGAGAGTATAAACCTTAACGTTGCATTGAAAAGGCAGTTGGGTATGCTTCCCAACCTTTACCAAGCGGGTCTTTTACATGTTTTATAGGTAATGTACGACGTCACCTAAGGTGACATCTAGGATATGCTTGGAAAGACGGTAGCAAAACGCTTAAAGGTACCGCTGTAAAGGTTTCCCAGCATACCCAACCGCCTTTTGGGAACGTTTTTATGCACCTGTCAGGTAAAGAGAGGACAGACTGCTTTTTGAAGCGCATTAGATAGAATTGAAAAGCGACAAGCAGCCTGTCCCTTCTTTATCCAGCACTTTTCCTGAATACCCCTTAACTTGCTGCAAAGATGAAGGCTTTTAAAAAAATCTTTTCAGCGGAGCCGAATGCCCCGCTGAAAGGTGCTGGATTTATTTTTTACCTCGAGCGCCTTTTGGCCCTTTTAGCCCGAGGCTTTCGAACTTCCTTCTTCTCTGGCTTAGTCCCTCTCTTTTCGAGGAGCTTTCTCGCCTCGCGTCTGCCGAGCTTTCGAAGCGCCACAAGCACTGCCTTCTTTTCACCCCGGGGCTCAAACTTCCCTGACTCCCACTGATACACAGCCCCGATGGTCACCCCTGCGAGAGTCGCCATCTCCTTCTGCGTGAGACCAAGGTGTTCACGAAGGCTTCGGATCAGACGGGGAGAGAACCGAGATGTCTTCACCTCTTCCGGCGTCGCCCTTAATGGCACCCCTTCCTTTTCCATCACTTTCTGCTGAAGGGCTGCGAATCGTTCGAGCGCAGTGACCGTTTTACGAAGTTGCGAGACCGTGATCTTCAATGCACGAACATCTCGGCCCAACGGAACTGAGATCTTTCGTACCTCCCTCTTTGCCAAACGTACGATTTCGGACTTGATGATGCCTTCCACTTTACCCATATGTCCCTCCTTTTGAAAATGAATTAAACCCCAATAACCAAATCCCAAGCTCCAGATAAATTACAAATACCAAACATCCAAATAACAAAAATCAAATTACATAAAATCGCAGGGTGCGTTCCCCAAACGCACCGCTTAAAGGCGTGCCCTGCATCATATTAGGTACAGGGCGTGATCGGGGATCACGCCCTACAGAATTATTACAGAATTATAAAATGATAAATTGCGTTTGCATTAGTTTTTTGGAGTCTTGGTTATTGAAATTTTGGTTATGATTTGATTATTGGTGCTTGGAAATTGTTTATTCTCCTATGATTTAATGGACTTCAATTGGTCCTGGGTTCATTCAAATATTTTGCCGGGGTTCATAATTCCATTGGGATCTAAAAGATCCTTGATCTGTTTCATCAACCTGAGACTATCGCCATGTTCTCTTTTCATAAACTTCCTCTTCCCAATCCCAATTCCATGCTCCCCGGTTGAAGTGCCGCCACACTCCAGTGCAAAGGCAACAATCTCTTCCCCTGCCTCCTGAACCTTCTGCCATTGAGCCTCCTCTTCAGGAATCCCCATAATCTCCATATGAAGATTTCCAGAGCCTGCATGGCCAAAGGCATAGCCTTCTAATCCTCTCTTTTCCAAAACCTTCTGACCCCATTCAACCATATCAGGATATTTCGAGATAGGCACTGCGGTATCGATCACCAGAGGGGAGAGGCCAGGATGGCTCACCTTAATCGAATCGTGAACCTCGTAGCGCGCCTCCCAGAGACGATTTCGCTCCTCTCTCCCGATTCCTGAATCGAACCGGAGATATCGATGGTCAGCACAGATCTCTTTCACCCATTCCAAATCCCCTTTCAAACCCTCACTACTTATACCATGAAACTCAATAAAAAGGGTTGGGGTTTCTTCCAACGAGAGGTTCTTATATCGGTTGACCACCTGGACGGTTGGAATATCGAGGAATTCAAGGGCAGCCGGGCGAAGTCCAGAACGCATCATCTGGGAGACAGCATCCGTGGCTTCGCGAACGGAATTGAATTGGACGACAGCAGCCATGAACTCCGCCGGAAGACCAATCAGGCGAAGGGTGACCTCTGTAACGACGCCCAATGTTCCTTCCGATCCGACAAAGAGGCGACAGAGATCATAGCCTGAAGAACTCTTGATCGCATTCCTTCCTACCCGGAAGATCTCCCCAGAGGGAAGAACGACGACCATATTGAGAACAAAATCCTTGGTGGCGCCGTATTTAATCGTCCTGATACCACTGGCATTATTGCCCACCATCCCACCGATCGTGGCCGCTGCTCCAGGATCGGGCGGAAAGAAGAGGCCGGAGCGGGAGAGGTATTGATTCAGCTCCTTATAGATTACCCCTGCTTCGACACAGACCTGAAGGTCCTCCTCCATCAACCTGAGGATGTGGTTCATGCGTTGGAGGTCGAGGACGATGCCCCCCTCCACTGGGATGGGATTGCCTTCTAAACTCGTCCCCGCCCCCCATGGGGTGACGGGAATCCTCCTCTCATTGGCAATCTTGAGAATTTCGCTGATCTCCTGTGCATCGAGCGGCCAGATGACGACCTCAGGTCTTCGCTTCCGGTGAAAAGATTCGTCCTTTCCATGGAGGTCAAGAATCGATTCACCGGTAGACATCCTTTCTGATCCCACGATGCCTCTGATCAACTCCAATTCCCTATCCGTCACCTTTCCGTATGCCATTGCAAACTTCTCAGCTTCCCAACTCCTTCTCCATCTTAGAAACCAACCCTTTTATCTTCTCAATCTTTCTTCTCTTTTGGACCAACCAGCCCTTGTTGGCTTTCACCCTCTCTCGAAGGGATGCAATATTTTCCTTCACCGCCTTCTCTGAAGGCATCCCAACAGACCGTGTCTGAACCAATATTCTCTCCGGTCTCTGCACCTCCTCCACATTCTGCTCAGTGACAGGTAGATCAATCTTCATCTCAGCGAGAGCTTTTTTTAGAGACGAATAGGAAACCCTTTCTTCTCCTTCTCGGTCAGAATATTTCACCGCCTTTTCCACAATCATTTTTGCCTTTCGCAAGGGGAGGGACCGTTGACGAACCATCCACTCCATCAAGGCAGTGGCACCGGCAAACCCCTCCTGGGCCTGTTCAAGCATTTGAGCTTCATCCACTCGGAGGAGTCGGATGACATCTGCCATTACTGAAAGGGCTGGTTTAGATTCCTCCACTAAATCCATCACCCAATACTTCGTCCATTGGGTGTCCCGATTATATCCCATGAAGAGGGCCTTGCCGACGGAGAGGAGGCTGATCACGACTCCATGAGCAAAAGAGGTCTTCGCCTTGATTACCTCCAAGGAACAGGGATTTCGCTTCTGTGGCATGATCGAACTGCCGGTGCAATGTCGATCGTCCAACCGAACCAGGCCGAATTCATGAGTGGATAAAAGGATCAAGGTTTGTGCCATCGTGGAGAGATGGTTCATCATCATTGCCACCGCATAGGCCAGTTCCGCTTCGGGCTCCCATCGCTGGGTGATCGGATCAGTAACACTCTCTGTCGGACCGTCAAAGGCGAGGAGCTTTGATGTCAACCGTCGATCCAGATTGAAAGAGGTACCATAGCCGGCAGCAGCTCCGAGAGGATTCTTGTTGAAGAGGGCAAACCAATTGACGAATCTTTGAATATCTCGCTCGAGCGCTTCAGTGAAGGAGAGGAGGAGATGACCAAAGGTGGTGGGTATGGCATGCTGGTGGTGGGTATAACCAGGCATGATGGTTAAACGGTGCTCTTCGGCCCGTTTGAGAAGCGATTCCATCAAGAAGATCAATCCTCCGACGAATCCTAAAACCTGGTCGCGAACGTAGAGACGCATATCGAGAACAACCTGGTCGTTCCGACTCCTCCCCGTATGGACCTTTCCTCCATATTCGATTCCCATATGCTCAATGAGAAAACTCTCAATGTTAGAGTGGACATCTTCTTTAGAGGGATCCAATCCAAACTTCCCTCTTTGATAGAGCGTTTCTATTCGCTTTAATCCTTTGAGGATCTTCCTCCCATCCTCCTTCGAGAGGATACCTTGATGGCAGAGGACGAGGACATGGGCCCGGCTTCCCCATAGATCATAAGGGATCAACCGTTCATCGCAAGGTGGGAGTCCTCGGACATCTCTTCCTGAAAGAAAACCGACCAACTCCTTGGACGGTAGCTCTTCAAATCGTCCACCCCATAATTTGTCAATTTTCATCGAAAGCCCTCGAATATGACACAACTAAGACCGAACACATCTTATTATTATTATTGAAAATTAACAATTTTAAATTCCAAATCAAAATCCAAACAAATTCAAAGCACCTATTTCAAATGACCAAATGATTTTGTTTGAGGATTTTGGACTTGATTCATTAGGATTTATTTGGGATTTGGTGCTTATCCCAGGCGTCCATAAACACAGCTAATAATTTGTTTATAAAAAAAACTACGTACCTCATAACGCCCTATTTTCTCTTTCTTCGGGCCAAGATCTCAAATGGAAGCCCCCGTACAAAGGCTGCGTCCGCACAGCGTCTCTGATCGAAACCAGTGGCCTTAATCGACCGGATCTCCGGCGAGAAGAGGCTCGTTTTCGATTCCCGGTGGACGATCTCAATATTTCCTTTGTAGAGTTTGATCTTATATTTCCCGTTGACCAGCTTCTGTGAGGTCTCGATGAAAGCATCAAGATCATATCTCAACGGATGGTACGCCATTCCATGATAGATCAAGTAGGCCCACTTTTGATCTATTCCTCTTTTAAATTGAATCTCGTCCTTGGTGATGCAGAACTGCTCCAAGTCTCGGTGGAGCTTGAGGATGATCGTCGCCCCAGGTGCCTCATAGATCTCTCTGCTTTTGAGATCCATAATTCCATCCTCAAACATATCGATCTTACCGATCGAATGGGTACCCCCGATGACATTGAGTTCAGGGATGATCTCGCCCAGAGGCTTCCGCTTCCCATTCAATTTCACAGGGATTCCCCTTTCAAACTCCAACGTGAGATAGCCGGGTTGCCCAGGAGCCTTCTCAGGCGGTCGGTACCACATCCAGATGTCATCCGGCAACGATTGATTCAGGTCGATCGCACCGCTGGCGATTGATCGGCACCACATCGTCTTATCATCTCCTCCGGTGATCATCTCCGTCACTGGAACACCCCATTTTTTACAGAGTTCCTCTTCTTCCAAACGGGTC
>Ga0299912_10004478_pt1 | contig 11457 bp, 5 predicted proteins | sample RVTome_2_FD_207667 | JGI IMG/M metagenome (GOLD analysis project Ga0299912, IMG submission 207667) | Soil microbial communities from uranium-contaminated site in the Upper Colorado River Basin, Wyoming, United States - RVT95D214 (version 2) ... | reverse complement strand
TTCGATCCCGCCGCGCCAGACCTGTCGGCCGACGTCCCGTTCATGACCGGGACAAATCTGACCGAATCCACCTTCTTCCCCTTCACCCCGCTCGGCCCGATGGATGACGACGCGCTGCTCAAGCAGGTGGGGACCTACATCCGTGCGGACGCGGCGACGGCTGGCGGCCTGATCGCCATCTACCGCGCGGAGAACCCGGGCCGGGACAACACCTGGATCTATCAGCTTATCTCCACCGACTGGTGGATGCGCGACCCGGTGCTGCTGCAGGCCGAGCGCAAGGCGGCGCAGGGCCGCGCGCCCGCCTATGTCTATCAGTTCGACAAGCTGAGCCCGGCGCGCGGCGGCGCCTTGCACTGCCCGCACGGCTCGGAGATCCCCTTCGTGTTCGACAACCTGACCACTGCGGTGGATCTCTGCGGCGTGGGGCCCCAGTCCCAAGTCCTGGCCGACGTCATGAGCGCCGCCTGGGCCGGCTTCGCGCGTACGGGAGTCCCGGGCGGCGCGGGCCTCGCCCCCTGGCCGGCCTACTCGACCGAGGACCGGGCGGTGATGGTGTTCGACACCACGTCCCGGGTCGCACGCGATCCGGGCGGTCGAGGACGGGCGGCGATCGCCGAGCTCAAGGCGAGCCAGATCTGAGCGACGGGTCGTTGCGGCCGTCGCCGCGGGGACGCCGACTCCGTCAGGCCACGGATTTGGTTTCGCCCCGCCGCCCGATGACCTTTTGCTCGAGCAGCGCGGTCGCCTTGCCGGCCTCCACCGCTTCGCTGAAGTAGAACCCCTGGGCCTTGGTCGACGGGCCGATGGACAGCAGGAGCGCGCGTTGCTCCTCCGTCTCCAAGCCCTCGGCGATGACCTGGATGCCGAGTTCCTTGGCCATGCCGAGAATGGCCCGGATCGTCGTCGCCCGCTTGGTGTCCTTCGTCGCGCGTTCGACAGAATCGCGGGCCACCTTGAGGTGGTTGACCCGGTACGTCCGAAGGTAGTCGAACGAGGAATAGTCCGTACCGAAATCGTCCAGCGCGATCTTCACGCCGAGCTTCGCCAGTTGGTCCAAGACGTCATTGCGCGCGAGCGTCAGCTGCGCCAGCATTGACTCGGTCACGTCGAATTCCAGGAGCTCTGGCGGAAGCCCCGTTCTGGCGAGCGTATCGGCGACATCCTGGATGAACGCGGGGCCCGTCTTCAGCTGGTACAGAGATACGTTCACCGCGATGGACGGCGGCGCGACGTTCTGTTCGCGCCACGTCACCATCTGCCGACAGGCCTGGTCGAGCACCCAGTGCCCGAGCACCTGGATCATGCCGGTGCGTTCCGCGGTGGGAAGAAAATCGGCCGGTCGCAGCAGACCGCGCCGAGGATGGTTCCAGCGGACCAGCGCCTCCATCCCGACGATGCGGCCGGTCTGCAGCTCCACCTGCGGCTGATAGAAGAGTTCGAACTCACTTTTGTCGAGGGCGTCGCGCAGCTCATCGGCCAGGGCGACGCGCTCGTTCACCAGACGGTCGATGTCGTCGGAATGGAAGCGATAGCGGTTGCGGCCGTCTTCCTTGGCCCGGTAGAGCGCCAGGTCCGCCTGGGTGAGCAGGACATCCGGCGCCGTGATCTCGGGCCCTGACAGCGAAATCCCGACGCTTGCCGAGACGTGAAGCCGCGCGCCGTCAATCGGATAGACCGCTTCAAGGGCCGTGCAGACCTTGGACGCCAGCGCCCCCGCGTCGGCGGGGTCGGAGATGTCCATCTGCAGCACGGCGAACTCGTCGCCGCCCAGCCGCGCGATGAGATCGGACTCCCGAACCAGGCTCTGCAGGCGCTGGCCCACCTCGCGCAGCAGCAGATCGCCGACCGGATGGCCGCGCGTGTCGTTGATGTCCTTGAAGTGGTCGAGATCCAAGTAGAGCACGGCGAAGGCCGGCGCGCCCCGCTTGGTCGCTACGAAGGCCTGATTCAGGCGCTCCAGGAAGGTCGCCCGATTGGCCAATCCGGTCAGGGCGTCGGTGCGCGCGAGCTGGGCGATCTTGTCTTCCGCCGCCTTGCGCTCGGTGACGTCGATAATGATCCCTTCGATCTCGATCAGGCGGCCGACGTCGTCGCGGACCGGGGTGTAGCGGTTCTCGACCCAGCGGAACGTTCCGGTAGGCTGCATCAGCCGGAACTCGATGGTCGCGCCCTGGGCGTCGCGCTCGGTGACCGCGGCCATTGCGGCCATCACCTTCTGTTGATCGTCGGGATGCACCAGGGTCTGGAAGAACTTTCCGGAGGTGACCAGCTCGTCGGGCTTGTAGCCGAACTTGACGATGTTGTGGGAGATATAGGTCAGCGGCAGCTGCGGCTCGCCCTTGAGGCGGTAGAGCACAGTGGGGCTGTTCTGGACGATGCGGTTGGCGTCGGCCAACTCCTTCACGAACTTAGCGCGAGTGATGGAGACGCCCATCAGGCTTGCCAAGGTCGCCAGGGTGTCGGTCTCCGCCCAGGTCCATTGCCGGTGCTCGGGCGAAGGATCCGTGAAGGCCAAGGAGCCCCACAGCTTGCTCTCGACCATCACCGGAACCAGCAACAGCGACTCGATCTCGGATTCCTTCGCGAGCTGCTTGAAAGGTTCGATGAACTGGTCCTGGACGAAGGTGACGCGCTCGCCGAGCAGCAGGGGCGAGACGGCGGCGGAGAACGCGACGTTCAAGTCGACGTCACGGACCTGCGGGTCGTTGAAGAACCGCCGTCCATTGGCCGCCACCCACTCGTTCTGGATGGACATGCGAAGATGGCCCACGGCATCGGTCTTGATGTCGCAAAGCTCGACCCGGTTCACAACCAGGGTCTGACCGACCAGCTCCAGAACCGTGTTGATCGCATCCTCGAGATTGATCGCCTCCAGCAACTCCTGGGCGCCGCGGGCCACGGTCTTGAGCATGGCGTCGTGGGCGTGCAGCTCGTCCTGGGCCACCTTGCGTTCAATCAGCTCCTTCTCCAGCAGGGTGTTGGAGTCCTTCAGATCGGAGGTTCGCTGCTTGACGGTCTCTTCCAGCTCCGCGCCGTGCTGGGCCAGGATGGCGTCACGGGCCTGGATCGTCTCCAGCATGGAGTTGAACCACCGCGCCAGGGCGCCGATTTCGTCCCCGCCTCGGGGCGTCACGCGCACGGCGTAGTCGCGGCTCTGGGATATGCCCTCCATCGCCGTCGACAATTCGAGGACCGGCCCGACGATCGACCGCTGGAGCCGGGTGATCAGCACAGCGGCGAGCAAGAAGGCTCCGAGCGCCGCCAACAAGGTCAGCACGCTGTCGACGAGAACGTCCCGGTAGAGCTGATTGAGGTCCGTGCGAATGTAGATCGTCCCCACGCGATCGCCCTTGAAGGCGATCGGACTGAGGACGGTCAGGTCGGCGGTGGAGAAGGTGTGCGCCAGCGGTGGCCGCGCCGGCGTCAGCTGTTTCGGGGCCTTGTTCGCGGCGCCGTAGACGGCGAACAATTTGCCCTGATCGTCATAGACGCCGCCGTAGACGACGTCCGGCGTCGCGGCCAAGGCCGACAGCGTATCGGTCGCCGCCGTGTGGTCGCTAAAGAGGAGCGCCGGCGCCGCGTTGGCGCCGATGATCTTCGCATAGGTCGACGTCTCTAAAATCGTCCGCGTGCGCCAGTCGATAACCTTCTTGGTGATCGTGAGGGCCGAAACTGAGAAGACCGCGAGGGCCGTGACCAGCAGGCCCACCAGCAAGAGCTTGCGGCTGATCGACATGTCGCGAAACCACCGCACCCTATCCATTGGCGCCGCCCTTATCCTTGGTGATGCGCGCGAGCTTGAGCAGCTGCGAACTGATGTCGAGCTGAGCGCGCTTGGCGGCGTCGACGTTGATCTCGAAGCGCACCTTGCCCTGGTCGACATAGAGGTTGATGACGACCCCCCGTTCGGCGAACCCGGGCGTGTCGGCGACCGTGAGGACCGGACGGCCCTTGATCGCGCCGAGGGCGCGGCCGAGGTCCGGGGATTCCGAACCCGAGACAAACAGAATCTGGCAGTCGGCGGCCCCGCTTGCGGAAGCCAGGCGTCGCACCTGCAGCTTCCTGTCACCGACGGGCTTGCCCACGATGACGTTGATGTCGCCGCCAAAGGGGTCGTCGCCGAGGATGCAGATCGTTACGGACGCCGTGGCCCCCGATCGGTTCGGCCAGTCGACGAATCTGGCGAAGTTATACAGGAACGCCGCCTTCACCTGATATTCGCCAGCGGAGGCGGCGAACGCGCTCGCCGTCGACAGCACGAACAGACAGGCCAACGCGATCGTCAGCGCCCCTTGCCTCGGCGCGCGCCGGCCCGACTTCCGCGTGGGCGCGATCGGGTTCTGGAGCGCCGCCATCGCTCAGAACCCCACGGTCGCTTTGACGAACACCGAGCGGGGAACCTCGGCGGGCGCCCGGTAGATGGGCGGGCCGGCCTCTTGATGCCGGGGGTCGAATAGGTTCTGACCGACCAGACTGATCTCAAGGTGGTCGACCGGCCGCCAGGCGAGGCGCGCGTCTACCCGCGTATAGGCGGGTATGTGGCCGGTAATGTCATAGGCGCCCGAATAGTAGAGAGCTGTGTCCAGTTCGAGCCGGTCGGACAGATTCAGGTAGGAATGAAGCTGCACCTGGTGGCGTGGGCTGGTGAGGTCTGAATTGCTCTGATTGCTCGAATCCAGCCCAAACAGGTCAGGGCCCACCGAGGCGTGCAGATAGGTATAGCTGGCCGAGAGCCGCCAACGGGCGTTCGCGCGCCAGCCAGCGGAAATCTCCGCGCCATAGGAGTCGCCACGCAATAGGTTGCCGTACCTGAGGGGAACCGTGATGTGGATTGGGAGCGGGACCACCTCCACAAATGGCGTGGCCGGTGTGGTGGAGGCCAGATCCCGATAGGTGCTGTAGAATGCGGCAACATCCAGGCTCAATCGCGGGGTCAGCGCGCCGCGATAGCCGACTTCCCATGAGACCTCCCGCTCGGACTTCTGATTTGGGGAGCCGAAGACGGAGACCAATATGGGCGGCGCACCGGGCATGGCTTGGGCGTCGAAGCGTATCTGCTCCTCGACGATCCCGGGGATGCGGACGGCCCGGGAGACGGCGGCCCATAGCGTGTGGTCCTGAGCCAGCCGCCAGGAGAGCCGCGCATTGGGCTCATATTCGAAGCCGGTATAGGTATTGTGCTCGATCTTCGTCCCGACGATCAGGTGAACCGCGTCGGTGAGCGCGATCTCGTCCTGGCCGAATACGTTGAAGATTTCCGTTCGACCGCTCGGGCGCGAGAACGACACGTAAGGGTTGTCTGTGGCCGCGTCGTAGTCGACACGGCGATAGCCGGCGCCCCAGACGATGTCGTGACGGTCGCCCCAGCGAAAGCGATGGCGCAGCTCGACGTCATAGGTGCTCAGCGCCGCGTTGAAGGTGAATTCGCCGGTGTCGACGCGATCGTAGTAGGCCTGAAGCGACAGGTCGGAGGTATCGGAGTAGCGACGCCGCCAGCTGATCAGGGCGTGGCCGCCGTTGTCATGCTCGATGGCGGGCGTCACGGTTCCAAGCGGCAGCGTCAAGCTCGGCAGGAAGAGGTCGCCGTTCGTCGTTTCGCGGTAGTATTCGCCCTGGGCCATGACCGTGTCGTCAGCCGACGGGGTCCAGTCGAGGCGGAAGCCCACGCGACCTTGCCGCCAGGAGTCGCGGGCGCTGGCTCCGGCGACCGTATCGAAGCTGTTCCGCTCGAAGCCCTTTGCGTAGAGCCGAAGATAGGCGCCGTCGGCCAATTTTCCGCCGTAGCGGACCATGCCTATGCCCGACGCCTCGGTCCCCCCGCCGACGCTCGCCAAGAGGCCCTGGGTGTCCTGGGCCGACTTGGTGATGATGTTGATCACGCCATTGACGGCGTTGGCGCCCCACAGGGTGCCGCCCGGCCCGCGGATCACCTCGATCCGCTCGACGTCCTCCAGCGGCAGGTCCTGCACGTCCCAGAGCACGCCGGAGAAGGCCGGGGAGTAGACGGCCCGGCCATCGACGAGAACCAGAAGCTTGGTCGCATAGATGCCGTTGAAGCCGCGCGAACTGATCGCCCAGTGCCTGGAGTCGGACTGGGCGACGTCAAGCCCGGGGACCATCCGTAGAAGCTCGGGAATCGAGGTCATGCCCGAACGGCGGATGTCTTCCTGGGTAATGACGTAGATCGCGGCCGCCGCGTCGCCAAGCCGCTGCGGCCGCTTGCTGACGCTGGTCACCTCCACGTCCATGAGCTGTTCGATGGACAGGCTCGCCAAGTCCGACGAGGCTGACGCTTCGGCCGCCGGGTCTGGCTGTGGGGACTCGGCCAGCGCCGACGCCGGCAAGATGGTCGCTGTCAGCAGCGCGACCCCCAGCAGCGACAGCCGCGCCGGATATGCTCCGCTCCCGCGTCCATATCTGCGTCTGGCGACGCGTTCCGCCACTATCGAGTGCTCCGAGCCTATCGGCTCATCGGGCCGGCGAAGCGCGACATCGCGCCTGTATAGTTTCGCCGCCACAAGGATCGGCTGAATACGATAACAAAGCGTATCGTCACGCGAGTATTCGTTACGCCTGGCGAACGGGGCTGAACGTTTCGCCCAGCCCCCGCCGCTGCGATGGATTCCTAGAATCGCCATGCGGCCTGGCCGTAGACGCTGCGCGGCGTCTGGCTCGGAAGCATGAGCGCTCCCCCGAACTCCGGATGTCGACCGTCGAGCAGGTTCTGCCCGACGACGCTGAGCTCCAGGCCAGCCCGGGGGCGCCATGCGAGCCGAAGGTCGGCGCGGACGTAGCTTGGGATCGTGGGATTTTGCAGGGCGTCCACGTAGTAGAGCGCCCCATCCAGCTTCAGGTCATGCGGCAGATCGAGCTGGGAGCGAACCTGGAACTGGTGCTCGGGACTGTTGCCCTCAATCTGGAGCAGCGTGTTCAGGTCGTTGCTCGTCGGATCGAGCCTCATGCGCGCTTGAAACCACGTATAAGACGAACTCAGCCGCCAGTTGGCCGTGACCTGCCACTTTGCGGCGACCTCCACGCCGTAGGCCTCCCCACGCATCAGGTTGTTGACCTGCAGCGGGATCACGAGGTGGGGCGGCGGGGGCGTGACCTCCAGAAAGGGCGCCGTGGGGTCCCAGGTCGTGAGGTTTCCGTAACGGTTGTAGTAGGCCGTCGCATCCACTGTGAAGCGGGCGGAGATTTCCTGCCGATAGCCGACCTCGAACGCCAGAACGTCTTCGGACCGGAACGCGGGATTGCCCGTGACGGTAAGCTCTGCGGGCAGCGGGCCAGGCCCTGGGCCGGGGACGGGGACGACCTCTAGGATCAGCTTGATTTCGCGCTCGAAGCGCGTCGGCATTCGCACGGCGCGCGAGACGGAAGCCCACAGTGACCGGTCGGGCCGCGGCTGCCAGATCAGGCGCGCGTTAGGCTGGTATTCGAATCCGGTGAAGGCATTGTGCTCGAACTTCGATCCTAGAGACAGGTGAAGATTATCTCGAAGCGAGATCTCATCCTGGATGAAGGCGCTGAAGAGATCGATCCTCTGTCTGGGAGGGTCGTAGGTAATGGGGGGCTCATTGTTGTAGGAAATGTCGACGCTGCGGTAGCCCAGCCCCCAGACCACCTCCTGGCTCGCCGTCAGGGCGAAGCGGTGCTGAAAGTCCAGATCGTAGGTGTCGGCGCGCTCGTCCCATGTCGCCGTCCTCGTCCTGTCCGCGCGGTCGTAGTAGCCCTGCAGCGTCATTTCGGAGGTCGCGGACAGGCGGCGCGTCCAACGCGCCAGGATGTGCCCCCCTCTGTTGCGGTCCGTGTTGTCCACGCTGAAGTTGAACGGCGGCGTCAGAGAGCCTTGATGGATGATGTAGTTCGAATTCTCGGCGTAGAGCGCGCCCTCGACCATGAGCGCATCGGCGTTTGAGGGCGTCGAATCGATCCTGAACCCGACCTGGCCGCCCCCCCAGCGGTCATTGACCAGCGCGCCCGTCGCGTCTGGGAACCGGCCGCTCCTGAAGCCCTGGCCGTAGAGACGCAGATAGGTCGCATCCCCCAGCTTTCCCCCATATCGGAAAGAGACATTCGGTTGCTGGATATTCCCGGCGCTGACCTTCAACAGCCCGCCCTGGGTGTCCTCGGCGCTCTTGGTGATGATGTTGATGACGCCATTGACCGCATTCGCGCCCCATAGCGTGCCGCCGGAGCCGCGGATCACCTCGATGCGGTCGATGTCCTCAAGTGGGAGGTTCTGAACGTCCCAGTTTACGCCGCCGAATGTCTGCGCGTAGATACTGCGACCGTCGATGAGAACTAGAAGTTTGTTGGTGAATACACCGTTGAATCCACGAGAGCCGACAGCCCAGACGTTGCTGGTGACTTCGGCGACATCCATGCCCGGGACCATGCGGAGCAGCTCGGGGATGGTGGTCATTCCAGAGCGGCGGATTTCCTCCTGAGTGATCACATAGATGGCGGCCGCGGCCCCGGAGAGCTTCTGCGCCTTCTTGCTGACGCTGGTCACCTCGATGTCCAGGAGCTGTTCCAGCGACAGGCTCGCCAGGTCTGTCGTGGACGCCGTTCGATCCGGGTCGGAGGCTTCCGCCACGGCCCACGTCGGCGCGAGGGCCGAGGCCAGGAGCATGGCCCCGAGCAGCAGTAGTCGAGATCGAAAGTCATGACGTGGCGATGGCCGGATCATTGCCGCCTCGGGCGTTGGAAGGGGGGGCGGCATGCCGGTCACCGCGCGGCGACCTGTTCGCGGCTGGCCGCTTGCCCCGGGCGGATGAACCCTTGCCGCAAGAAGGGCTCGACCACGTCCGCGGTCAGGGGACGCGAGAAGTAGAAGCCTTGGATCTCCCGGCAGCCCCAGCCGGCCAACAGGTCGACCTGTTCCGAGGTCTCGGCGCCCTCGGCGATGACGTTGAGGCCGAACTCCCGCGCCAGACCGATCGAGGCCTTCACGATCGCGACGTCCTCGGGACGCTCGGCGATCCCGGCCACGAACACCTGGGCGATCTTGATCTGATCGACCGAATACCTGTGCAGATAGTCGAGCGAGGAATAGCCGGTCCCGAAGTCGTCGATGGATATCTTGATGCCCATGGCCCGCAGCCGGCCCAGGAGCGAGGCGTGGGTGCTGGACGTCTCCATCAGCGTGGTTTCGGTCAGTTCGAGCTGAAGGGTCCCCTGCGGCAGGCGCATCTGGTCGAGGACCGCGACGATGTCCCGCTCCAGTTCCACCGGGGCCCTGAACTGAGCTGGCGACATGTTCACGGCCATGAGCGGGATCGGGACTCCCGCGTCCAGCCAAGCTCGGGTCTGCCGGCACGCCTCGTTCAGGACCCAGCGGCCCAGCGGCACGATCAGGCCGCCCTTCTCCGCCGTCGGGATGAACTGGTCCGGGTAGACCACGCCCTGCTCCGGATGACGCCAGCGGACCAGGGCTTCGACCCCGACGATGCGTCCGCTGTCGATGTCCACCTGGGGCTGGTAGACGAGAAAGAACTGCTCGTCCGCGATCGCCCGGCGCAGCTCGTCGTTCAGAGTCACGCGGGCGCGCACCTCCACATCCATGGAGTCGGTGAAGAACCGATAGGTGCGACGCCCGTCGGCCTTGGCGCGGTAGAGCGCCAGCTCGGCGTGCATCAGATAGGCCTCGGCGTCCTGACCGCCCGGTTCGTAGACGGCGATCCCCACGCTGACGCTGACGTGGATTTCATTGCCTTCGACACAGAAGGGCATGCCGATCAGCTCGATGATCTTGCTGGCGAGGATGCCCACGTCGGTCGGATCGCGCACGTCCATCACCAGGACCGCGAACTCGTCGCCGCCAAAGCGGGCGACCATGTCCGTCTCGCGCGTCGCGTTGACCAGACGCTCGCCCACCGTCTGCAACAGCAGATCGCCCGCGTGGTGGCCGAGCGTGTCGTTGATGTCCTTGAAGTGATCGAGGTCCAGATAAAGGACCGCGAAGGCCTTCTCGCCCCGATGCGCGCGCGCCACCGCGTGTTCGAGCGCGTCGCGGAACAGGATGCGGTTGGCGAGGCCCGTCAGGGCGTCGTGATGCGCAATCCGTTCGAGCTCCTCCTCGGCGCGCTCGCGCTCGATCAGGTGGCGCTGGCGGACGATCGAGCCGCCGACCACGCCTGCGAAGATCTGCAGCGCGCCGGTCTCCGCCGGCGACCATTGTCGGTCGACCTCGCAATCGTCGATGCCGATGGTGCCCCACCATCGTTCCTCCACGAAAGTCGGGACGAACAGGACCGACTTCGACCCGGTCGCCTTCAGCATGTCGCCGACGGCGCCTTTGTTGCCGCTCGCCGAGGCGAGGATGATCTGGCCCTTCTCCAAGGGTTTCAGCCACGCCTGGACGTCCGGAGACGTAGCGAACGGACCGGAGAAGAACGCACCGTCGATACTCGCCGGGCCATCGGCCGCCTGCCAGCCATAGGTGAGCTTGAAGGGGCCGGCCTGATCGCCGGTTGGCGTGTTCTCCACGACCAGCATGCGATGAACGTGCAACGCCTCGCCGATGATCCCGAGCGCCCGGGGCATGGCTGCATCGACCGATGCGGCGCTCACCAGCATGGCGGCGCTCTTGGCGATGGCGTCCATAACCCGGTCCCGATCTTCCGTGACCAGGCGCTCGAGATCCGACATCAGCTGTCGGGCGTCGCGGCCCGCCACCCGCGAGGGCGCCGGGCCAAAGCGTTCGTCCGCCGCCGCGTTCCCAAATCGGACCGCCCCATTCGGGTCGATGAACACGACCGCCTCATGCATGGCGTCGGCGGCGGCGGCGAACGCCTCATCCGCTGCGTTCGAGATCCGAACGCGCCGCCCGGCCGGCGGCGGCGATTTGCGGCTCTGGCGGGCATGTCGCCCGCCGTCGGCGAGGGGGCCCGACGTTGACTTGGTCGCCACGTTTCGCGACTCCTGGCGGGAAGAAGCGCCCGCGTGCGTCACGCGCCGCCAAGCCTGGACCCCCGAACCAGAAATAGAGACGCAACGGCCAGTACAACTCATTGGGGTAAACAGGCTCTCAACCCAACCGGTAAATGAGCGAAAAATCTCTGACAGGCGCTGGAACCGGTGCGAGAGCTTCGGTTTTCGTGGCGCCGGGGGCCGAACGACCCGACCCGGCGGGCGGGGCCGAACCCTCGTGACAGACGCGGCCGATCGGCAATAGATAGGGCGCAACAAGCAATGGAAGGGGGGCGATCGCCATGGCTCGTGATCAGGAGGGCGGCCTGAGGCCGGCGCCCGCTTCCTTGCTTGCCTGCGAACCAGCCGGGACGTCGCGGCTCCGACGGCTCCTCGGCGCCGCGCTCGCCTGCGGGCTGCTGTTCGGGGCCGCGCCCGCCTTCGCCCAGGCCCAGTGCAGCCGGGCCGACCTGCAGGCGGCGACCGACGACTACATTTCGGCCCAGACCATCGGCGACCCGAGCCAGATGAAATTCAGCT
>Ga0299912_10004477_pt1 | contig 11459 bp, 11 predicted proteins | sample RVTome_2_FD_207667 | JGI IMG/M metagenome (GOLD analysis project Ga0299912, IMG submission 207667) | Soil microbial communities from uranium-contaminated site in the Upper Colorado River Basin, Wyoming, United States - RVT95D214 (version 2) ... | reverse complement strand
CGCGGTGAAGGAGACGGTGATCGAGTCAATCGAGGACGGAGCGGACGCTGTCTGTTTTGGCTGCATGGCGCTGAACAACCATGTGGACAAGCTCACGGAGGAGCTGCGGGAATCCAACCCTGGGGCGACGATAGTGCACCCGGGTCGGACCTCGATCAGGTTAGCGGAGATGTTGGTGGAACTTGGCTTAACCCAAAGCAGGTTCACATACCCGAGCCCCCCGAAGCCCTTAAAGCTCTAAACAAGGTGTCAATATTGCATTCTCTGAGGCGTAAGGACAAGGAGATCACCGAAGAGGTAGAGTTGAAGGCCATCCTAAAGGAGGCAAAACACGTCACTCTGGCGATGAGCCTCGGAGACGAGCCCTACCTCGCTACCTTAAGCCACGGTTACAACGAGGAGCAGAATTGCATCTACTTCCACAGCGCTCCGGATGGGAAAAAAGTCGAGATCCTTAAAGCGAATCCACGGATCTGGGGACAAGCCCTCATCGACGACGGTTACCAACAGGGGAACTGCGACCACTTATATAGGACCACCCAGTTCAGCGGCCGAGTCATATTCGTCGACGATCAAAGGGAGAAGGAAAACGCACTGCGCTTGATGATCAGACATCTAGACGACCATCCTGAAAAAATCATTGAGAGCCAGATCACGCCACACTCTACGAGACGCATCCTAGTGGGCAGGATAGACATCGACTATATGAGTGGTAAGAAGGCCGACAAGGTGATAGTTCAACTCTAAGCACACGCTATGCATTAATAATTACAAAATAATAGTTTTACACGCGCGATATGAAAAGAATCGGTGCTCCAGTAACTTGTTGACTAATTAGTTAGCTGCCCCATGAGCCGTTATCTTAAAACATAAGTTAAGACAATTTCACGTGATTCGACCAGAGGGAGCGAAGTCATTGACTAAAAAGTTCAATGCGAAGGTAGATGAGGCTACCTGCAAGGGCTGCGGAATCTGCGTCCACATCTGTGAAACGAAGGGGGGGAAGAACTTGAAGTACGGGCTAAAGAGAACCCTCCTAGGGGGCGCCCTTCCGGAGGGGGCTGATAAATGTACCGGATGTCGATGGTGCGAGCGCTATTGCCCAGACTTCGCAATAAAAGTCGAGGAAGTGACACCCGTTGCTTAAACCGGGCAAGCACCTAGTATTGGGTAACATCGCCTGCGCGGAAGGCGCGCTACGCGCTGGGTGCCGCCTCTTCGCCGGATACCCCATCACCCCCGCCAACGAGATCACAGAGTACATGAGCAACGAGCTGCCCAAGGCGAATGGCTCGTTTCTCCAGATGGAGGACGAGATCGCGAGCATCGCCGCCTGTATAGGTGGGAGTTGGGCAGGCGCAAAGGCTATGACAGCCACAAGCGGTCCCGGCTTCAGCCTCATGCAGGAGAATCTGAGCTACGCCCACATGACGGAGACTCCTCTCGTAGTCGTCGACGTTCAGCGCAGCGGCCCATCGACTGGGCAGTCGACTGATGCCTCGCAGCAGGACTTCTACCAGGCCCGGTATGGCGCTCATGGTGACTATGAGATAATCGCACTCTCACCTTGGAGTGCTCAGGAAATGTTCGACCTCACCATCCGCGCCTTCAACCTCGCCGAGCAATACAGGACCCCCGTCTACTTCCTCGCCGACGGGATGATCGGCCACATAAGAGAGGAGCTGGCCGTGCCTGAGAATATCGATGTAATCAACAGGAAAGCGCCCTCTGGACCCAGTGTCACCCCATTTGGCACGGATGACCCTAGCCTCGTTCCCGAGATGCCCAAGTTCGGCCAAGGCTACCGTCTGCAAGTTACAGGCAGCAGCCACCGACCCAACGGCGTCAGGGACTCTAGCCCCAAAGTCCACGGCGACATTATCAGGCGAATAATGAAGAAGATAGCGCAAGCTGAGCCCAAGATAAGAGACGTCGCAAAGCTCAACCTCGACGACGCCAAAATCGGCGTCATCAGCTTCGGCGCGTCTGCCCGACCCAGCTACGGGGCCGTCAAAAAGACCCGTGAGGAGGGAATAAAAGCGGGGCTGCTTAGACTAAAGACCCTCTGGCCCCTCCCTGAGGAGGAGTTCACGAAACTCGCTAATCAGGTCGACGCGATCCTCGTCGTCGAGATGAACGCGGGGAAGCTTGTTCGCGAGGTCCAGCGCGTCGCCTGCGGTGAAACGAAGATCGCATCACTTACACGACTCGGCGGGGTCACGCCTACGCAGGGCGATATCGCTCAAGAGATAAGGAGGCTCGCGCAATGAAGAACCTAGGACAGCTTAAGGCTGACTACATAGTCCAGAACCTGAACGCGTTCTGTCCCGGCTGCGGGAACGGTATAATACTCAACTGTTTCGTCCGCGCCGTAGACGACCTAGGATGGAACGTAAACGACATACTCTGCGTCTCAGGGATCGGGTGTAGTAGTTGGATCCCGAGCCCCCACTTCAGGGGAGACACCCTTCACACGACCCACGGGAGGGCCCTCGCCTTTGCCACGGGTGCAAAGGTCTTCAACCCATCGCTGAAGACGGTAGTCTTCACCGGAGACGGCGACGGAGCAGGGATCGGCGGAAACCACCTCATCCACGCAGCACGCCGAAACATCGGCCTCACCTGCATACTAGTGAACAACTTCAACTACGCCATGACCGGCGGGCAGATCGCCCCCACGACCCTACACGACTCAAAGACGAGCACGAGCCCCTACGGAAACCCGGAGCAACCCTTCGACATCGCCAAACTCGTGGCAGCAGCTGGTGCCACCTACGTCGCAAAGTGGACGACGAACCACGTCCTCGAACTCACCCGGAGCATAAAGGAGGCAATGCAGAACCCCGGCTTCAGCTTCATCGAGGTCCTAAGCCAGTGCCCGACACAGCAGAGGAACATACTCGGCGTACGCGCCCCGCCACAGGAACTCCCCAGCAGGCTCCTCGACATGCTCGCGGAGAGCACCTACATAAACGACGGAGAGGAGAAGCGGAGTTACATCTACACAGTCCTCGCCGGAGAGCCAACATCTGCCCTCAAAGCAGTTGAGAAAGCCCTAGGTGACTCTGGGAAGGCGCAGCTTGTCGACCACCTCACCCTCGGCAGGGTTGCCAGGGTTGAGGCGACGGACATTGAAGCAGCAAAGGCGAGGCTCGGAATCCCCGAGGTCAAACGCATGGCAGACTCCCGCGAGGGAAAGCAGGAGATCGGGGTCTTCGTTCGGAAACAACGCCTAGAGTACACCGAGGCTCTACGTGAGGTCGGCAGACGCGCACGAGGTGAGCAGTGATGCAGACTAACATTATGATCAGCGGCACTGGTGGTCAGGGCATCCTCGCCGCCGCCGACTTCCTCAGCGAGGCACTCTTCAGGAACGGATTCCACGTCGTCGGGACACGCAGCTACGGCGCCGAGGCACGCGGCGGCAGCGCCCAGAGCATCGTCATAGCCAGCGACGTAGAGATACATGACATCCAGTTCGAAGCAAGCGACGCGATGCTAATACTCAGCCTCCCCGCCTACAAGAAGTACATAGGTGTCGCCAGGAAGAGTAGCTTAGTCATGGTGGACAGCCATGTACTCTCACGCCTCAAACCCGAGGAAGTGAGAAAGGACGTGGAGCAAGTCGCCGTCCCAGCCGCGGATCTCGCGGAGAAGCTAGGGAACCCAATCGTAGCAAACATGGTGATCCTCGCCGCCTACACCAAGAAGACGGGGATCATAACCCTAGACCAGCTCAGAAACGCCGTGAAGACGCTTATGAGGCCACAGTTCCGCGACTTGAATCTCAAGGCCATAGAGGCTGGGGCTAAGTCGATCTGAGGGGATCGCCACGAGCAGGGAGTATCCGGCCCATCCCATCCCCGGCGTCGCTGGAATAGTCGTTAAGAAGAAAGATGTTCTCCTCGTTATGCGGGGCGGGGAGCCAAGCAAGGGGAAGTGGGGCATACCCGGAGGGGTCGTGGAGGTCGGGGAGACCGTAGAAGAGGCTGTGGTGAGGGAGGTACGCGAGGAGACAGGCTGCTATTGCACCCCTATCAAGCATCTCGCCACATTCGATTCCGTCCGCCGCGATGAGGACGGTCGCGTCCACTGGCATTACATCCTGTTCGAGTATCTTTGCCGCTACGTCTCGGGGGAGCCCCACGCTGGCGACGACGCCGCAGAGGCACGGTGGGTCAGCCTCAATAACCTCGGTGCTGTTGACATAATGGAATCGACACGCCAGTTCGTTGAGAAGACAGCACACGAGGAAGGGCTCCTCGCCTAGGACTCGAAGCCGTTTTTAACCCATCACCTCTAAGCATAATGAGGCGTAGAGTTGTTCAGGGTCAGTGTCGACGTCGGGGGCACCTTCACCGACCTCGTCGCCCTCAATGAGGAGACGGGGAAAGTAGAGAACATCAAGGTCCCCTCAGTCCCGAGGAACCCTGAGAGGGGGGTCACAGACGCCTTAGAGATCTTCTTACGGGGGCACACACCGGAAGATGTTAAGATCGTCGGCCACGCCACGACGATCGCCACGAACGCCCTACTGGGGCAAGTTGACCTTGAGATACCCAAGATCGCCCTCGTTACGACGCGCGGATTCCGCGATGTGGTCGAGATAGGCCGCCAGAGGCGCTCCGAAGTCTACAATCTCTTCTTCCAGCGCCCGCCCATGCTCGTGGAGCGGAAGCTGAGGTTCGAAGTCGATGAACGTGTAGAACACGATGGCAGAATCTCAAAAGCTTTGGATGAGGGACAACTTGAGAACGTCCTTGACGAGATAAGTGGTCTCGGCGTCTCTTCAGTCGCCTTCTCTTTCCTGAACAGCTACGCCAACGCTTCCCATGAGGAGAGAGCGTTCGCCATGGCTAAGGCGAAGAACGCGTCACTATACCTTACAGCGTCCACCCGCGTCTCCAATGAGTACCGTGAGTACGAGCGCACAAGCACCGCTGTAGTCAATGCAGCCCTCATGCCTATCATCCACAAGTACCTTTCAAAACTCGAAGAAGATCTGAGGAAGATGGGGGTAGAGGCACCTCTCTACGTGATGCAGAGCAACGGGGGGCTCTCAATGGCAATGAGCGTCGCCGAGAAGCCAGTCACGATTGTGGAGTCAGGTCCAGCGGCTGGGGTAATCGCCGCGGCTTGGCTTGGGGAGCTAGCAGGGGCTAGAGATATTATCAGCTTCGACATGGGTGGCACAACAGCCAAGGTGGGGACCGTCAGGGGCAGAATACCCGAGATCGTCCCCGAATACGAGGTCGCCGGTCACATCCACATGGGACGCCTCGTAAAGGGGAGCGGCTACCCCGTAAGGTTCCCTTTTGTAGACCTCGCAGAGTGTAGTAGCGGTGGCGGGACCATCGCCTGGGCCGACGAGGGTGGAGCATTGAGGATCGGCCCCACAAGTGCAGGCGCCTACCCGGGCCCCGCATGCTACGGACGCGGGGGTTCCAAGCCAACGATAACCGACGCAAACCTGCTCCTCGGGCGCCTTAACCCCGGAAACCTACTGAGTGGAGGCATGCCAATCTACCCCCAAAAGGGAAGGGAAGCTTTGGAGGACCTCGGTGACAAGGTCGCAATGGGCACCGAGGAGGTCGCCACAGCCATTATACGCATAGCCAACTCGATGATGGGGAAGATACTTCGCATGGTCTCCGTTGAGCGAGGCTACGACCCAAGGGGGTACACTCTCGTCGCCTTCGGCGGCGCTGGCCCGATGCATGTATGCGCTCTAGCGGAGGAGCTTGAGGTTAAAAGGATAATAGTGCCATCCAACCCGGGCATGTTTAGCGCTCTCGGCTTACTGACAGCCGACATGTTTCATGACTACATCCATCCCGTTGTGAAGCGTGTGAGCCTAGTGGACCCGATAGAGATCGAGGCGGCTTTCCGAATGATGGAGAAGGAGGGGAAGGACACTCTCACGTCTGAAGGCGTCAAGTTGAGGAGCATGAGTTTCATCCGTCAATTTGACCTCAGATACCTCGGACAGGCCTATGAGCTCACGGTGAAAGCCCCAGATAGAGTAGATGCCGAATCGCTGGCTGCGACTATCATCGATTTTCATAGACGCCACACCGAGTCGTATGGGTACTCCGCCGAAGGAGAGCCCGTCGAGCTAGTAAATCTCCGACTCAGGGCTGTGGGCGCTATTCCCAAGCCTGATTTAAAAGAGACAAATTGTAGGGGCAAGCCAGACAAAATCGGGACGCGTCGCATTTACTTCGAGACTGACGATCTCTGGGCCGAGACCTCTATCTACGAGAGAGGAGGGAGTTGGAATAGCGAGTTTACAGGGCCCGCTGTAATAGAGCAGTACGATGCTACAACCGTAATCTATCCCGGTTGGTGTGTAGAGACAGATGAATTTGGTGACATGATACTCGAGAGGGTTGAGCGATGAGCGTCGACAGGACTACCGTCGAAGTGATCAGGGGTGCCCTAGTATACGCAGCTGAGGAGATGGGTATCGCCCTAAAGAAGTCAGCGTACAGCCCCAACATCAAGGAGAGGATGGATCATAGTTGCGCTCTCTTCGACCCGAAGCGCCGCCTCATAGCTCAGGCGGAGCACATTCCCGTACACCTCGGCTCTATGGCCTTCGCCGTCCGGGAGGGACTTTCTGCCTATAAGGGGACGCTGGGACCCGGAGACATGATACTTCTCAATGATCCCTACCTGAGTGGCACTCATCTTCCCGACCTAACTCTCATAGCCCCGATTTACCACGTCGACCATCTCATCGGTTACGCCGCGAACAAGGCCCACCACACAGATGTCGGCGGTAAGGCGCCAGGCAGCATCGCAGGCGACTCTACGGAGCTCTATCAGGAGGGGATCATCATACCGCCCGTAAAATTCGTCAGGGGGGGCGCTATAGATCCTGAACTCAGCTGGCTCATAAGGAGCAACGTGAGGACCCCCGATGTTCAGATGGGGGACCTGCGTGCCCAGATCGCGGCCAATTACACGGGCATCAGGCGCGTCCTCGAACTCACCGAGAAGTATGGGGCCTATGTTCTCCACACCTCCATGGAGGAGATCATGGATTACTCGGAGCGCCGAATGAGAGCCGCTATCTCGGAGATGCCCAGCGGGGTCTATGAGGCCTCTGACTACATGGAGGATGTCCCCGGTTGGGGGCTCGCCGAGATTAGAGTCAGAGTCACTGTGGAAGGGGGTGGCATCAGCTTCGACTATTCGGGGACATGTCCGCAGGTCGAAGCTCCCATCAACGCTCCGCTCGGCGTTACCATAGCGGGCATATACTACACCCTAATTACTGTCACTGACCCGACCATCCCCGTCAACGACGGCTGCTTCCGCCCCGTGACCCTCATTATACCCGAAGGCACCATGACGAACCCGCGGAGACCAGCACCAGTCGCGGGTGGAAACGTCGAGACAAGCCAGCGCAACGTCGACGTACTAATGAAGGCATTCTCTAAGATTGTGCCGGGTAAGGTCACCGCCGCCGGATTGGGCACTATGAACAACGTGAGTGTCGGCGGTATACGCCCTGACGGCACTCCGTGGACCTTCTACGAAACAATCGGGGGAGGTTCAGGAGGCCGTTATAACAGTGATGGTGTCGACGGTGTCCACGTAAACATGACTAACACGATGAACACCCCTATCGAAAGCATCGAAGCCTACCTGCCCATGCGATTCCTCTCCTACGGTCTACTCCCAGACACGGGCGGCGCAGGGGAGTACCGCGGGGGATGCGGAATAGAGCGAAGCTGGATGCTAACCGCCCCGAGGGCAACCCTCAGCATACTAGCCGAGAGGACTAAGATCAATCCCTGGGGCCTGGAGGGTGGCGAACCCGGCGCCCTGGGAGAGTACGTGATCGTTAAGAGGAACGGGGAAATCTTAAAACTCCCGTCGAAGTGCACGGTCCAGATGGAGGAGGGGGACTCCCTCATTGTCCATACGCCGGGAGGAGGGGGGTTCGGCGACCCAAAAAAGAGAGCCCCCGAGAAGATTAACAGAGACATTTCTAATGGCCTTGTATCAGTCGAGGCTGCCCTGCGGATATACGGCATTAAAATACTTTAAATCTGGATAAGAAGGGGTTGACCTCTCTCTCCTCTCTACGCCTTGAAGAAGCTCTTCATCGTTATGATGACCAAGCTCGCTGCAAGGCTGAATACTGCGCAGAAGTAAAATACCCACTCAATTGGCGCGATGGTTAAGATGTAGCTATCAGCGAAGACACCTAGGGTCCCACCAAGGCTCATCGTCATCCCCCAGACACCGGTTGCGGACCCTCTGTCCTTAACCGGAAGCGCCTCCATCGTGACAGCTTGACTGACTGGGAATTCGAGGACGGCACAGAGTCCAAGGATGGCCATCAAGACGACTAGTATTATTGGCGCATTTGTGTAAGGTAGGAGCCCAAAGGCTACGACGCTTACGAGCAGGCCAATGACTATCGGGACGAAGCGCCCTATCCTGTCGGAGATGGTGCCCACAATTGGAAGCCCTATAGCTATTATAAGGGCGTTCGCAGTAAGGGCTAACCCGATGGATACCTCGTTGAATCCTAGATTTGCCCCGAAGAGGGGGATGAAAGTTATTAGTCCAAAGTGGCAGAAGGCGTGGCTGAAGACCGCGACGGAGCCGACGAAGACTCTTCTATTGCCGAGCATTCGGCGCATCGTAGAGGGGAACTCCTTGAGGAGTTTGAGGGTCTCCCCCGACATCTTCTCACCGTTGCTGTGTTCGACGTCGTCTCGGGTGAATAACCAGAAGATTATAATGCTCGTTCCCGTGAGAGCACCCGCGATGAGAAAGATAGGCCTGTATTCTGGGAAGTAGAGGACGAGGAAGCCACCAACGCTCGGGCCGATTATACTGCTTGTTGCCCAGCCCATGTGGAAGCGGCCCATAGCTGTCCCCGCCTTCTCTGGCGGATATAGGCTGGAGGCATAAGCCTCGGCTGGTGGGAACAAGACACTGATGCCAAGTCCACTCACGAACATAGCTATGAGAGGGAGCGCCGCGTCGCGGGCGAGATAGTAAATGAAAGGCACGAAGGTCAGGAACGCTAAACCGAGGAAGATGAGTTTCTTTCTGCCAAAGATGTCGCTCAGCGAGCCTGATATTAATCTAAGGAGAGTCTGCTCAATATTCCTAATATTGTAGACAAGGCCGACGACCGCGGGGGAGATGCCTAGACCTGTGATGAAGAGTGGCTGAAAGCTCTGAGGGATCGTGTCGCCAAACATCGCTGTGAATGTTGCGCCCCATATTCCGAGGAAAATAAGCCTTTTTTTACTGTCCATTCTGTACTCGCCGAATACGTAGGAGGCGAAGTGACCGGGATTAAAACCTTCCCAAGAGACGAGATTGTCTCAAAAGTTCGCGTATCCCGCGTTTTAAGAAGGAGGGGTTATAAGTAGCTGCCTCTGAGCAACTGCTGATATGTGCCTCGCGATCCCCGGAAAGGTAGAGTCGATAGATGGCAGAACTGCTATAGTTGACTTCGGCGGCGTTAAACGTGAGGCAATAATTGACCTCATGGAGAAGGGATCAGTCAACCCCGGGACTTGGGTCCTAGTTCACACTGGCTTCGTGATACAGATCCTCGACGAAAAGGAGGCCTTGGAGACCCTCGACGCCTGGAGAGAGGTTCTCAGTAATACACCGGGTCCAGAGGAAGAAGCCTAAATTTCTCTTCTCAGCTCGTAGACGACGCCGTCAAGCCATACTCCGTTTAGCTCAACGGCCTTCTTCTTGTATTCGATTTCGTTGAAGCCTAGCTTCTCAAGCACTCTAAGTGAGGGCGTATTATGTGGGTTGGCCTCAGCGGTTATTCGCTCTATTCCCTGGTCAAAGAGGTGTTGGATCAGGGTGGCAACTGCTTCGGTGCAATATCCTCTACCCCGCGCAAGGGGAATTACACGGTACCCTATCTGTACTGAGCCATCCTTATGGTACCTTCCAAGAATCTGCCCCACCTTCTCGCCAAGCGTGTTTTCAATGATGTACCATAGCTGATCAGGCTTATTCCCTAGGAGCCAGTCCTCAAGATCCCCTCTGGTTACAGGCTCATATGGCTCAAACTCGCCTGTATAGTCGGAGTCGTTGTTCCACCTTAGGAGGAAGTCGGCGTCCTCGATTCCAAAGGGTTTCAGTTGTAAGGTCTTCCCGTTGATCATGATGTCATGAACTTGTCTCCGATTGTAATATCGTTGCGGGTTGGTTTCGGGTAAACATTAAACGCGGGACTACCCCTCTATTCCTGAGCACATATGGTCGACTACTGGCGTGACTTCCCCGCGGGACCCAATGCACCAAACGAGATTTATGTAGTCACTGAGATTACGCGCGGTGGACGGAATAAATACGAGTATAAGGCAAAGCAAGGGGTCTTCATCCTAGACCGTGTCCTTTACACCTATTGTCCATGTGACTACGGCTTCATACCTCAGACCCTTGATGATGATGGCGACCCCCTTGATGTTGTGCTCCTCATCAATGAACACACATTTACAGGCTGTGTTACTGTAGCGCGCCCAGTGGCAAATATTAAGATGTGGGACGATGGAGTCCTCGACGATAAGATAGTTGCAGTCAGTACAACGGACCCATTCTATAGGCATATCAAGAGCCTCACGGATATTCCCAGGAGCGTGATCGACGAGCTGAACTATTTCTATAACAACTATAAGCGGCCGGAGAACAAGGAGACACGCGTCGAAACCTGGAACGACATCAGTGATGCGAAGGCGTTGATAGAGGAGTGCCAGAAAAGGTTCTGGGAGAACTATGCCGAGCTCAAGTCCTAAACACTCAGAAAGACATTAATCACCTAGCATCGGTTATGGTCCTAGGTGCATATTTTGGATCACGAGCGCGAGTTACTCATGATTCCGGGACCTACAATGGTCTCGCCTAGAGTCCTCAGGGCTCTTGCTAAGCCGATTCTAAGCCACGGCGCGGCGGAGTTCACCGAGGCATACGCGGAGACGCTAAAACTCCAGAAGAGCCTCTTCGTGACCAGCGGGACGCCATTCCTCCTCGCGGGGAGCGGCACCCTCGGTATGGAGGCCGCTGCTGCCAACCTTGTCGAGAAGGGTGACAAGGTCCTCTGCATCGAGAACGGGTTCTTCGGCGAAAAGTGGCAGGAGATAGTACCCGGCCACGGGGGAGTCGCCGACCGCCTAACCTTCGAGTGGGGGAAGGCGGTGGACCTCAAGCTGGTGAAGGAGAAGCTCGGCAAGGGGGGCTACAAGGCTGTCTGCGTCGAGCACGTAGACACGAGCACTGGGATCGGGAACCCCATAGAGGAGATCGGTAAGCTGGTCAAGGGAACCGACTCAGTCTACGTTGTAGACAGCGTCTGCGGTGTCGGCGGCATGCCCCTAAAGATGGATGAGTGGGGCGTCGACTTCTGCCTCTCCGGCAGCCAAAAAGCCATCGGGGCCCCGCCGGGGCTTAGCCTATTCTGTTTT
>Ga0299912_10004476_pt1 | contig 11459 bp, 8 predicted proteins | sample RVTome_2_FD_207667 | JGI IMG/M metagenome (GOLD analysis project Ga0299912, IMG submission 207667) | Soil microbial communities from uranium-contaminated site in the Upper Colorado River Basin, Wyoming, United States - RVT95D214 (version 2) ... | reverse complement strand
GAGGACATTCGTTTCAACTTGGAAAAATTAAGCCGGGCTTACCTCCCGACGATGCGCGGCGGATCCATGGCTCTCGACCGGGCGGCGAGCCTTAAAACCGTCAATGGGCCGACTCAGATCAAACGGTCCGACCGGACGCGGCAGATCATAATCGGGGCCAACATCCTTCGCGGCCGGGCCCTCAATGAAATCACCCAGAAGGTCAACGCCGCGCTGGCCGGAGTGAGATTCCCCGAGGACGTCAGCTTCACCTTCGGGGGACAAGTCGAACAGAACCGGCAGATGTTTTCGGCCATGGGTCTCTCCCTGGCCCTGGCGGTCATCTTCGTCTACATGGTCCTTGCTTCGCAATTCGGCTCGTTCGTCCAGCCGTTCATCATCATGCTCTCCCTGCCGCTGTCGATTATCGGCGCCGTCCTCGGCCTGCTCCTGGCCAACAAGCTGTTCGACATGGTGGCCTTCATTGGATTGATCATGCTCATGGGGTTGGTGACGAAAAACTCGATCCTGCTCGTCGACTACACCAATGTCCTGAGGAAGCGGGGGATGAAGCGGTTTGAGGCCATCCTCGAGGCCGGTTCGACGCGGCTGCGGCCGATTCTGATGACGACCATGGCCATGATCCTGGGTATGATCCCGGTCGCGGCCGGGTTCGGGACGAGTTCCAGCTTCCGGGCTCCGATAGGCTACACGATCATCGGCGGCCTGATCAGCTCCACGGTTCTAACCCTGGTCGTAGTCCCGGTCGTGTATGCGATTCTGGACGATTTCGTCCGGAAGCTCGGGCGGAAGCCGAAGGAAGGCTGACGGCCTACAGCCCGTCGTAGGTTTTGAGCATCATTTCGTAACGGGCCCGGGCAGCGGCCAGAATCGGTTGAAAATCCGGGTCGGCTTTAAGGCTTGCGAAATAGAGATTTTGGCTCAGGTAAAGAAAGTTGTACATGTAATCCCCGGATTCTCGAAAACCGACGTCGATGCCTTCCCGGATTTTTGCGATGGCTTCCTTCGGCCGGCCGAGAAGAAGGAGGGTGTTGGTGATCTCGTAGCCGAAGGGCCGGGCGACGGTTTTCATGAGCTCTAGAGCCTTTTCTTTCTCTCCTAAGCCGGCCAGAAGCCAAATCCAGCCGCGGTCGAACGCGCCTTGGTCGCGTGAAGAGAGGAGGACGTAGCTCTTTCTGACGAAATTCAGCTCTTCTCGAGCCTTGAAGAATTCTTTGCCTGAAAGATAGGCCCGGGCGCGGTAGAGGTGGACGCGTATGTTTTGCGGGGCGATGATCTTGATCTCGCCTAAGACGTCAAGCGATTTTTCGTAATTGGCGATATACCAATAACAGCTCGCCATCTGGAAGAGCGGGATGGTGGACCTGGGATCGAGTTCCGCCGCTTGGGATAAATATCCTATGGCCTTGTCATAAAGTCCGATGCTGCGGAGGAATGCCCCGACCTTCAAAGCCACCTCCGAGTTCTGGGGATTGATGTCATAAGCTTTCTTGAAAAAGCGGGAGGCCTGATCGATGTCCTCTTGATAGAAAGATGACCAGCCCATACCCAGCTGTGAATCCGCGATGTTCGGATACAGGCGGTAAGCCTCGTTGTACTGTTGAATCATGAGGGCCTGATATTTGGGATCCTTGGTATTGACGAAACGCGCTTCATACAAGTCGCCGAGTCCGCAGAGGGCTTCGGCATAATCCGGATCCTGGGCCAGGGCCGTTTTATACAACTTCTCCGACGCGACGAAGTCCGGCTCTTTCCCTTCCTCGCGATAGCGGATTTGGCATTCTCTTGCGTAAATAAAATGTTTGTATGTTTCCGGATTATTGGTCGCCCGGGCGGGCGCGGGCTGAGGAGGCTCTCCGGATGACAGCGGGGGGAGAGAGCCCAGGACATCAGAGACGATTTGCGCCGGGAGCTCTTGAAAAGGGATCAAGGTATCGTCGTATCGGTTTGACCAGACGTCATTCCCTGATTCGGCATCGCTGAGAACCATGGACACATGGAATCGGTCTTCTTGGGCATTCATCTCTCCGAAGAGAATATATTTCGTATTGAGAAGGTGTCCGATGTTTTCCACTTTTTCCACGGTATCTTTAAACTGGTCGGAGGAAGAGCTCGAAACGACGGGGTAAGCCTTGCGGTCTATGAAATAGATCCGAAGATCCCGGGATATTCCTTCGCATAGATCTCCCTGGCTTTTGTCCTGGCTGGCGTCACGGAGAGGGAGGACGGCGAGTCTCTTCAGCAACTGGGCCTTGGTCCCATCCTCTTGCTTTCGGCCTGGGACAATCTTGAGGGCGATGAACACGGCGACAATCAGAAGCCCGATGAAAACAGAGGAGAGAATAAAAATCCTGCGCCTTTTTCCGGATGCCAATATGGACCGGGATGGAGCCGGCGTTTCCCTGGAATGGCGGGAGTATGATTTTCGATCGGCCTCCAGGTCGGCAAGGAACTCCTCGGCGCTCTGGTATCGTTTGGCCGGATCCTTCTCCAGGCATTTCATGACGATGCTATTCAGCGGTTCGAGAATCCTGTCGTCGAGAGCCATGGGCGGAACCGGTGCCTCGTCCTTTTGTTTGAGAGCGACGGCAAACGGCGTATCGCCGCTGAAAGGAACCTTCCCGGTGAGCATTTCATACATGACGATCCCGAGGGCATACATGTCCGAACGGTTGTCGGCGTTTTTTCCCTGGGCCTGTTCCGGAGACATGTATTCGGGAGTCCCGATCAGCGCTCCGTCCTTGGTCAGGCCCTTTGTCTCGATGGACCGGGCTATGCCGAAATCCATGATTTTGACTGTCCCCGCTTCGTCGATCATGATGTTGTGCGGTTTGAGGTCGCGATGGACGACCCCCAGCTTGTGCGCTTCGGCCAGGCCCTCGCCGATCTGCCGGCAGTAGTTGAAAACCGTTTCCGGGGGAAGCGGGCCGGTCATGCGGATGATTTTGTCCAGGCTTTCCCCGGGGACATATTCCATGCTGATGAAGACCGTCCCTTCCTCTTCTCCGAGGTCATACATCCGACACACATTTTTGTGGGTGATCTGGCGGGCGAGCTTGAGCTCGTTCCGGAACCGCTCGATCATTTTCGGCCCCTCCCGGATATCCGACCGGACGACCTTCAGCGCGACCTTGGCCTGGACCTTGGTATCCAGCGCTTTCAGGACTTTTCCCATGCCGCCCCGGCCGATTTCTTCGATGAGCTGATAGCGGCCGGCAAAAATGGTCCCCGGCGCGAATTCATCGTCCGAGACAAACGTCCGCGTTCGGGGGGAAGCGGAAGCGAGGGCGGAATCCAGGAGCGACGAGCCGCACGATGCGCAGAACCGGCTTGTGCCCGGGTTATCGATATGACAACGGGGGCATTTCATGGCCAAACCCTTCGGCTTTCCTCTGGCCGGAATCTTAATCCGGCTTCGCTTTCATGTCAAACCGTTTCGAGAGTTCGAACTCTCTCCTTCCGGACGAGCTACTTCTCCCGGAGGATTTTTTCGACCTCGTCCACAAGCGGTTTCGACCCGAGATAGAGAGCCGTCCGTTGGTGCGCTTTTTGGGGAACGATATCCAGAATGGGGACGCCGTTTTCATCGATGGCCTCTCCGCCCGCCTCGCGGCACATGAAGGCGACGACGGCCGCTTCATACATCAAACGGAGCTTTCCCTGCGGTTTGTTTTTCTTCGGGTCGGGATGGTTGACGATGGCCGGATACATGAAAATCCCGCCGTTGGTCAGGATCCTGTGGAAATCGCCGGCCAGTGATCCCATGTAGCGGAAGGCGTATTTCCTTTCGTTTCCCGCGATCCACTTCTGAATGGCCAGGGCAAAGGTCTCGCGGTTGGCGGAATTGTAGGACATTTCCCAGCTCTTGCGGTCTTCCGGCAGAACCATCCTCGTCGGCTTGACGTAGTTCATCGTCTCGTCGATGTGGAACCGCCAACACCCCGCCTGGCGCAGGGCGATGGTGAATGTCCCGGTGGGAATGACGAACATTCCCGAAGCGATGTATTCCCGTCCGGCCCGGAGATGCATGTCCTCGGGCCCTTCGAGGTTGCGCTTGGCGACGCCGAAAAGACATCCGATCGGCAGGTTGTGGGGGACGTTGGACGACCCGTCCATGGGGTCGTAGTAAACGAAATACCGTCCGCCGCTCATGTTCATCTCGATCCGGTCTTCGTCTTCCTCGCCGATGGCGTAGATCACCCGGCCCGAGCTCTTGAGATAATGCTTGACGAGGTCGTTGGCGATCTCGTCCATCTTCATCACGTCCTCGCCCTGGACGTTGATCGACCCGGCCAGACCCATGTTGCCGCGGAGAGCGCCGGTCTGGTAGTAGAACTGGATGCGCTTGGCGGCGTTGAGGATGCTGTTCATCAGGATCAAAAAGTGATAGGTGCGGTTGTGGCACTCTTGATGCTCGAGCAGAAAATCCATGAACGTTTTATCGAATTGAAGCATGTCCGCTCCTCCCGGAAATCATCAATTGATCTTCATCATACAGGAGAAAATCCCCCGGAGACAAGAGTTATTCGCGGAATTATGGGCGGCGCCGGAGTCGGCCCACGGCCCCAGGGGAACCAGTCCCGGCCGTTCCTTGCTTCGGCCCCTCTCCGCTATGGGGACCTCGGGGCGACTCCGGCGCCGTCAGGAGATCGAATATTCGAAATTGATTCCTGTCAAAGGGCTCGGACTAACCGCTCCCGTTGTCCGTTTTTTTATTCCGGATAAAACCGGTCAGAATGAAAAGGAAGAGGAATGAATTCAGGAGGAACAGGTAGTGAAAGAGAATCGGGAGGCCGAGAAGCGGGATGAGGATGGAAGACAGGCCGACGGCGGCCAAGAACGATCCAAGGAGGTCGAAGCCGTATCCGACTCCGGCCCGCTCGGGAGCTTGGAAGAACAAGGCGCTTGTCACGATGAAAAAATCGCCACCCAAGTATCCGAGGAGGAAAAGAAAGGCAAAGAAAACGCCCTCGGGCGGGCTTGACTCGAGACATTCCCTGATCACGAGGACGAGCATCAGGAAACCGGACTGCAGAATTACGATTTGATGCGGCCCGGTTTTTCTTCTTCGGGTCGAAAGAAACGCGCCGAGGGCCAGCCCGGCCATGAACGTCGTCAGGAGAAGCGCGATCTGCTTGTACAGACAGCCGAAGAGAGTCTGGTACCAGATCACGACCATGATTTCGACAGCCATCGTCGTCAAGCCCATGATCATCATGGGCAGGACGGAATATCCGGAGCGCGACGATCGCACTCCGGCCATAACGAGGACGGCGGCGAATAAGAGCAGAGGTCCGTCGAGGAGCCAGCGGCCCGGGACCCGGGCGAGAAACGCGAGGACGGACGCGTCCAAGCCTTTGAACTGCGTGCTCCACAGGACGGCGCTGAAATAATAGCTGGCGGGATGAAGATCCGTGTTGATCAGCTCCGGTCCGGATTCCAATCGTTCGGCGAGCATCCGGACGCGAAGGGGATGGAGCCTGGCCGGCAGAAGCTCCGGCGTGACGTAGATGTTTTTAATCCCGAGGGCGCGGATCGTTTCGGCCAGAAATCCGGCTTCGATGGAGAGCGGCCCGGCGGAGGCGAGAAAGACGTTCGCCGTTCCGGGGACGGCCTTGACTTCCGGAAATACGGATGTGAGCGTCCGGAACATCGAAGCCAGGAATCGCTCGAGTTCGGGTCCGATATAATTTTCGGCCGAAGGCACGCGGAAGGAGAAGACCCCGCCTTCGGCCAGTATTTTCCGCGCCGTTTGAAAAAATTCCCGGGTGTAGAACCTGTTGAGCTGGGCGTTGGCCGGCTCCGGAAGGTCGAGGAGAACGGCATCATAGCGCTCGAGAGTTTTTTCAATGAAGATCCGTCCGTCCGCGGCGTGGACGCGGACTCTCGGGTCGCGAAAAGCCCGCTGCACGGAGGAGGGCCAGAAATCCCGGGAAAGACGGATAATTTCCGGATCGAGCTCGATATAGTTGATGGTTGTCTCGGGATATTTCAAGATTTCATTCAAGCCGCCCCCGGCGCCTCCTCCGATGAGCAGAATCCGTCTTGCGCGCGGCCTTTGGAGGAGGGCGAAATGGACCGCTTCCTCGGCGGCGGCCGGGTCGGGGAAGGAAAACACCTTCAGCCCATTATTGTAAAGCGTCATTTGCTCGGCCATTTGGATGACCTGCAGCTTTCCATAAAGGCTGTCCTTGGCCTCGGTGAGATGGAGCGGCATCCAACATATCTTCTGGGCCGGCAGGTCAAAAAAGAAGAGCAGGGCAAAAAGGCACAGGGCGGCCGCCGAGAGGATGCGCGATCCGCCCCGCTTGAACCCGATGAAGACGGTGATCCCCGCGACGACGCCGACCGCGGCCAGCGCCTGCCAATTGGATAGGGTGGGGATGAGGATAAGATAGGTGAGCATCCCGCCGCAGACCGCGCCTCCGGATTCCCAAAAATAGACGCGCGGCAGGTGACGCTCGACCTTGGCGATGGAGGCGAAGAGGATTCCCAGCGGGGCATTGAGGACGAAGGCCAGGATCAGGGCGAAAAGCAAGACCGGCGCGAGACCGGTCATTTCGCCCGGCCGTATCCCGAGAAGAAAACGGGAAAAGCGTAAAAGGACGAAGGCGATCGGGGCGAAGCAAAGCCCCGCGGCGAAAAGAGAGCCGACCGTTTCGCGCGTCGCCCGCTTTTTCGAAGCCCAGAGGCTTCCCAGCCCCCCCCAAAAAAGCCAGGCGGCCAGGACGAGCCCGAAGGTCAGTTCGTTGCCGAAGAAATGGGCGCTGAATTCCCGGAGGAGGAATATCTGAAAAGAAGAAGCGAGAAAACCCAGAAGAAACGCCGGAGCGGAAAACCTTAAGCCCAGATTCCCGGAACCGGATTTTGGCAGAATGGACACAGGCCTCTCGTTAGGGAATTCTTGACGATCGTGTACCCTTTCCTCTCGATGACGACCTTCCCGCACCGGGCGCAGAAGGTGTTTTCTCCTTCGTGGCCGGGAATGTTCCCGAGATAGACATAGTGAAGGCCTTCGGCGAGAGCGATCCGGCGGAGATTTTCGAGAGTGGACTCCGGAGTCGGAGGGAGATTTTTAATGAGATACATAGGATAGAAACGGGTGAAATGGACGGGGACGTCCGGCCCGACTTCCGCCCCGATCCAACGGGCCATCCGCCGGATATCGTCCTCGCCGTCGTTCAGGGTCGGAATGACGAGATAGACGATTTCCAGCCATGTTTTGCTTTTGGCAATGAGCTTGATCGCATCGAGGACCGGGGCGAGCTCGCCCCGGACGTAAGTTTTATAGAACTCCGGCGAGAACGCTTTGAGGTCGATCTTGATCGCGTCCACGACCTTGGTCAAAGCTTCGAGGGGCGCGGGATTGATATGGCCTCCGGAAACGACGACGCTCCGGATTCCATCGCGCCGCGCCGCGACGGCCGTATCGGCCATATATTCGTAATAGACCGTGGGTTCCGAGTACGTATAAGCGATTGAGGGACACTCATACTTCCGGGCGTTTTCCGCGACCGCCGCCGGCGGCAGGTCGAAATGGCGGACCTGTTCGGGCCGGACCTGGGAGATTTCCCAGTTCTGGCAGAATTTACAGTTGACGTTGCAGCCCGCCGTTGCGATCGAGAGGGCATTCGTCCCCGGGAGGACATGGAAGAAGGGTTTCTTTTCGATGGGGTCGACGTTCATCGCGCAGGCTTTGCCGTAGACAAGCGTAAAATATGTGCCCTTGTCGTTCTGGCGGACGCCGCAATAGCCGCGCTCCTTGTCCCCCAGCTTGCAGCGCCTGGGGCAGAGCTCGCATTCGATCTCGCGGTCGGGGAGGCGCTTATAGTAGCGCGCTTCGATGTGGGAGAGATTGGCCTGCTCGCCGAAGGCGTAAAGCCTGCGGAGCGAGGGCCCGAGGTTGGAACCGAGGACGAAGCCCGTTCCCGCCGCCGTCTTGAAAAAACTCCGCCTTCTCATATTTCTCCGGATATTATACCGCTTCCTCGATGACCTGGATATCCTCCGGACGGGCTCTGCCGAGGCCCAGGATCTCGGCGGTTTGGATGTAAAGCGGCCGGCGGCGATCCTCCTCCAAAGTGGGAAGCCCTTTGGCGGCGCGTAGTTTTTCGATAAGCCGCCACCCGACGGAGTCGGCCGCGACCGGGTCCAGGCTGAAAATCATCGTCTCCGCGGCCACGGCCCAGCGCGGGTGATAGGACGGCCCGCGATGACACTGGACAATCAAGGCGTCGAGAATCGTGAGCCGGTGCTTCGACTTGATAGGAGGCGCATCGGACAGCTCGGCAACAAACGGGTTGCAGCCGTCGTCATGGTACTTGTTCGGATTGTGGATCGCGCCGTAGTAGTTTTTCATCCCCGCGGTGACGCCGGCCATGCCGTGGTCCTTCAGGACGGCGAGGCTCACCGAGGCCGAGACAAAATCCGATTGAATCGTCGAGAAAAGGCTGGCGATGTTGCGATGGATGGTCGGCTCGCTTGCATAGCCCGCGCCCGCGGTATCCGTGCCGAAGATCCGGAAACCCTCGCCCTCGTTATTCAGCGCGTATCCCGCGTCGCGGAGTTCGCGATTGGTCCGGTCCCAGATGACGATATTCTTTTCCCGTATGCCGATCCGGGTGAGCAGCCGGGCGAAGGGAAGGCTGACCGCCGGCGGCGTGCTCAATTCGGGCGCGGCGATGGCATTGACCTTGATCCCGGGCCGGTCGGAAGGGGAGAAGATCGACCTCAGCCCGGAGGCGATATCAACTTGTCCGGTGAGGATTTGAATTCCGCGCTCGTATATTTTCTGGAGGATCTTTCCCTCGATTTTGCCCTTTTGGGCGAGAATCCCCTTGCCTTGAATGATCGCAACTTTCGAGGAGGCCATGGGTTTTCAAGTTACTCCAGGCCCCGGCTCTTGTCAAACGAAGGGTTCCCAATCATCCCTCGTTTGTGCGGTTACAAAGAGGTGCCGGAGTCACCCTCAGCCTCCTGGGGAACCAGTCCCGGCGGTTCCTTCCACTAAAAAAACTGGGGCATTGTTTGACGGTTGGAGGGGATTGGGCCTATATTAGAGAGCCGATCGCCTTGACAGGAGTGAACTTATGCGAACGACAACTATGATCAAAATCGCCGGAGGAATTCTCCTCGGCTGGGGAATCCTCGTCTCCGCAACCGTCGCGGGTTCCCAGGCCGGAACCTCTTCTATAAGCTCGCTTCTGCCTCGAATCGCGGGCTGGACCCGGACCGAGGAGCCCGAGCTGTATCGACCCGAAACGCTTTACGAATATATCGACGGAGCCGCGGAGGCTTACATCGGGTATGACTTCAAGGAGCTCGTCGTCGGCCAATTCCGGACCGACGGGTCCAAGGCCCAAGTCACGGTGGAAATCTATGACATGGGAACGCCTTTGAACGCTTTCGGGATTTACAGCGTCGAACGATTTCCCGAAAGCCGCTTTCTCGAAATCGGAGTCCAAGGCTATATCGAAGAAGGTTCGCTCAATTTCCTGGCCGGCCGCTATTACCTCAAATTGTTGTGTTACGAAGGCGGGGACAAGACCGAGCCGATCCTGAAATCCTTCGCCGCCGACATCACCGGGAAAATCAAGGAGGTCGGGTCTCTACCGGCCCTTCTCCGAATCTTTCCCGAGGAGGGCCGGATCGTCAACAGCGAGAAATTCGTCTTGCGAAATTTCCTCGGATATAAGTTCTTGAGCAACGGTTTCTCGGCGGGCTATAATCAGGGCGGACAGGAATTCGAGGCTTTTCTCATCGAAGCGAAATCCGACGCGGACGCCGGGTCGATGTTCGCTCAGGTTATCGATAATTTCGCCAAAAGCGGCCGGGCCGTAGAAAAAAAGTCCTACGGGATCCATCTCAAGGATTCCTACCTCAAGAATGTCTTCGCCGCGCACTCAGGCCGTTATATTTGCGGCATTATCAAGATCAAAGACGGCAGCGAAGCCTTGGGCGAAAGGTACCTGGGCTTGATGGTGACGGCCCTCAAGGCCCAGGGAAAAATCTGACTGGTTCGACGGGGGGAACCGCCGGGACTGGTTCCGGGGGGCGGTGGGTATTTCCCGCATTTCGATACAACGACATGAATAGATTCTTCTTAATAAAAGACGGGAATTTTTGTGCTGGTCCGAATAAATAAAATCTTAGCTCGGTGCGGGATTCACCCACAAGCCCCATAGCGGAAGGGGGCCCCATCTTTTTGACGGGGGGAACCGCCGGGACTGGTTCCGGGGGGCGGTGGGTGATTCCCGCACCGAGCCTCAGCGATTGGACTCTGTGCAATTGCACATGTTGCCTTCTGAAAATTTCTTTGGTATATTAACGCCGTATTTTTAATGACAGCAGAGTCATGACGAAAGTCGCGTGCGGGCATCATTGGGAAATGACGAATATCCGCGGCGGATATCTCGTGATCGAAGGCTGCTTTCACTGTCGCCACCGGATTTCGTTTTTTTCCGAAGAGCCGGTTCCGCCCATCGACGATTATCAGGATGGGGATCATTTCTGGAACTATCTCGGGAGTTCTCAGGCCTCCAAATTCGACCTCAAGTGCCGAAAGTGTTCAAAGGAGGTCCGACTCGAGGAGGTCATGGCCATTATGCTCTGCATGAGCTGCGACTCCGAATGCGGCGTTCAGAAGAAGGGCGCGTCGGCTGAAAACCAAAAAATCTGGGTCTATCTGGCCCTCTGCGCGAACACATCCCATACGCCCGGCGGCTGTGTCGGCGAAGAGGGGATCGCGGCCTTGAACGCCTACTTCAACCAGGGGATTCGGGATCCCCAAAAGAAAATAGTCGTCGTCCCATGCGACTTGCGTCGGTCGGTCGATACCTGTCAAGGCGTTGTGCTCGCGGATGTCGGTTTAACCGAACTTTATTAAAAAAAGACGAGCCATCACCGCGGACGATCGCCGCCTTTATCGCCATAAGCCGCGGAGGGCGTCGAAGAGGATGGCTCACCGATGATTTTTAGGAATGTTGACTGAAATAAAGGAAGGGCAAATATGAACATCTCCGAACTCCTCGACAAGGCCGGACTCAAGGCTTTCAATGCGCCGGGCGATAAGGAGATCCGCGGCGTCTACATCTCCGACATGGTCAGCGATATCATCAATATCTCGGAGGGGAACCTTCTCCTCACCCTGCAGTCGCACAAGAACATGATCGCGGCGGCGAACCTCGTCGATGTCGCGGCCATCGTCTTTGCCCGGGGCAAAGTGCCGGCGGACGATGTCGTCGCCCTGGCCACCAAAGCCGGAATTGCGCTGCTGGGATTCGACGGCGACACGTGGACGCTGGCCAAAAAGCTCTACGAGATCGGACTCAGGTAACGATTGATCCCGACCTCTTCTGTGTTCTCCCTTTTTTCAAACGGCGCGATGGATTTCATCTTCGGATAGGTTAACCCATGTCCCGAAAAGAGCCGCAAACCCTGACCATGACCATCGACCGGCG
>Ga0299912_10004475_pt1 | contig 11459 bp, 7 predicted proteins | sample RVTome_2_FD_207667 | JGI IMG/M metagenome (GOLD analysis project Ga0299912, IMG submission 207667) | Soil microbial communities from uranium-contaminated site in the Upper Colorado River Basin, Wyoming, United States - RVT95D214 (version 2) ... | reverse complement strand
TTCGACATCGCGGTGATCCCCGGCGAAGAGGAGGCCCGCCTGGCCTTCCGCGCCGCCCGCTCGGGGGCGGGCGCCCCCGCGGGGGCCTGCCTCGTCTTCGACATCGGCGGCGGCAGCACGGAGTTCATCGCGGGCGACGGCGACCGCATGGGGGAGCGATTCAGCCTCGGACTGGGCTGTCTGCGCCTCAGCGAGGAGTTCCAGCGCGAGGACCCGATGCCGCCGGCCGCCCTGGCGGCCATGCTGGCCGCCTGTGCCGAGCGCCTGGCGCCCCTCGCGCCGGGAGCGGGCGCACTCGTGGGCATCGGCGGCACGGCGACGAGCCTGGGTACCGTCGCCCTCGGCGAAGCCGATTGGCGGCCGGAGCGCGTCGAAGGCCTGACCCTCGCGCGGGTCGAGGTCGAACGCCAGACCGCGCTGTACCGGCGCCTGAGCGTGGCCGAGCGCGCCGCCCTGCCGGGCCTGATGCCCGAGCGGGCGCCGGTGATCCTCGCCGGCGCGGCGATCGTCCTCGCCTTGATGCGCCGCCGGGGCGCCGAGCGGCTCCAGCTCAGCGCCCGCGCCCTGCGCCACGGCCTCTGGCTGGATCGCTGGGGATCGTCCCGCTGAGGCGGGCGGCTTCACGGACCGACTGCAATGCCGTATAATCAACGGATTCCGGGCCGGCCTGCCGCCGGCTCTCTCAGGAGGCTGGATGCCCTTTCGCCGTACACTGCGCCGGACTCTGCCGCTGGCCCTCGCCGGTCTCGCCCTGCCCGCCGCCGGCGCGCTGGCGGGGACGGCCCTGGGGTTGAGCGCCCCCGGCCGGCTGGACACCCTGGGTCCCCGCTTCACGCTGCTCGCGCCCGAATCGGGGGCGATCCTGGTGGGCGGCGACCCCGTCGAGCTGGGTTGGTCGCTGACGGACGGCAACCTGGCGGACCTGCCCCTGCCGGCGCGGCCGCTGGCGCTCAGCATCCGCGTGGAGGGGGTCCTCGTGCACGCCGACTCGCTGGCCCTCGGCGCGGGAGTCGGCCAGCCCCTGGCCTTTGCCTACGCGTGGTCGGTGCCCGAAACGCCAACCCTCGACTGCCGCTGGACGCTGAGCCTGGCCGACGCCTTCGGCAACCTCGGCGAGATCGAGAGCGAGCCGCATCGCATCGCCACCACGGAGAGTCCAGCGGACGCACTTGCCCCCGCCGTGCTCACCCTCGCGCCCAACTGGCCCAATCCCTTCAATCCCTCGACGCGCCTGCGCTTCGGCCTGCCCCGGGCCGGCTGGGTGCGCCTGAGTATCCACGACTTGCGCGGGCGCGAAGTCGAGCGCCTCTGGGACGGCCTGCGCGAAGCCGGCTGGCTCGAGGTGGACTGGCAGCCGCGCGGCCTGGCCAGCGGCGTCTACTTCGCGCGGCTGAGCGCGGGCCGATCGCAGCTCGCCCGCAAGCTGGTGTTTCTCAAATGAAGACCTCGCCGCGCCGCGTCCGCCTTCGCCTCGCCTGCGCGCTCCTCGCGGCGCTGGCCGCTGCGACATGGCCGTCGCCGCTGCCCGCCGCCGAGCCCGCCGTGAGCAACCTCGGCTTCAGCCAGCGCGCGGACGGCAGCGGCATCGTGTATATCCACTTCGATCTCAGCGACGCGGACGGCGGCACCCTCTTCGTGAGCGTGGCGGCCAGTGCCGACGGCGGCCTGAGCTGGCTCGCCCCCTGCTATCGGCTCAGCGGCGACGTCGGCGCGGGCGTGCCCGCGGCCGGGGAGCGCCACGCGGTGTGGGACGCGGCGAGCGACCTGCCCGGGGTCGAGCTCGACGCGCTCATGCTGCGGGTGCTAGCCAGCGACGAGGCCTACCCGCGCGACATGCAGCGCCTGCCCGGCGGCAGCTTCCAGATGGGCGAGACGGGCACAAGGCAGGTCACCCTCACGCGCGACGTCCTCCTCGATCGCGAGGAGTTCAGCAACGCCGAGATGCTGGGTCTGCTGCAATGGGCGAAGGGCACCGGGCTGCTGACGATGCACGGCAACCTGGTGGTCGCCGAGCCCAGCAGCATCCTCATCCTCGATCTGGGCGCGGCGGTTTCCGAGTTGAGCTACAGCGCGCAGACGGGCAGCTTCAGCCTTCGCGAGGCGCCCGAAGCCGCGGCCGCCTATCCGGCGGGCTACGATCCCGGCCCCCACCCGGTCAAGAACCTGAGCTGGAAGGCGGCGGCCATCGTCTGCAATTGGCTGAGCCAGCGCGCCGGCTTGCCCCTCGCCTACTCGACGAGTACCTGGTTCTGCGGCGGCGGCGATCCCTATGCAGCGTCGGGCTATCGGCTGCCCACCGAGGCCGAATGGGAGTACGCGGCCCGCCTGGCCGACGGCCGTCTCTATCCCTGGGGCGAGGAAACGCCCGACTGCGAGCGCTGCAATGGCAAGCCGGGTGCCCTGGCTTGCGTGGGCTGGAGCACGCCGGGCGGCGCCCTGCCCGCCGGGGCGAGCCTGCTCGGCCTCGCGGACCTGGCCGGCAATGTCGGCGAGTACTGCAACGACTGGTGGGCCTCGCTGGCCAGCGGCCAGTTCACGAACCCCAAGGGACCAAGCACGGGCATCACGCGGATCACGCGCGGCGGCGATTTCGTAAGCGGCGTTGCCGCCCTCAAGACCACCGCCCGCGCCTCCCTGCTGCCGAACCAGGCCTCGCCGACGATGGGGCTGCGCGTGGCGCGCAGCGCGCCGAACTCCTTCCCCAGCGCGCCGAGTGCGCCTGCGCCGGCGGTGGGGGCCATCCTGTTCGCCACCCAGGCGGAGCTCGCCTGGACGGCCGGCGACCCGGACGGCGAGACGATCACCTACGATCTCTACGTCGACGGCGCTCTTATCGCCGCGGGGCTCGTGCATCCCAACTATCTGCTCGACGGCCTCACACCGGACCGCGTCGTGACCTGGCAGGTGCTCGCCCGCGACGAGGGCGGCCTCGCCCAGTGGGGCCCCGTCTGGAACTTCGAGGTCTGGTCGCCGCTCACGGGCGAGGGCCTGCGCTTCGACTTCGACCAGCCCTACTTCGCCAGCGAGCCGGGCGAGCTGATCGCCGATCATTGCCTCGTCCTGGCGGAGGGCCTCTACCACTGCTTCCACATCTATCACCACCCGGGCGGCGGGCCGACGCAACTCGGGCACCTGACGAGCCGCGATCTGCGCCGCTGGACCCGTGAGCCGGATGTGCTGCCCGTCGGCGAGGGCGAGCCCTGGGAAGCCTGGGGCATCTGGGCGCCGCAGGTGATCGCGAATCCGCTGCCGGGTCCAGCCTGGCTGATGCTCTACACGGGCGTGCAGGGCGAAGGCCGACCGCAGCAGATCGGCCTCGCCTTCAGCGAGGACCTCTACACCTGGTGGCGCGCCGACGCCGCCCACGAGCAGCTCAATCCCTTCTACCATCCCACGGCGGACTGGGCCTCCTGGACCGCCGACGAGAGCGCGCCGGACTGGGTCTCGCCCTGCCGCGATCCCTTCGTCTTCCAGGAGGCGGGGACCTGGCGGCTCCTGGCCACGGGCAAGGCGCCGGACCGCAGCGGGCTGATCATCCTGGCCGAGGCGGCGGCGGACAGCTTCGCCTTCCTGGGCCGCGACGCGGCGGCGCCACTGATGCTTCGCGAAAACCTCGAGCAGCCCGAGTCGGCGCAGCTTGTGCCCGTCGAACACGCCGACGGGCAGCGGCGCTGGCACCTCTTCTACTCGGAGGAGAACGGCACCCGGCACCAGATGGCCGCAGACCCCTGGGGCGGCGCCGCGGGCTGGTCCGGCGCCGAAGCTGCCGGGGACTACCTGGGCGCCCTGGGCTACGCCGCCGCCGAGCTGAACCGCTGCGAGGATCGCTGGGTTTTTAGCCAGCACCACTTCGACGCGGCCGAGAACCGCTACCTGCTGCGCTTCGCCGGCCTCGACTTCGAGGCGACGGGCGACGGCACCCCCAGCCTGATCGAGCCGGGCGGCATCGCTGGCATCCTGGGCACGGACGCGGGCCGGCTCGAGCCGGCACTGACCTGGGAGCTAATGGGCGAGCCGCTCGGCCACGCCTTCGAGCATCAGCCCACCTGGGGCGACAATCCGCTCTTCGATCCGGCGCGCGCCGTAGCCAGCGGCATGACCGGCAACAGCTATCTGGCCACCTACGAGTGGCACCCGCGGCCCGACACCGGCGATCCCGGCACGCACTACGCCGACTGCAGCCGGGTCGGCTGGATCCGCAGCGCGCCCTTCCGCCTGCGCCACAATCGGCTGCGCCTTGCCGTGGGCGGGGGCGACGAGTTCGAGCGGGAGTTCGTCGCTCTGGTGCGGGCGGACGACGGCAGCGTGCTCTTCCGGGCGACGGGGGCGGACAGCCACGTCCTGTCCACGCGGGTCTGGGACGCGACGAGCCTGCGGGGGACCTGGGTCTACCTGGTGGTCGCCGACCTCTCAGCAGAGGATTGGGGGGTTGTCGCCCTCGATGAGGTGGTGGCCTTCGAAGACGAAGACGGCAGCGCGCCGGGCGAAGCGCCCGATCCAGAGCCCGAAACGCTCGCCGAACTGCTCGGCGCGGCCGGCTTCCCGAACGACTCCTGAGGTGGGCGTGCCGGCATCGAGGACATTGCTGCTGCTGGCCTCGCTGCTCACGGCAACGCCCTCGTCGGCGACCGAGTTCGTGCCCGACTGGGCCGGCGTCACTTTCGATCCCCTCCTGCCCGTGGACCCAGCGTGGGTGGCGAACCCGGTGCTCAGTTGGCTGAGCATCCCCGACCTGCCGACCCGTTTCGTCGCCGATCCCTTTCTCTTCAGGGGCGAGGACCGCTGGTGGCTCTTCTTCGAGTTGGTGCCGCCGTACTCCTCCCAAGGCGTCATTGCCGTCGCGAGCAGCCTGTTCGGTGCGCACTGGGAATTCGACCGCGTGGTGCTGGAGACGCCCGAGCACCTATCCTATCCGCTCGTCTTCCGCTGGGGCGAGTTCTACTACTTGGTGCCCTGCGTCCTTGGCACCGACGTCGTGCGCCTCTATCGCGCCACGGCCGCGGAGTTTCCCTACACCTGGAGCTTCGCCAGCGAGATCCTCCGCGGCCGGCACTTCGCCGATCCGACCATCTTCCGCCACGCCGATCGCTGGTGGCTGACGGTCAGCGACATCAGCAGCGAGTCGCTGGCGCTCTATTCGAGCGACGACCTCGAGGACCCCACGCACTGGCACGAACACCCCGCCAGCCCGGTGGTCGCGGTCGATCGCAGCCGCGCGCGCCCGGCGGGGCGCGTGCAGAACCTGGGCGGCCGCCTGATCCGCCTGGCCCAGCGCTGCGATCGGGACTACGGCGAACTCGTGCGCGCCTTCGAGATCACCACTCTGGACGAGGAGCACTATGCCGAGGTCGAGCTGCGTGAGAGCCCGGTGCTCGTACCGGGCGGCGCGCCGTGGAACGCCTTCCGGATGCACCAGCTCGACCCTTGGTGGACGGGCGAGCGCTGGCTCTGCGCCGTGGACGGCTACGACGGGCAGCGCTGGAGCATCGGCATCTACACTGATGATCTCAGCGATCCCACGGCGGCGGCCGCCGCGGCCGCTCAGCCGGGCGGCCTGGCCCTGGACTGCGCAGGCTGGCGAGGCGGCGCGCCGCTCCTCCTGCGCTGCACGTGCCCGGCCGCGGCGCCGGCGACGCTGGCGCTCTACGGCGTCTCCGGGCGGCGACTGAGAAGCGAACAGCTCCCGGCGGGGGCCGGGAGCTGCGAACTGCGGTGGGATCCGGTGGACGGCGCCGGCCGCCCGCTGCCCACGGGGCTCTACCTGCTCGCCCTGCGCGCCGCCGGGCACACCGTTCAGCGCAAGGTCCTGCTGCTCAGGTAGCGCGCTTGCGCCTCCCTGTCGCGCGCGTTGTTTCGCGCGCGAAGGGAGGCGCAGGTGCGCTCCTATTTGAGGAGCACGAGCTTGCCGGTGTCGATCTGCCCGGCGTCGCCGGACAAGCGCGCGAAGTAGATGCCGGCGGGCAACGCGCGGCCGGCGTCGTCGCGGCCGTCCCAGTCGCGGGCGTGGGCCCCGGCGGGGAAGACCTCGTCGGCGAGCAGCGCAAGCCGGCGGCCGCTCGCGGCGAAGACCTCCAGGCGCAGGCGCGCCTCGCTCACACTCGTGAAGTGGACGCGCGTCTTCGGATTGAAGGGATTGGGCTGTGCGCCGGTCAGGGCGGTGGCCGCGGGCGCGCTCTCGCCGGCCGGGGTGGCCACGATGCTGAGGTTGTAGGTGTAGCTGGCGCTGGCGGTCCCCACGTCGGCCACGGCGACGATCACCTCGTCATAGCCCTGGGCGGCGGTGAAGTCGTAGCTGCCCTCCTGGAGGGCGTTCAGCATCACGAACTCGACCAGGGTGGGCAGGTTGGCGTCGCGGGCCAGGAGCGCGACGCGCAAGCTGCGGGCGTCCTGGCCGTTGAAGTCCAGGTGCAGCACGCCGTCCATGCCCGTGCAGCGCATGTACTCGGCGGCCCAGGCTTGGAGGGCGCCGTTGCCGGCGGCCGGATAACTCGTGACGTTGCGCCAGGGCGTGAAGGCCGGCAGGGTCTCGCCCAGGTAGCCGAACTCGCCGTCGGGCACGGAAGGGTCGTCCAGGTAGTTCGCCGCTGCCCAGTTGCGGAACACGGTATCCGTCGCGATGCCGAAGCTGTGGGCGGCCAGCACCGCGTTGTAGGAAGCCATGCCGTTGAGCGCGCTGTGGGCGACGTCCCAGATGAAGGGCTGGCCGCCGAACTGCTCGTAGACGTAGAGGCTCCAGAGGTAGGTTTGGATGTAGTCGGCCCAGTTGCCGTCGAAGATGATCAGGTTGTTGTCGGAGTTCGTGTTGAAGCTCGAGATCGTGTCCGGGTGGCCGAAGAGCCACATCGCCAGCTCGCCGAAACCCTCGTCGAGCCAGGAGTCCTCGTTGGTGTCGCGCGCATAGTGGATCATGTGCTGGAACTCGTGGGCGGCCACGGCCAGCATGTAGTCGCCGCCGGGATCGCCATTATCCACGGCCAGGTAGACCACGTCGGCCTCGTTGCTGGCGAAGTCCTGGGTGCCGTCGGGGAACTGGTCGAAGGCCCAGAAGAAGCCGTCCGCGGCAATATCGAAACGGCAGTAGAGCAGGAAGACGCGCTCGAGGCCGTCCAGGGGGTTCGGCGGGCTGCCGAAATGGCCCGTGTTCAGATCCCAGATGCCCTGGGTGGGCCAGTTGCCGGGGCTGCTGTGCTCGAAGTTCTCGACGATGCGATCCACGTCGGCCTGGTCCATGCCCACGCCCCATTCGTCATCGTCGACGACGACGTAGCAGTGGTCGCCCATGCCGCGCACGGTGCAGGGCTTGAGCGTGGCCACCGGGAAGCCGCCCAGATCCCAGATGTACCAGAGCCAGGTATCGCCCACCTGCGGATCGGCCGGCGGGCTGCGGTCGGGATCGCCGGTGGCGGCCCAGCGGCCCTCGGCCTCGAGACGGGCGCGGGTGAGCTCCGCGGGCTCGCTGGGCTTGGGCAGGGCCGGGGTCAGGCAGCGGGCGGCCGCGGCCAGGTCGGCGGCGCCGGCGAGGGCGCCGATGGCCAGGCAGGCGGCGAGGGTGAGGCGAGGGCGCATGAATTCCTCCGGGGACGGGGTGGGAGGAAGAAGTGTAGCGCATTGTCCTCGCCGGGCCAAGGGCCGGCGAGGTTCCGCGGTCAGTTAACGCTGATCACCCCGTTGAACCCGACCCGCCTGCCTGCTATCGTGCCGCAAGTCCGCGCACCCCGAGGAGGAGATTGGGATGGCCGATCAGCTTCAGAACTACTTCCCCGGGCTGGAGGGGGTCTACGTCAACGAGAGCGGAATGAGCTCGGTGGACGGCCTCAACGGCCGGCTCTACTACTGCGGCTACGCCATCGAGGACCTGGCGGCCCACTGCAACTTCGAGCACGTCGCCTACCTGCTCCTGCACAAGCAGCTACCCACGCGCAAGCAGCTCGCCCAGTTCAAGGACGACCTCATCCGCGAGCGCTACCTCGATCCCCACCTGAAGGCGATCATCGTGCTCACGCCGCGGCACGGCCACCCGATGGCGGTGCTGCAGGCCTTGGTCGCCCAGCTCGCCATGCACGACCCGGAGCTGGCCGACAAGTCCATCGAGGCCAAGCGGCGCAAGGCGATGCGCATCATCGCCAAGATGCCGCTGGTCGTCACCTACTTCGACAACCTGCGCGGCCGCGAGCGCACCGTGGTGCGCCGGGAGGATCTCTCCCACGCCGCCAACATGCTCTACATGCTGACCGGCAAGGTGCCCACGCCGGAGGAGGAGCGCATCTTCGACGTCGCCCTCGTCCTGCACATGGACCACGGCTGCAACAACTCCACCTTCACCTGCCGCGTCGTCAGCTCGACCGAGGCTGACATCTACACCGCGGTGGTCGCCGCCCTCGGCTCGCTGTCGGGTCCCTTGCACGGCGGCGCCAACGAGCGCGTCATCGAGATGCTCGAGAGCATCGAGAACCTCGAGGACATCGAGCCTGTCGTCACGGACATGATTTCCCAGGGCAAGAAGATCATGGGTTTCGGCCACCGCGTCTACAAGACCGTCGATCCGCGGGCCACCATCCTGCGCAAGATGGCCGAGGACCTGGCCCGCGACCGCCGCGACGACCACGACCTCGTCAAGGCCGTCCGCTTCATGGAAGTGACGCGGACCAAGCTCGACGAGCTGGGCAAGACGCAGATCTGGCCCAATGTCGACTTCTTCTCGGGGGTGGTCTACAAGGCGCTGGGCCTGCCCAAGGACATGTTCACGGCGGTCTTCGCCATTGCCCGCGTCGTCGGCTGGGTAGGCCATCATTTCGAGCAGGTGGAAACCAACCGCATCTACCGGCCGCGCCTGCTGTGGACAGGCCGCGAACTGGGCACGCCCTACGTCCCGTTGAAGGACCGCTAGCGCGGCGCCAGGATCTAGCCCTGTCGCTTGATGCTCTTGGCGACGATTACCAACCTGCCATTGGGGCCGGGCACGGCGCCCTTGACCATGAGCAGGTTCTCCTCCGGCCGGATCGCTACCACGCGCAGGTTCTGCAGGGTGCGCTGGTCGTTGCCCAGCCGGCCCGGCATGCGCTTGCCCTTGAAGACGCGCGCGGGCGTGGCGCTGGAGCCGATCGAGCCGCCATGGCGCATGGCCTCGTGGGCGCCGTGGCTGAGGCTGAGCGGCCCGTGCATGCCGTGGCGCTTGACGACGCCCGCCATGCCGCGGCCCTTGCTGTGGCCGGTGACATCCACGCTGTCGCCGACGGCGAAGTACTCCACCGTGATCGTGTCGCCCGGCTTATAGGGCTCGGCCTCGGCGCGGGGCAGGCGGCTCTCGCGCAGGAAGCGCAGGCCCTCCAGGCCCGCCTTGGCGAGATGGCCCAGGCGCGGCTTGGTCAGGCGCTTGGCGCGCACGGGGCTGAAGCCGAGCTGCAGGGCGCAGTAGCCCTCCTTCGGTTCTTCCTTCTTCTGCACGACGTAGTTGGGTCCCAGCTCGATGATGGTGACCGGCGTCAGGACGCCGCCCTCCTCGAAGATCTGGGTCATGCCGAGTTTCTTGCCCAGGAGTCTCATGGCCATCGGGGACCTCCTCGTGACAACCATGCGGCTGAGACGACCGCAGCGGGTTGCGCCCGCGTCCAGCCCAAGGGGCGGCGGCGAGCTGACTGTGAAAAGCGGCTTCCGAGCGGAAGCCGCCACAGAATAGGCGCTTGGCTTCGGCTTGTCCAGGGGCCGCGCCCGCCTTTTTCAGTCCGCGGCCGGGGCCGTGGCCTTGATCCAGGCCGCGAGCCTGTCCAGAAGCGCCGGTTCCAACGCGCCCGGCAGGCCGAACTCGGCAGGGCCGGACGGGCCTTCCCCGCGCAGGAAGAGGTGATTGAGCCCGGGCAGCAGCTCGAGCGCGGCGCCCTCGCGCGGGGCGGCGTCCAGGGTGGCCTGCCAGGTCGCCCGATCGGGAGCCGTGATCTGATAGTCCCGCTCCCCGAACAGGATGAGGGCCGGCGCCGGCTGGGCGGCATAGTCCCCCCAGGGTTGCCAGGCGTTCACCGATTCCCAGTACTTCGGTTTGGCGAAGAAGACCATCTCCTCGGCCCCCACGCTGCCCTCCCGCAGGCGCTGCGCGTCCCGCTCGGCCTGGGCTAGCTCCACCGCGCCCAGGGCGCCCTGCCTGTTCAAGTAGCGGAACTGGTCGAGCATGATGCTGAGCAGGTCGCGCCCCGGCGGGGCGAGGAGCAGGAGGCCGGCCGGCCGTCGCTCGCCGGCGGCGGCGATCTGACCGGCCAGGATGGGCGTGGCACCGGCGCCCAAGCTGTGGCCGAGAATGAAGAGCCGCTGCGGATCCAACCGGTCGTCGACGGCCAGCAGCTTCCAGGCCGCGAGCGCATCGTCGAGCACCTCCTCCTGCAAGGTGACGACCGCGGGTCCGAAGCGCTTCTGCTCCGGCGTGCCCTTGCTGATGACGAAGGTGCGCTTGTCGTAGCGCAGGGTGGCGATGCCGCGCTCGGCCAGGCCGTTCGCGAGTTGAGCGAAGAGGCGATTGGGCCCGATCGTCATGTCCTTGTCCACCGGGCCGGAGCCGTGCAGGAGGATGCAGGCCGGCCAGGGGCCGCCGGTGGCGGCCGGTAGAGTGAGCAGGGCGGGCAGGGCCGGTCCGCCGCCGGCGATGCTCAGCGCCTCGGTCGGGAAGCTCGGGCCCGTCGCCGCGGGCGCCGCGGCCAGGGGAGCGCCGACGTAGCCCGGCCGGTGGAGGCCAAAGTTCTGGATCGGCACGCTCAGGCCGAGGAGCCGGCCCTCGGCGTCGACGTCCATGAACATGAGGACGCCGGCCAGGGTCAGGGGGTGTCGCTCGACGGCCAGGGGCTGGCCGTCCAGCTCGCCGGTCATCGCCTGCGGCGCCTGGCGCTGCAGGTCGCCGGCCCAGAGCTGCTGCGGTACCGCGGCCAGCAGGGGCGTGGCGGCCGCCGGGTCCCGCGCGAGCTGCCGCGCCAGCAGCCACAAGTGGGAGGCGACAGCGTTGTCCAGCACCTGCAGCCGGCGCGCGTCGGGCGCGAGGGTGCGCTCCCGGCGCTGGCCGGCGCTGACGGTGAAGAAGCGCAGGGAGTCGGGATCCACGCGCAGGCCGATGCTGTCGCCGGTTTCGGTGGCGAGCAGGTAGTCGAGCAGCCGCTCGTCCTCACCGACGAGACGGGTGCGCGCGTCCAGCCGGCGAGGCGCCGGGTCCTTGAGCAGCAAGGTGCCGCGCAGCTCGAGCGTGTCGCCGCGGGACTCCACGCTGAAGCGCTCGGTGCCGAAGCCGCGTCCGTTATGGTAGAGGTCGAATTGCACTTCGCTCGCCGCGCCGTCGGCGCTGGGTTGGGCGGCGGCGGGCGGGGTGGCCAGGGCGGCTAGGACGATGGTGACGGCGAGCAGGCGCGGCAACATGGGCATCTCCAGCGTGGGGGGACCGGGACGGCTGGCGGCGGGCACTGCCGGCCGACCGTGCGACTAGAATG
>Ga0299912_10004474_pt1 | contig 11460 bp, 4 predicted proteins | sample RVTome_2_FD_207667 | JGI IMG/M metagenome (GOLD analysis project Ga0299912, IMG submission 207667) | Soil microbial communities from uranium-contaminated site in the Upper Colorado River Basin, Wyoming, United States - RVT95D214 (version 2) ... | reverse complement strand
AATCGCTTCCAGAATTTGGGCTTCGACAAAATGTCCAATACGACACTTTGCCATTACCGGGATGGAAACGGCATCCATGATCTGCAAGATCAGCTCGGGATCACTCATACGAGCAACACCGCCGTGGGCGCGAATATCCGCCGGGACGCGCTCCAACGCCATCACGGCTACCGCTCCGGCATCTTCAGCGATGCGAGCATGTTCTGCGGTAACCACATCCATGATCACGCCGCCCTTGAGCATCTGAGCCAAGCCCTTTTTAACAGTAAAGGTTGCAACTTGCTGTTCCATACATAAACCTCCAGAGTCTAAATCGACTCGCGTTTTAGAAACATTCTACCACGCTGCCCAACACGTGACAACGTCGAAAGGCTCTTCACCGTTTTTTCTCACTCTGGCGAAAACCCGGGTGCTCACTTAATAAAAGAGAAAATTCATCCTTGACAAAAACGAACAAATGTTCTATATTCAGGAATATTTACTACCGCAAACTCAAACACCAATCCGGACACCGCCCACCAATATAAAAAGGATATTTATAAGGAGAAAAGGCTATGACCCAAAAGTGTGAAATCATCAAACCACCATCCCAATCCACCTTATCGGTGCGCACGAAGACGCCCGTAGGGGAATTGCCCCAGGTATTGGGAAAAGTCTATGGAAGCATCGCCCAATACCTCGGTGAGCTGGGGGAGCAACCAGCCGGGCCGCCTTTCGCCGGTTACTTCAACATGGATATGCAGAACCTGGACGTCGAGATCGGGTTCCCCGTTTCGAGGAAGCTTTCCGGAAAGGGAGAGATTCAACCCGGCGAGATCGGGGGTGGAAAGGTTGCCACCTGCGTTTACACCGGCCCTTACAGTGAGATAGCACCAGCCTACGAAGCGCTGACAACATTCATTAAGGACAACGGACAGGAAGCCACCGGCATTACCTACGAGATGTACTTGAACGACCCCACAGTGACGCCCCCCCAAGAGCTGCAGACCCAAATCGTATTCCCGCTAAAAAGCACCTGACTTTAATCATAAACTTTTTTACGGAGGAATGCTTATGAACACACCCGCCATACAGGACCAGCGATTGAGTCGCTATTTTCTACACTTCCGCTTTCAGCGCGGCCTGGCTTTCGGCGCCATTATCATCGCCGCCTTGCTGGCCTTCGAGATCTTTAACTACAGCACAACCGACTTTGCCCTTACGGACTTGCTGGGCGACCTCAAGTTCCTGGGCGTACGCTGGTCGACCATCCTGGCGCTCGCTTTTTGCGGGATCGACTTCGCCGGGATCGCCCGGCTTTTCACACCTGTGGAAAGTAGCGGTGAAATCAATGATGTCTGGTATCTTTTCGGCGCCTGGTTACTGGCTGCAACCATGAACGCCATGCTGACCTGGTGGGGGGTGTCCATCGCCATCCTGAACCACGCCTCACTGGGCAACGCGGTGTTGACGCGAGATACGGTATTGAAAGCCGTGCCGATCTTCGTAGCAATTATGGTGTGGCTGATCCGCGTTTTGATCATCGGGACCTTCTCGGTTTCAGGCGACAGGCTCTTCAGCCAAGCCAACCAAAGGTCTTACGCCAGGAGTCGGCAGACTTTCTCGGCACGGTCGGCGAGCGAGCAGAGGACTTCCTCGGGAACGCCCATCCCAACCCGTGGAGGCACTTCACCTGCCGGCTCGTTTCGACCTGCACCCAAGCCCATGCCCCCATCTGATGGCGGGTACAGCCGGTCCGAGCAGACCTACCAACCACTTTCGTTGAGCGCTTCCCCGCCTACCAACACTTCCGGGCGTACACGGCGGTAACCTCAACTTACTCGGTCCCACCGCCAAATATTCGACTCCTCAGACGTTTTTTCTCACCGATACGCCGCTTGGCCTCCAGGCGGCGTTTTTTTGCACCCAGGGATGGCCTGGTTTTTCGGCGGAGCTTAGGCTTTTGAACAGCCTGACGCAACAAGGCGAGCAGGCGATCCATGGCGTCCTGGCGATTCTGCTCCTGGGTTCGGTAGCGGCTGGCTTCGATTATCAAGACACCCTGCTCATTGACCCGCTTCCCAGCCAGCCTGAGCAGGCGGAGGCGCACATCTTCCGGCAAGGAAGGTGTCAGGGTGTTAAAGCGAAGCTGCACCGAAGTAGCGACTTTATTGACGTTCTGGCCTCCAGGCCCAGAGGCGCGAATGAAATCAAGCCGAATCTCGCTCTCTTCCAGGGAGAGCGATGGCGTTATTTCAATCATAATAGAAGTATATCAGTTCCAGGGATGAGCAAGTGAAAGCGGAAATTTGTACAGTTGTGGTAAAATTTAGTCCAGGAATAGGCATTAGCGAGTCTTTTTGAATATTGTAGTGCTTATCCCAAATTCGCGGTATATTAGACAGACTCTAGTCATTTCTGCTGGCTGCGTTACACACTCCCTTTCATCGAAAATTCACTCCGGCCTCTTGGTCTCGCTGTGGTGCGGGATGTGACTCAACCAACCCCCTTTCTGCCTGGTAAAACAGGCCACAGCTAGCCTGAGTTTCTCTTAATATATTCAATCCAGCGAAGTTTTGGCTGGCTTCAGGTTATCGGAGGGTAGAACCATGTTCGATCCTATTCTTGTACCACTGGATGGTTCCCTGCTTGCTGAATGCGTATTACCACATGCCGTGGCGACAGCGCGAGCGTTTGAGGCAAAGGTTGTACTGCTGCGTGTTTTAGGCCAAAATCAGGCAAATGATACAACAAATTTAGTTAATCTGGTAAATTGGCAGATCAAGAAGACCGAAGCTAAGCTGTATCTAGAAAGGGTAGGAACACAGCTTAAAAAGTGGGGGCTACAAACTCAAACAGCAGTCTGGGAAGGATTGGTTGCTGAATGGATCACTGAATATGCCCAAGCTCAGAAAATGAAATTGATCATCCTTAGCAGTCATGGCCAAAGCGGGCTAAGCCAATGGGGAATTAGCAGCGTCGTCCAAAAAATTATTTATAGTGCTCAGACTTCTCTGTTGATTGTGCGTGCACATCAGCCAGTGGCCAGTGAATTAGCTGAACAACACTACAAGCAACTACTGGTGGCACTGGATGGTTCCCAGCGGGCTGAATATGTTTTGCCTATGATCACGCTTCTGGCTCGATTCCACAAGGCGCAAATCCACATCGTACATGTAGTGAAAGCGCCAGAAATGGCCCGCCATATGCCTCTCACCCGGGAAGATGTCGATCTATCCAATCGAATAGTAGCGCGCAACCGAGAAGAGGCTGCAAATTATCTCGATCAGTTACAATTGCGTTCGCCCCTGGATGGAATCAATGTGCAAACCCATCTCTTAACCAGTGATAACGTAGCAACAGTTCTACATAGGTTTGTGGAGCAGGAGCACATCGATTTGGTGGCGCTCAGCGCGCATGGTTATTCCGGGAATAATTCGTGGCCGTATGGCAGTATAGTCAACAATTTTATTATGTACAGTAAGGTGCCGCTGCTGATTGTACAGGATCTTCCCGCTAAACACCAACCAATCCAGGTCGATGTAGCAGTAAGAGAACGCGCAGGAAATTAATTCATGCAAGTTGACACAGAAGCATCATCCAAACAAACTGATACAGATAAAGAAAGACTACTGGAACTACTAGCACCCCAAATAGCTGAAAACCACACCCTCGATAATTTTCCTGAACAAAAAACCTTACTGCTGGGACATCTGCCAGGATGGAAACAGACATTGCAGGATGCCTATCAGTGGTTTAGAGCCGCACCTTCTAAGGATCCGGCTTTTTTAGTTGCAAGTGAATGGTTACTGGATAATTATTACGTTGTCGAACAGGCATTTCGCCAAATCGACGAGGATATGTCGGAGAGCTACTACCGCCAGTTGCCCAAGCTTGCCACACCTGCACTGAGGGGATATCCGCGAATATTCGCAGTGGCGTGGGAACTGGTGGGGGGGTGCCAGAGTCAAATCGATCTCGCCCAGGTAGCAGCTTTCGTTCAGAGCTATCAGCAGGCAACTCCACTGACGATAGGAGAACTCTGGGCGCTGCCAATCATGCTTCGGATAGGGATTGTGGAGCGCTTAACCGCTGCTGTCTTAGCTATCACTGGCATGGAGGTAGTGGAAAGCCCCAAAACGTTTCCCTTTCTCCCGCCATCTCCAAAGGTAACTGATGACACCATAGTCGCTAATAGTATTGTCAGTTTACGATTGCTGTCAGTAAATAATTGGAAATCATTCTTCGAGGAAATTAGCCGAGTAGAACAAACTCTGCGCGGCGATCCGGCGGGAATCTATGGCAATATGGACTTCGATTCACGTAACCGCTATCGTAGGGTGATTGAGGAACTGGCTCGTGATTCGAACCAAGACGAAGAAACCATCGCACAAGAGGCAATTGAACTCGCCCAGGTGGTACGAGGAAAATTCCAAAATCTCCCACAGGAAGGCCAAAATCAGAACCTCCATATTGATCGCAAAACACACGTTGGTTTTTACCTAATCGATGTGGGCCGTTCACAACTTGAATCATGCCTGGATTATCGACCCAAATGGGGCACACGCCTGCGTCATTGGTTTCTTGAGCATCCCACCTCGACATACCTGGTGAGTATTAGTCTGTTTTTCCTGCTAATTTTAACCGGCTTACTCAACTATACCTCCACTACGGGCGGCTCAGTTATCCAGATTATCATCGTCGGCTTGCTTGGGTCAATTCCGGTAATGACTGTAGCAATTAGCCTGGTTCACTGGGTAATCACGCACAAAATGCCGCCTCATACTTTGCCTCGAATGGACTTTTCGGAAGGTATTCCAGCAAAATGCCGCACGATGGTTGTCATTCCCACTCTGTTGACAAACATCAACGAGGCCGACTCCCTACTGCAGGAATTGGAACTCCATTTCCTGCGTAATGACGATCCACATCTATCATTTGCATTACTGAGTGATTTTGGAGACGCTCCTGCACAGCACACCTCTGAAGACGAGCAACTGCTTGCACGAGCAAAGGCAGGTATTGAAGCCCTAAACAGCAAGTATGCGAAAGTAGCCCCCTTTTATTTGTTTCACCGTGACCGGCAGTGGAATCCGTCTGAAGGGGTATGGATGGGCTGGGAACGAAAGCGCGGTAAACTCATGGAACTTAACCGCCTGCTGATGAACGCCGGTCAGACATCCTATAGCCTGCAGGTCGGCAATCTCAGCATTCTACACGACATCAAATATGTGATCACGTTGGATGCGGATACCATTCTGCCCCAGGGCAGTGCCAACCAACTGATCGCTACCCTGGCTCATCCTCTCAATCGGGCAGAATTTGATGTAGATGGTCGCTCGGTCATCGCGGGATACACTGTGCTTCAACCACGGGTGGAAATCAAACCAACCAGCGCAAACTCCTCCTTATTTACACGGATATTTGCCGGGAATGTCGGCCTGGATTTATACACATTGGCCGTGTCTGACGTTTACCAAGATTTCTTCGGAGAAGGCAGCTATGTCGGCAAGGGAATTTATGATGTGGAGGCATTCGAAAAAAGCCTTGCTGGACAGGTAGGGGAGAATACCTTGCTTAGCCATGATCTGTTTGAGGGAATTTACGGCCGCGCGGCGTTAGTCACGGATATCACCCTGTTCGAGGAATATCCAACACAATACCTTACCTATGCCCAGCGGCTTCGCCGCTGGATTCGGGGAGACTGGCAATTGCTGCCCTGGTTACTCCCATTCGTTCAAACTGCAAAAGGAATCGCCGCCAACCCGTTGGCCATCATCGATCGTTGGAAGATTTTCGATAACCTTCGCCGTAGCTTAATCCCCCTAACTTTACTAATCCTGTTAGCCATAGCCTGGCTCTGGCTACCTGGTTCGCCCCTGGTATGGACGGTCCTGGTGCTTCTGACACCCGCCATTCCCACGGCAGCTCAAACCATTATTCGTGCAGGCCAGAATATGGTACAGCAATCGCTAAGAGGAATGATACAACCCTCCAAGCTGCAGGCCTTGCGATGGGTGCTTGCCATTATATTTCTGCCGTACGAGGCCTTGTTATCGCTGGACGCCATTTGGATAACCTTGATCCGCCTTTTCATTGCGCGGAAAAATTTACTCCAATGGACGACGGCTGCCCATATAGCCCGATTGTCCGGCATCAATGCCAGGTATAAAACCTGGCTGCAGATGACAGCCTCCTTAGCTTTTATCTCTATTGTAGGGCTTGCCACCTTTCTAATCAATCCGGTAGCATTACCGGTTGCCGCCCCACTGCTGGCGGTTTGGCTCATATCGCCCCAGGTTGCCTTCTGGATCAGCCAACCGACCATTCGCGCACCCGCGCCGCTTTCTGAAGCTCAGAGGCGACAATTACGTGGCCTTGCACGGCGTACCTGGGAATTTTTCGAACAGATGGTAGGTCCAGACGATCATTGGTTACCTCCCGATCATTTTCAGAAATCACCACGGGGCATAATTGCACATCAAACATCGCCAACAAACATTGGAATGCTGTTACTTTCCACTCTGACAGCTTACGATTTGGGATATATTGGCTTGCTCGAGCTAGCAGTACGGCTACGTTCTACCTTCGACAATTTGGACAAACTGGAACGATACCGTGGTCACTTCCTAAACTGGTACGACACACGGACTCTAGAACCTCTCTCACAACGTTACGTATCTACCGTGGATAGTGGTAACCTTGCAGCTTGCCTGATCGCACTCAAACAAGGATGCCTTACAATAACCAATGCGCCGCTTATGGGGAAACAACAATGGCAAGGTTTGCTCGATATCCTGGAAATTATAACCAACGCACTTAAAAACCTAAACGGAAAAGGGCCCGATTCGGCAATCACGCCCTTCGAGGTTGAGCTGAACAGCATCTGCGAGCGAATAATTGCCAACCAGGACAAACCTGGCCAATGGATCTCAATTCTCTCGTGGTTATCGGTCGAAGGATGGGAAAAAATATCTCGGCGGATGATGCGGCTCCTCGAGAGCCAACTCTCAAACCAGGACATAGAACCCCTGAGTGAATTACGCCTCTACCTGGAGAGAATGCGTCATCACTTGACGAGCATACAGCTAAACATCGACATAGTGGCGCCCTGGTTAAGCTCTTTCACCAAGCCACCAAAACTATTTGCCGAGATGGGAAGTCCATCGGCTCAAGCCTGGCAGGTATTTCGAGATGCTATTCCTACGGATATACCCAATCTGGGAGAAGCTACGTCTGTCTTCGACAAAATAACGGCTCACCTGGCGCAATTACAAGCAAACCTAAATGACAATTCCGGGCCGGCGGAGCAAATACAGGAGGCGCGTGCCTGGTGCCAAAAGCTGAACGAGAATCTGGCATCATCGCGATTAAGAGTACACGCGCTTCAGATCGGTTATCACGATTTGGCAATGCAGGCTGAGGCATACACCAATGCGATGGATTTTAAGTTCCTGTTTGATGAGAGACGCCAGGTATTCCACATCGGCTATAACGCCACGACCGAGAAGCTGGATGCCAATTACTACGATTTATTGGCTTCGGAAGCACGCATTGCCAGCCTGATTGCTATTGCAAAACATGATGTCCCTCAAAGCCACTGGCTACACCTTGGGCGGCCTGTGACGAAGGTGAACGGTGAACAGGTGCTCTTATCCTGGAGCGGCACAATGTTCGAGTATCTCATGCCTGCACTGCTCATGCGCATTTATGAGGGTACATTTCTTTGGGATAGCTGCTACACCGCAGTCGATTCTCAAATCAGCTACGGTCAACAAAAGCATATACCCTGGGGTATCTCGGAATCTGGCTACTACGACTTCGATGCGAACATGAACTACCAATACCGGGCTTTTGGAGTACCTAAGCTCGGCTTTAAACGTGACCTTTCCGAAGACCTGGTAGTGTCTCCGTATGCCTCATTAATTGGGCTATCACTACAACCTCAGGCTGTGATGAACAATATCATGCATTTCTATGATTTAAAAATGCTCGGTCCTTACGGGTTTTACGAGGCAGTCGATTTTACGCAGACACGTCTCCCATCAGGACAACACTCTGCCATCGTGCAATCGTATATGACTCATCATCAGGGCATGATCCTGCTGGCTATATGCAATTACCTGTTAGACGACACGATGATCAGACGCTTCCATGTCGACGAGCATATCCAGAGTGTTGAACTTCTTCTTCAAGAAAAGATACCGCAAAACGCCCAGTTCGCATATCCCCATCAGGAGGATGTTGCAATCACCCTTCCGACCACACCATCGGTGAGCATTCTCCCGTGGCGTGTACCTGCTGATAGCCCAGTTCCCCAGGCTCATTTTCTTTCTCAGGGACAATTGGGTGTTCTCATCACAAGTGCAGGAAGCGGGTATAGCCAGTGGCAAGATATTGCTCTTACGCGCTGGCAGGCGGATACGACTCTGGACAACTGGGGGACGTGGTTCTATGTCCAGGATCGGGATAGCGGAGCGCTCTGGTCGGCTACCTACCAACCAACCGGGTCTTCGCCAGAAAACCAGGAAATCTTGTTTCACCCACACAAGGTTGAGTTCCGCCGCTGGGATAACGACATTTCTCTGCACATGGAAATCACTGTTGGAGCGGACGAAATCGAAATTCGGCGTATCACGCTACTCAATGACAGTGACCGCCCCCGGCGGTTGAAACTTACCAGCTATAGCGAGATCGTGCTCACCACGCAGCCCACCGATCAACGCCATCCAGCGTTTAACAAGCTATTTATCGAGAGCGAGTATATCCCGGAGGTAAATGCACTTATGTTCCGCCGCCGCCCTCGTTCACCAAAGGAAAAAATCATATATCTGATGCATTCTCTGGTTGTTGACCCGCGGCACAGAGTCACCGGGGAGTATGAAAGCGATCGGGGAAGATTCCTGGGGCGAGGCCAGACGTCCCGTTCACCAATAGCCTTGCAAGGGAATGACCGTAAACTAGCGGGAACGGTCGGCACTACTCTCGATCCGATTATGTCCCTTACACAGGAAATCGATTTGGAGCCGCATGCAAAAACCCAGATCACTTACCTGACCCTGGTCGCTCAATCTCGCCAGGAAGCATTGGCTTTAGTGAACCGTTACCAGTCTCGGCAGGTGATCAACCAGGCCTTTGAAGCAGCGCGAGCGCGCAGTGAAACTGAGCTGAAAAACCTGGGTCTCAATGCCGTGGGAGTGAAACACATCCAGCAATTACTATCCGTATTACTCTATCCGACTGACAGGCTGCGATCTGTTCCGGAGTCCGTGGCAAGGAACGATAAAGGACTGCCTGGCTTGTGGGCTTACGGAATTTCCGGCGACTACCCAATTTTGTTGGTGCGCGTTCACGAAGCAGATACACCATTAGTATTGGAAGCTCTGCAAGCGTTTACATACTGGCGCAACCGGCAGATTAAAATCAATCTGGTTATCCTCAACCAACAAGATACCAGCTACGCATTGGACTTGCATAATAATTTATACCGACAGATCGTCCGCATGGATGCGAATGCGTGGTTGAATCAGCGTGATGGCATCTTTTTGTTACAGGCCGACCAGATCCCAGAGGCCGACAAGGCGCTGCTTGAGAGGGTGGCGGGCGCTATTTTGGATAATCAAACAGGCTCTCTGGCCGAACATCTTGGTCGACTGATGGAGAAACGGACGCGCCTGCCGGTATTTACTCCAGCACTGCCGGCGGCGGAGGATCCCGAATCTACACCGATACTGGCCCGCCCAACTGGCTTGCTCATAGATAATGGCCTGGGCGGTTTCGACCCCGATGAGGATGAGTACGTCATCTATCTCCAGCCCGGTCAATGGACGCCACATCCCTGGATCAATGTGATCGCCAATCCATATTTTGGCTTCCTGGTATCAGAAGCTGGTTCCGGCTGCACCTGGGCCGGAAATAGCAGTGAGAACCGGCTGACTCCATGGCGCAATGACCCAGTAACCGACCAGCCAGGTGAAGCGCTTTACCTACGTGATGAAGAAACGGCGTTAGTCTGGTCGCCTACCCCCTTGCCTACCGGCGCGGAGGCCCCCTACTTGATCCGTCATGGAGCTGGATACTCCATCTTCGAGCATCAAAGTCACGGGCTGAAGCAACGATTGCGTCTTTTCACTGCGCCGGATGCGCCAGTGAAAATCGCACACCTGCGCCTGGAAAATATGTGGACACGCCCCCGACGTATCACCGTTACTTATTATGCTGAATGGGTTTTGGGGACAATGCGGGAAACGAATCAACAGTATATTGTGCCGGAGTTCGACCCTGACAGCCAAGCCTTACTGGCATATAACCGTTACAACACAGAGTTTAAAGAGCATGTCGCCTTCCTTGCAGGAAATAAAAAACTTCATGGTTTGACTGCAGATCGCACTGAGTTTTTAGGCCGCATGGGCAGCATGCGTCACCCGGCAGCCATTGGCCGAATGGGGCTGGCAAGCACTGTTCGAGGAGGGCTCGACCCCTGTGCTGCGATTCAATTACACGTCGATCTTGCGCCTGGTCAGGCTGAAGATGTTTTTTTCCTAATCGGTGAAGGCTCTAATCGGGAGGAATCCCTTGCCCTGATCCGCCAGTACCAGGATCCTGGGCAGATCGAGGCTGCGTGGCAGGATAACCATAGTTTGTGGGACAATATGTTGAACAGCATAACCGTCCAAACTCCTGATCTTGCCATGAATTTGATACTCAACCGTTGGCTGCTCTACCAAACGATATCGTGCCGTCTTTGGGGCCGTTCGGCGCTCTACCAATCCAGCGGAGCTTATGGTTTTCGGGACCAACTACAGGACGGAATGGCTATACTCCACGCCAGACCGGATATCGCGCGTGAGCAGATACTACGCGCTGCACACCATCAATTTGAGGCTGGCGACGTCCTACACTGGTGGCACCCGCCTTCAGAGCGGGGGGTGCGAACGCGATTTTCCGATGACTTACTCTGGTTACCTTTCGTTACTGCCCACTATGTACTCACGACCGGCGATAAGACCATCCTTTCCGAGCAAATACCTTTCTTGAGAGGTGAACCGCTGAAGGTGGATGAAGACGAACGATTCAGCCAATTCGAACCGACCACCCAGGTTTATACACTCTTTGAACACTGTCGCCGAGCAATAGAAAAGGGTTCGACGGTTGGATCACATGGTTTACCCCTGATCGGATCGGGAGATTGGAACGACGGGATGAACCGTGTAGGCGTTGAAGGACGCGGCGAGAGTGTCTGGCTAGGTTGGTTCCTCCATGCTACCCTGATAGATTTCGCCTCCCTTTGTGATTTAATGAATACCGATCCGGAACCATACCGACAACGGGCAAAACGGTTATTGCAAGCGATTGAAGCTAATGCCTGGGATGGAAACTGGTACCGGCGTGCTTACTATGATGATGGAAAACCGATGGGCTCGAGCCAAAACAAAGAGTGCCAGATCGATTCTATCGCGCAATCCTGGGCTGTCCTATCCG
>Ga0299912_10004473_pt1 | contig 11460 bp, 6 predicted proteins | sample RVTome_2_FD_207667 | JGI IMG/M metagenome (GOLD analysis project Ga0299912, IMG submission 207667) | Soil microbial communities from uranium-contaminated site in the Upper Colorado River Basin, Wyoming, United States - RVT95D214 (version 2) ... | reverse complement strand
GCAATGGCCCCCGCAATCTGGTGACCTACTCTTTCAGCAAGGCTCAAATCCCTTTCTGTATAATCAACTTCTTTCGACCTCACATGGAGGACTCCAATCACTTCATCTTTTGAAATCAATGGAACGGCTATCATCGACTTAAATCCAGCCTCGAAATATCCTAACAGACGAGGGAATCGCTTCAGTATCTCTTCTCTGTCTTTCATTTGGATGAAGAGGCTTGACCGTGTCTTTAGGATTTCTCCGGCTAATGAACTAGATAGAGGCAAAGGGACCCCTTGGTGGATATCTAGGATGTCAATCCCCGTGAAATAGGCCGCGATGACCGTGTCATCCTTGAGATTAATCGTATTAATCGCAATCCAATCAAAAGGAATGAGATCACGAACTTTCTCAGCAAAGCGTTCGTACACATCGTCAATGTTCAAGGTTGAACTGATAATTTGTCCGATCTCTGCCATGATCGCATTCTCTTGAGAGAGTTGCTTTGCTTCTCTCTCACTCTTCTGCAGAGCTTCTTCCATCCGCTTGCGCTCAGTGACATCCCGGGCAATCCCCCGGAATCCGATCGGTTTGCCTTCTGAATTCCTGATAAGAGATGCCGAAATCTCAGAAAAGCTTTTTGTCCCGTCTTTTCTGATAATTTCCTCATCTAATCCCGTAATCAGTTCGCCTGTTCTGTAAAGTTTATTAAAAGCTTGAAATACTTTTTTTGCGGTCTCTTTGTCTGAATACTGCCGGTTGTTCATTCCGATCAATTCATTTTTGGGATATCCGAAATCTCTGCACGCTGCATCATTAACGAAGGTATGCTTACCAGCAAGGTCAACCTCAAAATAGCCCTCCTGCATGCTTTCAATAATGGTTCGGTATCTCTCCTCACTCTGGCGCAGCAGTTCCTCAGCTTTCTTGCGGTCGGTGACATCCCGTAAAACCCCTCTAAACCCTATCGGTTTATGTGATGAATCTTCTTTTAACGATACGGATGCTTCAACGTATCTTTTGGTCCCATCTTTTCTTATAATTTCATATTCATATCCTCTACTGGGTTCCCCTGTTCTGTAGACTTTATTAAACCCTTGAAACAGTCTCTTTGCGTTCTCTTGATCTGTATACTGCCGGTCATTCATGCCCATCAATTCCTCTTTGGGGTACCCCCATATTCGGCACATTGAATCGTTGAGGAAAGTAAAGTTACCCGCAAGGTCTACTTCGTAATAACCCTCTTCGATGCTTTCAAGAATGGTTCGGTATTTCTCCTCACTCTGGCGCAGCGCTTCCTCAGCTTTCTTGCGCTCGGCAAAGAGCTGGGCATTAGCAATGGCTCCTGCAATCTGATTGCCCACTCTCTCAGCCAGCCTCACATCCAGTTCTGTATAGGCGTTGGGGTTGAGCGAATTAATGTGGAGAATACCGATCACCTGATCCTTTGAGATCATAGGAACTGCCATCAGCGATCGAAGTCCGGATCGAAACAGCTCCAAATAGCTGGGATAACTTGCAGCCACCTCGCTTTCATCTTCGGGTTGGATGAGGATGCTTGATCGACGGATAATGATTTTTTCAATGACTCCGCTGTCCATAGCCACATGAGTCTCCACTTGGCGATTTCCAACTTGAGCTCCGAAGATATAAGCTAAGGTGACAGAGCTGCGGTCGGGACTAACCACGCTAACCGTAACTCGGTCAAAGGTAAGGATTTTACGAAATGCCTCAGCGAAGCGTTCGTAGACCTCATCGATGTTCAAGGTTGAGCTGATAATTTGGCCAATCTCTGCCATGATTGCATTCTCTTGAGAGAGTCGCCTTGCCTCCTCTTCGCTCTTCCGCAGCGCCTCCTCAGCCTGCTTGCGGTCGGTGATATCCCGAGTTACACCACGGAATCCGATCCGTTTGCCTTCTGAATCCCTGACGAGAGATGCTGAAATTTCGGCAACCGCCTTTGTCCCGTCTTTTCTAATACGCTCCATTTCTAATAACTTAATCGGCTCCCCTGTTCTGTAGAGTCTATTGAAGGCCTGAAAAAAATTCTTAGCGTTTTCTTCATCTGCATATTGCTGGTTGTTCATTCCGATCAATTCGTTTTTGAGATATCCGAGACTTCTGCACTCCGCATCATTCGCGAAGGTAAAGTGACCAGTAAGGTCGACCTCAAAATAGCCATCCTGCATAGTCTCAATAATTGTCCTATATTTTTCTTCTGACCCCTTCATCTCTCCGAAGAGCATGGCGTTTTGAATGGAGATGGCCAATCCAGGGGCGATTTGCCGTAGGAGATTGAACTGGGTTTCTGAAAAGTGGTTGGTCTTTCTGCTGCCAAAGTTCATCGCGCCAATAATCTTCCCTTTATATTCCAATGGGAAAACTAAAGAGGAGCGAATCTCCTCTTCTTCCAGCAATTTTTGCCCAATCCAGGAATCACTTTCTGTATTGTCAATAATTACAGGCAAACCTGTTTCAGCCACTCTTTCAAAATGAGTTCCTTTTCGAGAATAGAATACGTTTCCAACTAATTCTCCAACATCATAATCTTTATCCATTGCAAAAAATCGAAATCCTTCTCTTGCCTCATCGAAAAGGGCAATGCTCATCCTTTCAGAATCCAATACCCTCTTTAATTCAGAACGGATAGCCTTGAGGCTCTCTCTCAGATCAAGACTGGAGGTCAAGATTCTATTAATGCTATTGACCACCTCCTTTTCTGTTTCCAGCCGCTTCTCCTCTGTAATCTCCCTGGCCAAATCAATCACAGCAACAACTTCCCCTGCTTCATTATTGACAGGAAAGGCATAGTGCTGGAATACACCCCTCAAATATTCGCTGTCTCTTTCTCCCAAAGTCGGTTTCTTTGTTCTTAATGCCTCAGTCAGATAGCATCCCTCACAGGGTATCTCTCTATTATAAAAAAGTTCATGACATTTCTTCTTAATGATTTCCGTCGGCTTTAATCCCAACCTTTTAAATACCGCTTTATTTGCACGAAGGATTCGGTAATCATTATCGTGGATGGTAATGAGGTCAGTGACGGCGTCAAATGTCGTCTCCCATTCCGATTTGCCTTTGGCCACCTTAGAGAAGAGTTTGGCATTTTCCAGAGCGATGCCGATTTCATTTCCAATGCTCTTCAACAAATCGATTTCCCTTGGGTTAAGCTCACGGGGAGAATGACTCAATAGGCTAATGGCACCGAGGACCTTTCCTTTAGCCCGAAGAGGAAAGGCCAGCACCGTTTGAACCCCTGCCTCTTTCAAAACCGGAGCGATCCGAGCGGATGGGTAATCAGCAATGGAGGATATGACCGGCTGGTTTAACTGGACAGCTCTTCCGGAGATTCCTTCGCCATATTTTAGAACTTTCACCTCTTCAAACAACGCCGCTGGGTGGCGAATGTGAGATTTCATTTCGAGAGCATCTCCCTCCTCGTTTAATAGATGGATTGCCCCCATTTCGAACCCTGTTACGCTTGATGCCATCTCTAAGGCGGTGCGGAGAACGGTATCGAGATCTAAGCTCTGGTTAATTAAGTTACTCATGTCATAGAGGATCTCGAGGTCCCTGGTTCTCTGAACCAGCTCCTCTTCCAAGGATTTGTGAGGTGGCTTTAGGTTTGGAGCTTTCAATGTCAACCTTTCTCTATTTTTTCTTATCATTAACTCATTTCTCTTTTGCCCCCTCCGGGGCAACCTAATGGTTTACATTTGTTGTAGGGCCTGATCGCCGATCAGGCCTAAACGGTGCGTTCGGAGAACGCACCCTACAATCAATGTCAATCCAAATATTCCCCACATCGACAATTGTTTGTCGATATCAATTCCCTAAGCGCCTAAATGGCAACAGATGTTTTCTAAACCCCATACTGTTCATTTAAGCCATTCGTGCTGAGCTTGTCGAAGCATGAGCAGCTAAACGACGCGCCCTTCGACAGGCCTGTCCTGAGCGAACCGCTCCCCCTTCGACAAGCTCAGGGCGAACGGTGACAGCCTAACTGAACAGCATTATTTCTAAACCGCAGGTTTTAAATCTTTATCCAAAACTTCACGGACTTTTCTTGCCAAGCCCTGGACTGTAAAGGGTTTCCGGATGTAATTGATTCCTGTCACGAACACCGCAGGAAAAGCAGTCATGTTTTCCGCATAGCCTGACATATAGAGCACTTTGAATTCTTGGCTTACTTCTCTGCACTGCTCAACCAACTGAACCCCACTCATCCTCGGCATCACGACATCTGCCAGAAGCATGTGAATGGGCTCCTTTTGCTCCTTATAAATCATCAGTGCATCGTGGCCACAAGACGCCTCTAATGCCTTATATCCCTGATTCTGTAAGACTTGAGCGATCAACTTACGAAGCTGATCGTCATCCTCAACAACAAGAACAGTTTCACTGCCACAAGGAACCTCCAAAATTTCTCTCTTTTCCTTCAATTCTTCCAGAGGTTCATCCACCCTCAGCAGGTAAATCTTGAATACCGTGCCCTGACCCGGTTCGCTGTAAACCAATATGTTTCCTCCAGTCTGCTTTACAATCCCATAGACTACAGATAACCCGAGTCCTGTCCCCTTATCTTTCTCCTTCGTTGTAAAGAAAGGCTCAAAAATATGGTCTTTAATCTCGGGAGTCATACCCGTCCCTGTATCACTCACTGAAAGCTCAACATAACGACCCGGTGCAATTCCGATGTGGCTGTGGGTATAGAGCTCATCCAACTCTACATTGGCTATTTCAATGGTGAGCTTTCCCCCGGAGGGCATCGCATCCCTGGCATTCACCACGAGGTTCATAATCACTTGTTCAATTTGCCCGGGATCTGCTTTCACCCTTCCCAGATCGTTAGCCAACGCCATAACCAATTCAATGTCTTCACCGATAGCGCGGCACAGCATCTTATTCAGGTTTTGCAAAAGGAACTTTATATCGAGGACTCTCATCTCCATAATCTGATTACGACTGAAAGCCAAGAGCTGACGGGTCAGCTCCGTCGCTCGCTCAGAGGCTTTATAGACCTCCTCAATGTTGTCCCTTAAGGAATTGCTGTCTTTGAGTCCAATCAGGGACAGTTGGCTGTAGCCTTTGATGATGGTCAGGAGGTTATTAAAGTCATGGGCAATCCCTCCGGTTAATCGACCGACAGCCTCCATCTTCTGCGCTTGGTGAAATTGTTTTTGAAGGGAAGCCATCTTCTCCTCTGATCGCTTGAGCTCGGTAATATCCTGGATGGTGGTGCGGATACCTACGATCTCGTTCGTTCTATCTTTGAGGAGCCTATCCTCTGCGAGAACAACAAGAGTTGTCCCGTCTTTCCGGCAGTAGGTATGCTCAAAGGCCTGCCCAGGCGGTAAGTCACCTGCTACTTTGGCCTCGAAAACCTGTTTGGTCGTCTCCGGTTCTACAGTAAACTTCCAAATGAGCTGACCTAGCATCTCATCGGCAGCATAGCCGAGCATCTCCAGCTCTGTATCATTTACATTAGTGATATACCCTTTCTTATTCACTTCGTGATAACCCACCGGAGCCTCATCAAACAGCCTACGAAATCTCTCTTCGCTCTCCCTTATCTCAATCGTCTGCTCTTGGACGCGGTACTGAAGCTGATCATTCCACTGTTTCAGTTCTTCATTTTGCCTTTTTACGATCTCTGTCAGTCTCTTGTTTTCTTTTATTAATGAATATCGATAGACGGCATCTCTAACGATTTGGATCAGCTCATCGTCCTTCCATGGCTTCGTGATATATTGAAAGGCACCCCCTTTATTGATGGCTTCGATCGCCGCATTAATATCCGTATATCCTGTTAGCATGATTCTTAAGGTATCTGGGGATATATCACTGGCCAGTTTGAGAAGATCCACACCTTGCATACCGGGCATTCTCTGGTCTGAAACAATCAGGCCAATATTCTGATGGTCCTTCAGAAGTTTTAAAGCTTCCTCTCCTGAATTGGCAGTTAAGATTTCGTAACTCTCCTCCATGAAGAGTCGCTTAATCGACCTGAGAATGTTCTCTTCATCATCGACAAAAAGAACTCGTACGGGATTCTCACTTTTTATCTCATTCATCGACTTTCCCCTCCATCATTCCCAACCTCTACGTTTAGAAATCGATACAATTCGGACTGGTGTACCCTCCAGCCGTTTCCCGCCTTGACAGCCTTGATTCTTCCAAGGTGGATATATTTCAGAAAGGTGGGTTTGGAGATCTTAAGATATTGAATAGCCTCTTTCGTAGTTAAGACCAGGTCTTTATCCATGATCGATATCATTTCAACTCCGTTTTACTGTGTTTGTGTGAGTTTTAATGCATAATAGATACCAAAGATTTCAATATGAAGATGATGATTAAATAAGTGACTAATTTTTAAAGGCAATTTAACTTTTAATAAGAGTCATAAATCAGAAAATTTCCATTGCCTAGAATGTCATTTTGTCAAAACCGGTAAAGATTTTTATAGATATAAAACCATACCTTATGGCTATTTTCCTCACATTCCCCTCACCCCACCCTTAGGTGACTTTGTCACAATTAACGGAAATGCCATTGCGACACCGTCGCCTCAGGAGACTGTGTCGTAAGTCCGTTCATAGTTCGACAAGCTCACCCCGAACGGACCACGGCACATTAAAAATCAATTACTTAGCCGTTCGTCCTGAGCATGTCGAAGGGGAAGCGGTCGCTCAGGGCAGGCTTGTCGAAGGGCGAACGGTGAATTGTGACACAGTCTCCAGCGGGGGATAGAGAGGTGAAGGGTGGGTGATAGCTAGTTTCGGAGAAGAATTTTACTTTGAAGTAATGCAAGATGACGTAATGTGCTGAAAATTCAGGTTATCCCCCATGGCCGGAGAGTCACCCTCGAACCATTAAAATGGCTTTAAGTTTTAAGAAGTTACGCTATGCCCCATGCGCTATGCTTTTTGTTATTTTCTATGTAAGTAAGGCTACTTGAGGTTTCTTTCGCCGGCTTGGATCTCAATATTTAATGTATTCTCCTTCGGAGGGAGAACACATATGAATTTTTCGTTGTAGGCACAAGAAGGATAATAGGCCATATTGAAGTCCAACACCATCTTATAACCTGGCTGGATTTCGGCATCGATATACCTTCCACCTCCATAACTCTCTTTTCCGTTCGTCTTGTCTTTAAATGGAATGAAGAGGGCATCACTCAAAATTGATTTATAGATTTCAACCGTATATTCCTTCCCATCCAACTTGAAATGAAATTTTCCGTATCGAAGGTAACGCTTGTTGGTCCCTTTATTGGTTAGAAAGGTAGCATAATATTCTGGGTTATTGATGTGGAGGACGGAGCGCTCAATCTGACCGATAAAAACATACCTGGGATCGAACGGGTAGTATTTCAGGCCTTTAAAACCATTCTTCTCTTTAGAAGAAAGAGGGGAGCGTACATGGCTCTTAAAAAATACATCCCTTTGTTTCCTCCACTCCATCACACGTTTTTCTTGGAGGGAAATGAGATTTGCGTTTTCCCCTTCTCCAGCTATTAAAGACCCTTGCGCCGGAAAGAGAATTCTGACGATTAATAGGGTTAGAATAATCCACCATTTCTTCATGGTTAAAACCTAACCCTATCTTAACTTAAGTGTTGCTAAAAAACCCCTAATAGAATTGGTCAGTAGCGTAAAGGGCCACCTTAAGAGAACTTGACAGACAATAGAAGGCATCACATGGTTCATCTTCAAACAACGCAAGAAGAGATTTCTATTGAAATTTCCATCCCCAATTATGCTTTCCGAAATTTGAATCTCTCGGTCGGAAAAATTGTCCAAGTGACCCTAAGAGAAGAATCCCTCTGGATGATGACCTAACCACAATAGAATTCCATAAATCTTTGTGATGATTTATAATGATAGTGAATGCGAGGGGTGTAAGTCGTAAGGGGTTTACCTATAACCCCTAACGCCTTATCCCTAAGAAGGTGTGAAAAAATTAAAACAAAGAAAAAAACGTCCCGGTCCAACAAAGGTGGGCCGTTTGGAAAACTTTAGAGCGAAACCTTATTAAGAGAAATTACAGTGTAAATTTGTAAGAGTTACCTAAGCTTACCAATAGAGTTGGTTGCCCTGATTAAGAGCTCGCAATTCTAAAGTTTGGAAAGCGGCCCACCCTTGTTGGGCCCAAAAAACATAGAGACTAATTTTTTCACACTTTCTAACTCCTTACAAATTTAGAGGACCGAGATCCGCACAAAAATGGCTTTCATTCCTTCTTATATCAATCTCTATGAAAAAGGAGAACTCGATCAGAGGATCCGACTTTTAAAAGAGTTACTGCTGGAATGCCGCCTCTGTCCGAGGCAATGTGGCGTCAATCGCCTGAATGGAGAAGTTGGATATTGCCGGGCTGGGTCTGGACTCATGATCTCCAGCGCTTTTCCCCATTTTGGCGAGGAACGCCCATTAGTTGGATATCACGGTTCAGGAACGATCTTCCTTACCCACTGCAACCTTCGGTGTGTCTTCTGTCAAAATTATGACATCAGCCATCTGGGAAGAGGAGAACCAATCACCTCCTCTGAAATGGCACGGGCCATGCTGAGACTCCAGGAGATGGGATGCCACAATATCAACTTCGTCACGCCTACCCATTATGCGCCTCAGATTGTGGAATCCCTTCTTGAAGCAATTCGGATGGGACTTCAACTCCCCATTGTCTATAACTGCTCTGGATATGAATCGATAGAGGTCATACAACTTTTAGAGGGGGTCATCGATATCTATATGCCTGATGCAAAGTACATGGATGAGGGGTATTCAAAGCAGTTCTCTAATGCTCAAGACTACCCTGAGGTTCTAAGAAAGGTTCTAAAAGAGATGCACCGTCAGGTAGGGGATCTCACTATCAATTCGAGGGGGATCGCTGAAAGAGGTCTTTTAATAAGGCATTTAGTCATGCCTCGTGATGTGTCCTCTTCCGAAGCGATTCTGAAATTCATCGCTGAGGAAATCTCTGTTCATTCCTATGTGAACATCATGGATCAATACCGGCCTGAATACCGGTCCAACGACTATCCAGAGATCAGCCGTCGAATCACCCATAAGGAGTATGTGGAGGCGGTCCAGTTGGCCAAAAGGTTTCATCTTTACCGAGGTTTTTAAATGGAATTAGAAGAGGTTCTCCGAGAGGTCCAATCCCTTAAAAGGAAGGTACAACGCCTTACCAAGGAGATTCAATCTATTAAAGCCGTCTTCGTAGAAGATCCTTCCCCTGTCGAGAGGATGCTTAAGATGAGGGGGATAAAGATCTTCCGAAAGAATCATACAGACCGACTCTTCTTCCCTCCAGATCTTTCCCCTTCTCAAAAAGGCCGATTCTTCGAGATGATGAAAAAATACTCCTTTCGTCTCGTGTTGAGGGATATGATCAAATACCAGGATCGATTTCGCATTCAGGATCTAACCCACTACTGTTCTCCAAAGGTAGCCCAAGGGTACTGCAACTTCCTCTGTGAGATGGGAACTATTGTGAAAAGTGGAAAGGGGACTTATCGAACCTGCGTTTCCCCTCTTTATAGCTTCGGACCGACATTGGAATGGTTTATCTCTGAGATGTTTAAGAGGGAGTTTGCCTCCCCTGCGGTCTATGGGGTCAGTGTGAAGCAGACTCCTTCTGGGGGCGACTATGATGTCATCGCTTCATGGAATGGTAGGTTGGTCTATGTGGAGGTGAAATCTTCTCCGCCCAAGGGAATCGAATTGGGAGAAGTCACCACCTTCTTCTCCAGAACCGAAGACCTCTTGCCAGAGGTTGCTTTCCTCTTCAATGATACCCAATTGAGGATGAAGGATAAACTGGTGGTAATGTTTGAGGAGGAATTGGAGAGGAGGTATGGAAGAGAATCGAAGAAACTCTTCCCTGTGGAGAGGTTGGTTGCGGAGCTCTTCCATGTCCAGCATCGCATCTTCATCATCAACAGTAAAAAGAATGTCACGGAAAACTTTCAGATCTGTCTCAAACACCATCTTCAATACGGAGTAAAAAAGCCATGAAGAATAAAGAATTGGCAGATCTCTTCAATAGGATGGCAGACATTTTAGAATTTAAGAGTGAGAATCCCTTTAAGATCAGTGCCTACCGGAAGGCCTCACGAATTATTGGTGATCTTACACAAGATATTGAGGAGATCGCCGAGAGTGAAAAGCTGAAAGACGTTCCAGGGATTGGCGAAGGAATGGCTCAGAAAATTGTTGAATATCTGAAGACAGGGAAAGTCTCAAAATTTGAGGAAGTGAGAAAGGGAATATCGGACGAATTAATCGCCATCATGGACATCCCTGGGATGGGGCCAAAAACCCTGTCGATGTTCCATAAGGAAAAAGGGATTAGTAATCTCCCTCAACTGGAAAAAGCTGTGGAGAATGGTTCCCTCGTCGGTCTTCCTGGCATTGGAGAGAAGAAGGTTGAAAACATCAAACGGGGAATTCAGCTCTTTAAACAGAGCAAAGGGAGGATGAATTTGGGCGTGGCCTTCCCCGTGGCCAAACGAATCGTAGAAACCTTGAGGCAAAAGACAGGGTCACAAAAGATCGAATGGGCAGGCTCCCTTCGAAGGATGAAAGAGAATATCGGAGACATCGATATCTTAGCCACTGGTGCAGACCATGAAAAGATCGTTTACACCTTCACCCATCTCCCGGAAGTTAGGGAAGTCTTAGCCTCCGGAGAAACCAAGGCTTCTATCATTGTGGAAGGAGGCACACAGATCGACCTCCGCGTGGTGGAAGAAGATTCTTATGGCGCTGCTCTCCAGTATTTTACTGGATCAAAGGGCCACAACATCCGACTGCGAGGAATCGCTAAGGCAAAAGGGATTAAGATTAATGAATATGGTGTGTTCAAGGGAGAAAAGAAGATTGGAGGTAAAGAAGAAGAGGAGGTTTATCGTGCTCTCGGAATGGACTGGATCGAACCCGAACTTCGTGAAGATCGGGGAGAGATCGAGGCCGCACAAGATGGACGTCTTCCTAAACTTGTTCAAGAATTCGAAATCAAGGGAGACCTTCACGTCCACTCCAAATGGAGTGATGGCACCTCTTCGATCGAAGAGATTGCCAAAGCTGCTCAGAAGAGGGGTTATCAATATGTGGCGATCTGTGACCACTCAAAATCCCTTAAGATTGCCCATGGTCTCGATGAGTCAAGGCTGATGAAACAAATTGAAGAAATTGATCGTCTTAATGAAAAACTGAAGGACTTTCAAATTTTAAAAGGATCCGAGGTCGATATCCTCACCGATGGGACATTAGACCTATCTAAAAAGGTTTTGGAGAAGCTCGATTTCGCCGTGGCAGCTATCCACAGTGGATTCAAACAGGATAAAGGGAAGATGACCAAGAGGATTATTCGAGCATTAGAAAATCCTTATATCCATGTTCTCGCCCATCCCTCAGGCAGGCTTCTGGGAGCAAGGGATCCTTATAAGGTCGAGATCGAAGAGTTGATGGA
>Ga0299912_10004472_pt1 | contig 11461 bp, 9 predicted proteins | sample RVTome_2_FD_207667 | JGI IMG/M metagenome (GOLD analysis project Ga0299912, IMG submission 207667) | Soil microbial communities from uranium-contaminated site in the Upper Colorado River Basin, Wyoming, United States - RVT95D214 (version 2) ... | reverse complement strand
ATACGCAGATCCTCTGAAAAGTCCACGTCCATCATTAATCATTTTAGACATCAAGCTCCCTAAGATAGACGGACAGGAGGTTTTGAAAACTATCAAGTCAGACCAAAATCTTAAAGATATACCCGTAGTGGTATTAACCACCTCTACACAGGAAGAGGAGATTGTCAAAAGCTACAAAAACGGTGCCAACAGTTATATTACCAAACCAATAGACTCTCAAGAATTTTTCGATAAGATCAAGAAATTAAAGGTCTACTGGTTTATTACCAACTCATACCCAAAAAGTGTTTGAATTGAAGCTAATAAAACCAGGGAAGGGAATATGAGTTCAAATTTAAAGATATTAGTAGCTGATGATAATCCCGACCACGTCCAGCTTATAACCGAGATTTTAAATCAGGAATTAAAAGCAGAGGTAGAGGGTGTCACTAAGGGTGAGGAATGCCTGAAAAAGGTCAGCCAAACTAGATATAATCTTTTGCTTTTGGATTATCTCTTTCCTAAAATCAACGGGCTGGACATCTTAAAGGAGATAGTCGAAAAGGACTATGATCTCCCGGTTATAATGATAACCGGTCATGGAAGCGAAAAAGTAGCCGTGGAGGCAATGAAGGCAGGTGCCATTGACTACATTGTCAAATCAGAGGATGGATTTCAAACCTTGCCTTCAATTGTAAAAAGAGCAATTGAAAAACAACAGTTGAAAAAGAGATTAAAAGAATCTGAAGAGAAGTTCAGAAACATTTTTGAGTATGCCAATGACGCAATCATATATCTGGATAGAGCCGGAAGAATTCTCGAAGTTAATAAACAAGCGATGGAGGTTTTTGGTGGGTCAAAAGAAGAAGTGTTAGGTGAACATTTCACGAATTTAAGCATTTTCAATCTCAAGGACATACCAACACTTAAGAGCAATTTCTCAAACATTCTTTCAGATAAAGAAAAAAGGCTTTACTTATGCATCAAGAATAAAAAGGGGAAAGAGATAACTTTAGAATGTTCAGCTTCCCTTATGAAAACAGATGATAAAGTCACTGGTGTTATGGTTATCGCAAGAGACATCACCGAGCGCAAGCGAGCGGAGGAATTATTACGGATTGAGCGAGACAGGCTTGAAACTGTTACACAAAACATTGGTGCTGGGTTGGCCATTATTTCGAAAGATTACCGAACTGTTTGGGCAAATGAAGTCTTAAAGCATCTATTCGGGGAGGTCGATGGCAAAATTTGCTACCAAACCTATAATCACCGTCCCAATATTTGCCCAGGATGTGGAGTACAAGAGGTTTTTGAAAAAGGAAAAGATATAGTGGTTCACGAGCAAGTGGGGAAGGACAAAGATGGCAAAACTGTCTGGTCGCAGATTATCGCTACGCCAATGAAAGACAAAGAGGGAAATATAACCGAGGCACTGGAAGTTGTTGTGCCCATCACCGAGCGCAAGAAGGCGGAGGAGGCGTTACAGGTTGAGAGAGCCCAGCTCCTTTCAATATTTGACAGTATAAACCAGGTAATCTATGTTTCCGACCCGAAAACATATGAAATATTATATGCGAATAAGGCTCTCAAAGATCTATTTCAGAAAAATCTTGTCGGAGGTCTCTGCTACAGGGAATTACAAAACTTAGAATCACCTTGTAAATTCTGCACCAACGAGATTATTTTGAAAGAAAAGGACAAACCTCTTCAGTGGGAGTATCATAATCCGGTCATCAACAAGGATTTTATGATAATTGACAGGATAATAAAGTGGTCCGATAGCCGTGATGTGAGATTTGAAATTGCCATTGACATCACCGAAAGGAAAAAGCTTCAAGAACAGCTGATCCAGACAGAAAAATTAGCGGCAGTAGGAACTTTAGCCTACGGAATTGCCCACGAGTTCAACAACATCTTAGCCGGTATGCTGGCGAATGCGGAGTTGGGTCAGGTCACGGACGAGCCCCGGCAGATCAAGGAGTGTTTTGAAATCATAGCGGAAAACTCGCACCGAGCCGCAAGCATTACCAACAACCTCTTAGCTTTTGCCCGGCAGAAAGAGGCGAGAAAAGAGTTAATCGATATAACCGAGCCTTTGAGAAGCGTTTTAGCAGTAACCCGGCGTGACTTAGAGAAGCTCAACATAGAGATCGTGGAGAAATTCAAACCTGTCCCTAAGATTTACTGTGATGCCGGACAACTATCCGAGGTTTTCTTGAATATGGTTACCAATGCCCGGGATGCTATGCATCCTAAAGGAGGAACTCTGACAATTCAGGTTGAACCGGACCAGGATAATATCCGGATCATCTTCAAAGATACTGGATGTGGGATACCGGAGGAGATAAGGGGAAAAATCTTCGAGCCTTTTGTCACCACCAAGGGAGCATTAGGTGGAAGTGAGGTTCCTGGAACCGGCTTAGGGCTTTTCCTCACCTACGGGATAATAAACGGTTATCAGGGAAAGATTGAGGTAGAATCAAAAGTGGGTAAAGGAACACAGTTTATTATATCAATCCCTGTTTCCAAAAACCTGCCTCCCCAACCTGTTCAGGAAATTAAGAATGAACCTTCCGGGGAGATTGAGAGGAAATTGAAAATCCTGTTAGTGGATGATGAGGAAACGATAGTTTCCGGTTTAAAGAAGTTTTTAGAATCCAGGGGGCATCAGGTAACCTCCTCTTTACGAGGGAAAGAGGGGTTAAGACTTTTCAAAAAAGATAAGTTCGATTTAGTTTTATCTGACATTGCCATGCCGGATATGGATGGGATAGAGCTGATTAAAAAGATTAGAGAGCAGGATCAGGAGATCAAGATCATAGTGATAACCGGACATATAATGCAAGTAAAAGAGAATGAAGCCTGGAAAGCCGGGGCTGATGAATTTTTAATCAAACCGTTTAAAAATGAAGTGCTGTGTTTGGCTATATCAAAATTGATGACGGAAATCTGAGGTTTTGATAAATAAAATTTGTAGAGACGCATTGCTATGCGTCTCTACTTTCTAGAGTGTAAAGCCTCAAGGTCTTGTCCACAGGATCCTGGTGAAGACTTTAGCTTTACCCTTTTGTGACCGTCAGGTTTCCTGACCTGATTCGACACAAGCGAACCAGATCGGTCCACCTCAGGCGAATGGCAAGCACAGGGAATAGAATTAATAAATAAAATAAAAATCTAATAGATATTAACACTGACAGATTTTGTCATCATATTAAAATTTTTTAAAAATTACTTAACAAAATAAGGTTAATTCCCTATTTACATAAATAGAAAATAATGTTCTAATAGAGAATATTATTGTAACATGGAGTTACTTTCAGACAGGATGTCTAAAATCTCTGTAGAGAATACAATCAAATATTTTCTCTTTTGCATAAAAACCCAAATAGATTATCATCCTATAGTATATAGTTATTCTATTTAGAGTGATTTCCATTTGGGATAGGAAAATATATGGTTTCTGTCTTAATTGTTGAAGATGAGGATTCTCTGAGGAAAGCTTTATCTCAGCTACTGCTTAATAAAGGATATGAAGTTACTGAGGTAAGTGATGGGAATGAAGCTTTTTCCATCCTGGAAAAGAGTAATTTTGACCTGGTAATAACTGATCTCAGGATGAAAATAGTCTCCGGAGAAGAAGTTTTAAAAAAGGTAAAAGAAAACTCGCCCACAACCGAGGTGATTATCATCACCGCTTATGGGACAATTCAATCAGCCGTTGAAGCTATGAAAAACGGCGCTTTCGATTACATCACCAAACCTTTCAAAAGCGAAGAGCTATTTAGTATTATAAATAGAGCCATAGAGAAAAGAAAAAAATTACTTGAAAGTATTAATTTTAGTATAAAAAATGAGGTGTGTTCTTTTGACAAGATTGTTTATGTATCAGAAGCAATGGATAATATAATTAAGTTGATCAAGAAGATAGCTCCTACTGATATTACGGTTTTGATAGAGGGTGAGTCTGGAACTGGCAAAGAGCTCATAGCCCGGGTGATTCATAAAAATAGCTTGCGCAAAAATGAAGCTTTTGTAACAGTAAACAGCAATCTTCCTGAAACCCTTTTGGAAAGCGAGCTTTTTGGATATGTCAAAGGGGCATTCACCGGTGCTTTTTCCGATAAAAGAGGACTCTTTGAAATAGCTAATTCCGGGTCTGTATTTCTGGATGAGGTCTCTGATACCAGTCCTACTCTGCAGACGAGGTTGTTAAGAGCTATTCAGGAAAAAGAGATCAGAAGAGTAGGAGGGGAAGAATTCATCAAAGTGGATGTCAGGTTAATAACAGCTTCTAATAGAAATCTATCGACTTTAGTTAAAGAAAGAAAATTCAGAGACGACTTATATTATCGAATAAATGTTATGCCTATCTATCTCCCTCCTTTAAGAGAGCGGACAGAAGATATAGTTCCCTTAGCCAAACATTTTATAAAAAAATATGCTGAGTCTTATCAGAAAGAGGTTGAGGGAATAGATGAGGAGTTGATGGATGAGTTTCAGAATTACCACTGGCCTGGAAATATAAGGGAATTGGAACATACTATTGAACGGGGAGTTGCCCTGGCCACTTCTTCTATTCTGGATAAAACTTCCATACTCTTTCTTCCAGAAGACGAAAAACACTGGTTACCTGAGATTGAAAGCGAGACCCTCAATTCCCTCAAAAACAATGAAAAAGCTCAGATTATTAAAACTTTAAAAGAGAATAAGTGGAACTATTCCAAATCAGCTGAAGAGTTAGGGATAAGCCGAACAACACTCTGGAGAAGAATGAAGGAATATGGATTAAAAGAAGAATAATAATTGAACCAGTTGGTTTCAAATTGAAAGTCGGTATTTCAAAGTGAAACATTTAACAGTCCTGCATCTAATATAGGCACTCCCGTAAGTTATTGTTAATCAATAAATTATAATTTATCCTTCAAGATTATCTGGTTGGGCATTCTATTTGCTTTAATAATTTTTAATATATTTTTTCCAATACTGACTGGTTCTGACACAGGGCGTCTTAGATTTGAATTTGAGAGGAGTATTATATATAAGAGAAAGGACATCGGATGTCCAAATATGCTCGACTCCTACAGGTTTTAAATCTATTGAGAAGCAGACCTGGGATTTCAGCTAAGAATTTAGCACTGGATTGTCAGGTATCCAGAAGAACTATTTTCCGGGATATTCTTTCCCTTTGTTCCGCAGAAATACCAGTTTTTTACGATAAGGGTTATCGGCTCCTTCCGGGAACATTTCTACCTACTTTAAACTTCGATCTGGATGAATATCTGACCCTGAAAAGTATCTTATCCGCAGATCTGTTCAAGAATAAAAACTTTCTGGGCAATACCATACTGAGTGTCCTCTCGAAGATTGAAATAAATTTAAATTCTGATTTAAAAGAGAAATTGAAGGAGATCTGTCTTCCTTTACACTTTTCATTCCAGACAAGCAACGGGGATAAGGACCGAGCTTTTATATTCAAGATTTTGAAAGAAGCCGTCCTGGAGAAAAGAAGCATTATTTTGAATTACGGAATTCGGGACTTATTCAAATCCGATTTCAAAGTTGATCCGGTCAGTTTGGCTCTCAAGCAACAGCGGTGGTATCTTGTAGGAAACTGCAGAAATTACAATGTTTATTTCCCTTTCAGTCTGGATTACATTAAAAGAGTTACTTTAACCAATAGCAATTTTAGTCTGGCAAAGGATTTTTCACTGGATGACTTTTTTGAGAAGAGCCTGGGTGTATGCCAAACAAAGTTAATCGAGGTGGAGCTGCAACTTCTCAAAGAGAATAGATATTTTTTAGATAACATTTCAAATTTAATGATAGATCGCTCAAAACATAAAGATGGCTCAAGTTTGTGCAGATTGAAAGTGAGAGGAGTAAATGAACTTGCCAGATGGCTTTCGAGATTTTCAGGCGAGGTGAAAGTGATAAATCCATCTGAACTGAAAGAAAGATTGCTCAAGCTTTTAGATAATCAAATGAGAATTTATCAGAAAAGAAACAAAGTGAAAAAATGGGTTCCGGTTTGTCCGCTGTATGAGAAGTTCAGGTTGTTATGTAATGATCTCTGCCTGGATCCGGTGTTTTAAATAGTTTAAAAATATTTTAAACTTATGACAGGTTCTGACATATTGAATTTCGATAAACTTAACAGGGAAATTAATAGGGGGTACTGCATGAAACCAAACCGCGATTTACTTCTACGGGTATTATCAGGCAAATTATTCTCCAAGTCTGGATCCACCGGAGAAGACGAGAAAAGAGAAATTGCCATCAGGGCCATCCAGAAATTGATGGCCAGCATCTCTTATTATATAGTCGATCCTCTAACTGTGGTTCAAGCAAAAGCTGAGCTTTTAGAAGAATCTCTAAAAAAGAAAGAATTAAAGGGAGAGGAGATAGAAAGTTTCATATCTTTATGTAAAGAGCAGTTCCGCAAGATAAATCTGATTTTGAACGCCTTAAGTTCTCTTTCCGAGCTCAGGTATAGAAAATATCCCTTAGGCATAGAGATAATCGATATAGAAGATAAGATCAAAAAAGATCTGAGATCAAAACTGGTCTTGCGGAAAACAGATTAATGCAGATGGAACTCAACAGGAAGGAAAGAGGGTAAAGGGAGTTTATCCAGAAACCGGTCTTGTCCGGGGGGCTGGGACTGGTTTCATCCTTCCCCCAAGCTGGGCTCCTAAGGGGGGAGCCCAGCTTTCCTCTTTTAACTCTTCTGCCTAAAGATTATTCTTTAGATAATTATTTTGAGAATAGCTGAGGGGTATGTCAAGCCAAGTTGATTAAGGTAGAGTTGAAACTTCTAAAAGAGAATAGATATATTTTAGATAATCTTTCATCTCTGGTTGAAAATACCTCAAAATCTAAAATGGGGTAATCAGCAGAGAATCTATCAGAAAGGAAGTAGAGTGAAATAATGGGTTCCGGTTTGTCCGCTGTATGAGGAGTTCGGATTGTTGTGTAATGATGCCTGCCTGGATCCGGTGTTTTAAATAGTTTAAAAATATTTTAAACTTATGACAGGTTCTGACATATTGAATTTCGATAAACTTAACAGGGAAATTAATAGGGGGTACTGCATGAAACAAAACCACGATTTACTTCTACGGGTGTTATTAGGAAAATACTTCGAAGAAGAGAAAAAAGAAATCTCCATAGAAGTCATCGAGAAATTGATGACCACTATCTCTTATTATCTGGGAGACCCTTTAACCGTAATTCTGGGAAAAACTGAGCTGTTAGAAGAATCTCTAAAAAATAGAGATTTGCACAGGGAGGAAATAGCGGATTTCCTCTCTTTATGTAGAGATCAGCTCACCAGGATAAGCCTGGTCTTGAATACTTTACAATCACTTAACGAGCTCAGATATAGAAACTATCCCCTGGGTATTGAGATGATCGATATAGAAGACAAAATCAAACTCGGTCAGGAGAAGAATCAGAACCCATCTGAAGTTGACCAGGATATTTTAGTTCACAGTTCCGTTGGAGTTCCACAGAACAGGTTGAGGAAGACGGAACTCTACAGGAAGGAAAGAGGATAAAAGTAGTTATCCCGAAGCCAGTCTTGTCCGGGGGGCTGGGACTGGTTTCATCCTTCCCCCAGGCTGGGCTCTTAGGGGGGAGCCCAGCCTTCTTCTTTAATTCGCTGACCTGATCATAAAAAGGTTAAAAATTATGAACTGCTGGGATTTTATTAAATGTCCTCAAGAGTACCGGGAGTATTGCCTGGCTTACCCGAACTACGGTAAAATCTGCTGGAAAGCAACTTTGGTAAGTTGTAAAACCGGTAAAATTCTTGATTCCGGAAAGAAGCTGGAAGAGTGTTTGCAATGTGAGTTCTATAAGATGTACTACGTTGAGAATAAGATAGATTAAATTATTAAATATTCTACCTGAACTCAATTTTCCTGCCTGAATGCTCTTCTTAGATAACTATTTCTTTTTAGGACAACAAATCCAGAGGACTATTGGATAGAAGGTGTCAGCTTTAAAAAGAACGAAAAAATTAATTGCAGGAGCAGTCGTTTGATTCGAAAAAGAATAGCAAGAGCAATTAATGAGCTGCTTATAGTTTTCAGATTCCTGTTGCATAGTTTAAAAATTTCATTATATTAAAACCGAAAAATGATTTTATGGAGGTTTAGATGTTATCTACCACTGATTTTCGTAAAGGACTGCGGATCAAATTTGAAGGGGAGCCTTATTATATAATCGATTTCCAGCATGCGCGCACAGCCCAGAGAAGAGCCTTCGTAAGAACTAAGTTGAAAAACATCAAGACCGGTGCAGTCTTAGAGAGGACCTTTTCAGCCGGAGAGACTTTTGAAGAGCCGGATTTTCAGGAAAAATGGATGCAGTATCTTTATTTCTCTGGAGCTGAATTTAATTTTATGGATTCAAAGAGCTACGAGCAGATCGTTTTGAATGAAGAGCAGTTAGGTGATTACAGATGGTATTTGAAAGAGAACGAGGTATATCAGATCCTGTTCTTCGAAGGAAAACCGGTGAGTCTGGATATTCCCACCTCAGTTATTTTACAGGTAACCACGACTGAGCCAGCCATTAAAGGAGATTCAGTTACTAATATCACCAAAAATGCTACCCTGGAAACCGGGCTGGTAGTTAAAGTTCCAATGTTCATCAAGGAAGGTGATAAAGTAAAGGTAGATACTCGCACCGGAGAATATATAGAAAGGGCTTAAATTCTAATTTAACCAGAAAATAAACTTAAATCGAAACATAGTCATGGATAAAAAAATATCTGGTTCTGGAGGAAAGGAATTTCATAAGGGTAATCTACCTCTAACTGATAAAAAAGGGAAGTATCCTCTTAAACCTGTCCCGCGTTCTTTCTCTCAAAGGGAACTTTTTAAAGAAGGGGAGAAGGTTGTTTCAGCAGAACAGAGAATTGGAAAACAACGAGCAGAACCTAAAAAGAGTTCCGGCTGGATCGGCACAGACGAGTCGGGTAAAGGTGATTATTTCGGACCTTTGGTGGTTGCGGGAGTTTATTTAGAGGATAACCTTCTACCTAAATTAAAGGAGCTGAATGTTCGGGATAGTAAGAAGATTTCAGATGGGGTTATAAAGGAGCTGGACTTTAAATTGCGTAGTTTCTGCCGCTATTCGGTAGTGGTTATAGGACCGGAGAAGTATAACCTGTTATATGCTAAGATGAAAAACTTGAATCGTATCCTTGCGTGGGGACATGCACGGGTGATTGAAAATATATTGTTGCAGATTGATGCACCAAAAGCAATATCTGATCAGTTCGGGGATGAGCTTTATATAAAAAATGCGCTGATGAAATTGGGGAAAAAAATAAGACTTGAACAAAGGCCCGGGGCAGAATCTGATTTAGCCGTGGCGGCAGCTTCGATTTTAGCCCGGGCTGAGTTTTTGAAAAGGCTGGAAGGTCTTTCGCGAGACTGCGGTATAATTTTGCCTAAAGGTGCCTCTCCTCAGACCGAAGACGCGGCAAAACAACTGGTTGAAAAACTGGGTAAGGAAAATTTAGAGAAATACGTGAAGATGCACTTTAAAAATACTAATAAAGTATTATTCCCCCAGGAAGAAAAACCTGCTCAAAGCTGAGAAATTCAAGCTGCAGCGTCCGACCTTTGTGCCGGACGATTTTTTTATGCAGCAGTAGGTCGGGTTGCGAAAGCTACCCGACAAATTCTTTTAGAGATTATTTAATAATCTATTTACCAGTTCCAACCGGCGACCACTTGATGATCTTAATTCCTTCTTTGTCTGAACAGAAAACGTAAATGTTTCCTTTATCAAAAATCATCGTTCTGCCCATATTGAAGACTGTTAGAAGCTCACACTCTAACTGTTTGGGATTGAGCTGGTAGGAAGATATCCAGTTGCCTTCGTAATCGGTTTTATCAACTATCTTAAGCTCAGGATTTTTCTCGTCCGGAATCCAGCTATATACTGAAGTCTGATCCATTCCAAGGAGATAATGTGGAGCTACGTATTCCCCCAAAAGAGAATACATTTCCGAGCCTCTATTCATATCCGGGGCATTTGCAGTGAATCCATAAATACCGCGTCTTAAAGAAGCTTTCTGTTGAGAAGGAGTAAATACAGAATCCGTTGTTCCTACCTGTATAACTCCCTTTTTATATACAAGAAACACTCTATTGGAATCGTCACAATAGATGGTTCCACTTCCTCTCGATTTATAAGGGATACCTGTTTCCAGAACTGAATCTTTTACTATCCAATATGTTCTAATCAGATTACCATTCTGGTCATACTTTTTTATATAAGGGTTTGAAGTATAAAGATGACCATTGTATATGTTCCCTGCTTTGTCAACACACATACCGATTTCTGCACCTGCGCTGACATTGGGGATTACTGCTATAAGAGAACCATTAGAATCAAATCTTTGAATACGACGGTTCATAAGATCAGCTATATAAATATCTTCATTTGGTGCAACGGTAAACGCTGTTGGGCCACATTCCAGGTTTTGATCGTTATAAGAAAATGCAAATGTTCCTGGTTCAGAAGCTTCTTTGTTATCCCAAAGATTCTTTTCCCCCCAAGGAGCAGATATTACTATTCTGGGTTGATAAGTACCCTGAGTAGTATTGTTTGTATCATCTAAACAGAATGCTAATTTTGGTAATTCCAAAAACATTATTGTCAGTATAATTATTCTTAAGTAAGTTTTCATAGCATACCTCTTATCGAAAATCAAATCTTAATCTTTTAGGTCTACTTATAAATGAAACCTTACATTTAAATTTGTCAAGAGCTTTTTTCAGTTGACTAAAATATTTAAATTGACTATATATTTTTTGCTTCCGGATTTACGGCTTGGTTTTGAGGGTATGAGGTAGTATGAGGATTACGAGTTTCAGAAAAAGATACAAAAACGTAAAAAGATACCGGCAGATCATTGCGGTTCTGTTCAGATACGGGTTTCAGGATATCCTGGATCGGATGAAAATATCCACTTATCTGAGGCTGGGGAAAAGGCTTATTGTCAGAAAGAAAGTTGAGGTGGAAAAGCTTACCTATGCCCAGAGGATAAGGATGGCTCTGGAAGAATTAGGTCCAACCTTTGTAAAATTAGGGCAACAATTGTCCATGCGGCCATTTTTATTCCCGCTTGAGGTAATCGAAGAACTTACCAAATTGCAGGATGAAGTGGCTCCTTTCCCTTTTGAAAAAGTAAAAATGATTATCGAGAGAGAGCTTAAAGCTCCCCTGGAAAAGAACTTCTTTTATTTTGATTCGGAGCCAATCGCTTCAGCCTCTTTAGCTCAGGTACATAAGGCGGTTACTCAAAGTGGAGATAAGGTAGTAGTAAAGGTCCAGCGTCCTGAAATAAAAAAGATTATAGATTCAGATATGAGCATTTTAAAAGATTTAGCTAATCTTTTGGATAGATATGTTCCGGAAAGCAGGCAGTATGACCCTAAGGGGATGGTAGAAGAGCTATCCA
>Ga0299912_10004471_pt1 | contig 11462 bp, 9 predicted proteins | sample RVTome_2_FD_207667 | JGI IMG/M metagenome (GOLD analysis project Ga0299912, IMG submission 207667) | Soil microbial communities from uranium-contaminated site in the Upper Colorado River Basin, Wyoming, United States - RVT95D214 (version 2) ... | reverse complement strand
GTTCGCGTTTTCAAAAAGAATCAGGTAATGGGCGAGGCGAGTGGAAGGAATGCCATATCGATCTTCTTAGAATTGGAGATGGATTGAAAAAATTGAAAAAGTTGCTAACTCACAAACTCACGAATTTTTATTTGCGTGCCAAAGGCAGTTTCAAATCGCGTTTCTACATCTTTTCGTGCAAATACTTGTGTTTGTGCTCCCACGGTTTCTACGACGAACGAACCAATGACCGCGCCGAGTTGGCAACATTGTTCCAGCGGAAATTTATTTATCAAACCTGTCAGAAATCCTGCCCTGTAACCATCTCCCGCGCCCGTCGTGTCCTTCACTTCTCGCGGTTTTACCACAGGAATGATTTTTTCATCATTCTTCGTGCTCAATAGAGATCCTTTCCCGCCTTGGGTCGTGATGATCCGCGGAACAATATCTAAGAGTTCTTTTCTATTTCGCCCTAGGGTCTTGCTTATCATGTTAAATTCAAACTCGTTACTAATTAGGGCATAGGATCTCGCTAAAATTGGTTCCATCTCGGCCTTTGAAAACGCGGACGTCACTTGCCCAGGGTCGAAAATCATATTGATCTTCAATTCATTCAGCTGTTGGGCGAGATTTTTCATTGCCCCCGGATTTTGCGGAGCATTGATAGCAAAGGTGATTTCGCTGGCGTTTTTTATTTTTTGGCGAATCAACACGTCTAACTTGTGCCCTAAAGCTCCCTCGTAGAACGCCGAAATTTGGTTTGCGTTCTCATCATTTAAAATGTAACACGAGGCGTTGTAGTCGTTTGGGATGTGATCAATGGCCATGTGTCTATTTGGGGATTCGAAATGTTTTGCGTACCCTAAATCCGCAAAATCTTTTCCGACCCGCGACATCACGTAATGGGGAACCTCCAACAATCCCAAATTGTAGCTAATATTTCCGGCTGTGCCCCCGAACCGCATCGACCGTGAATTCGCCATAACGGCTAATCCAATTTTGTCCCCGCTTGCTTGAAGACTATCGCGGAATTTGCCCGGGACGTTCAGAATGTAATCCACCGCTATTGACCCTGTCACCAATATGTTTGGTCCCATACAGTTGCCTCTATTTACTTGCCACGATATGCATCTCTTGCCATCGCCTGTAAAAAGATTTTATTAAATCTTAGCTGCACATATCATAAGTGGATTTTGTCGCTAGTTACGAAAAAGAGAAAAAAAATGGCGCTGGTGGTAGGATTCGAACCTACGACCACCCGGTGTCAGTATACCGCCCGAAACGGCATTTAACAGCCGGACGCTCTCGGCTCTGAGTCCGTGCAAGTATGATCTTACACGATCTCGGTTCTACCGGTCTGAGCTACACCAGCGCATATTCTTTTAATGATTCAATGATCTCGGGTTTATTTTTTGACGATCCAGTGATTTGGGATGAGACCCTTATTGATTTTTAATGGTGCTCCCTCCGGGATTCGAACCCGGGTCCCGGGGGTCTGCTCGGTTTTCTGAGAAAACCTGAAAGCCCCGTATGCATAACCGGAATAATCTACGGTTGGAATTAATCCACAGATCACCTTTGGCCGTTATAGGTGTGGCCTGAAGTGGCCAAACAAGCTACACAAAGGGAGCATGCGTACTGAGAGTTAAAGGAAAGAGGAATTTCAATTTAAAAAAAGTTTTGAATTTATAGAGGACAATCCAATGAAAAGAGATTAGAGGGTTTTGCATAATTTAACGTTTTAAAGATTTTTCAATTTATCTGCAAAATTGCCCCGTTTACTTGAAGATAATAGGTTGCTGATTTCTGTCGCATTAATGTCGGTTCCAAAGAGGGAATCGAGCGCATGGGAGTCTCCAGGGGCCCACGGGGTCACATCGCAGGGTGCGTTAGAGCGCGATCAGCGTAAATGCCTTGGAGCTCATGATCAAGTCCGACCGGTTCACCTTGTAGGCGGTGAGGGCGTGCAGGAGCAGGATACTATAGTACTTGAGCATGTGAATGGACGCGGCCTCCAACCCCATGCGGCTCATCTCTTTCATATTGTACGCGAGGTCCAGGGGCGACAACCCCTCTTCCGCCCCGGTCCTGTGGTCGTAGAGTCGCCCGAACTTGCCCACGCTCATGCCGTCGGGGATGTCCTCGGCAAAAAAGTAGCGCTTGGGCCCGATCTCGACCCGGGTGCCGTAGGTCTCGTTTTCCTTGGCGGGCATGACGCAAATCATTCCCTCATCGCGGGTGAACCGGCGATTCTCCGCGGAATCCGCCCCCAGGTCGTAACCCATGGCCTTCCAGTGATAATGGACGGCGGTCTTGAACTCTCGCACGGCCTCTTGGTACACCGCGTTCTCCGAGGCGCTGCCCGTGTAGGTCTTGCAATACACCGGGAGGCAGCGGGTGCCGCACCACGCGAAGAAGGCAATGGTAGTGAATCCCTTGCCGTAGAACTTCCGGCCGTGGACCGTGATGGACGCCCCGGGGTCCGTGGGGTTGCCCGCCTTGTCCTTCGTGAAGTTGCCCGCCCACGACCGTAGGAAGACGCCGTCCGCCACCGCGATGCGGGGGATGATGATCTTGTGCCTGACGCACTCGCGGACAAGCTGGAGAAAGAACGCGAGGTAGTGCTGGGGCGTGAGGAAGGCATAATAGTAGGAGAAGTGGTGGGGTTCAGGCACCCGCTCGGGGTCGTCAAACGCGCCGGCCAGAACGGACCTGTCCCAGGGAGAGGCGATGTCTTGGAATTGCGTGGTGAAGAGGGCGCCGGTGCTGTGCCGCAGGAGGTCCCACTTCACGAGCTCCTTGACCGAGAACCCTTTCGGGTGGAGTCCCACCTACCGCAATTCCGCCTCGACCACGTCCCAGTAGGAAAAAGAGTTGAGGAAGACCAGGTGCTGGAAGATGCCGTGGTACGCTGGCACCTCCTGGTAATACTTCCACTCGTCCACCAAGCCCGCCCCCGCGCAAAAGTCCTCGCACCGGGTCGAGGGCACCGGCGGGAACCGGTCGATGAACTTGGTGTGCACGTCCTTGAGTAGGGATGCCTTGCCGGTGGCGCAATCGGGCAGGGTTGCTTGCCGGTACCGCGGTTTGCGGGTTGGAGCGGCAGCTTGAGCGGCGTGAGGCACTAACTGCGGGGGAAGCACAGGTTCCACCGTGGCAGTCCCCAGCTGTGGGGCAGGACCCCGCGGGGAATAGTCCCAGATCACATGGTTGGGTCGCGGGTCCTCGTGCTGCCGAGCATTCCGGCCCTTCTTGATCCTGCTCTTGCGCCGGAAACATTTCCGGATGTAATTTACGATGCCACCCTGTGGCACCGCTTGGAACTTGAATGTATGGGTCTTCCTAGGTTTTGGGAAGTCTCCCAGATGCATCAACAGGATCACGTGGCCATTCGGCAGGATAACTACTATCACGGGCATTCTCCTCTGTGATCATTTATGCACAAAGAAACCACGCGAGTATAAAAAGGTCTGCCCAAGGAATGTACCCAGATCATAGTTTGGGTGGGTTGAGGGGGTGAAAAATGGCATTGCCCTAGGAAATCCTTGCTCATCAGTCCTAAACAGTTAGGAGACCTGAAATCAAAGAGCTGCCCCCGCGTTTAAGAATGCTCCCGACAAAATGTGGGAACCTATTATGATGCAATCCGGGGGGCAATTCGGGGCAAAGGACTAAAAATCTTTAAATTTAAAGATTATGCAAAACTCTCTAAGGAGAGTTTTTGCCAAGCGCATTTTTTTCTCTCGGTATAGCGGGAAAGCGCAAAGAACAATCCAGATTCCAAAAACGAGGCTAAACCCAATAAGAAATAGAACGAAGACAAGCTCTGGTGATGCTATAATAACACCTTATATGGGAGTTTTTTTCCACCACTTGAATTAGCCACCTCTTGGTAATTAAACTCATCTCTCCCATCCTGTTTATTCAAACGTCACTCCTCCCGCGAGTGTTGCTGGGCGTGGTCCGAACATCTTGCCGAAAGCAAAAATATCCCTCTTGGTAAAATATTACTAGCAATTGTCAAGCGGTTTATTTGGGTAACTTTGTGCGGCAACGCGCGCGTCCCTATAGCATTTTAGCAAGATTTACGGCGATAAAAATAAGGAAAGAACTGTAAGGAAACGATTTGCTTAGCTAGTAGGTACGGCGGTACAAGACTTTTTCCAGCGAATCGAGGACGCCATCATCCACGGTGCCTTCTCGGGCATCGTTGTAATACGCCAATACCATCTTGCCGGAATCCATATCACGGAATCCGGAAAATTCGAATGTCTCGCAGTGATGACAGTTGATGTAAATGGAATCTCGCTGGTCGTCCCGGTGAAGCGAGCCATGGCAGCACGGGCACTTCAAGGTCGTCAGCGAGGTTATCAAGTCTGGTATGGAGAGTATCATGTTAGGATCACGGCCTAGCATTTATTGAGTCACCTCTGCTTTGGCCGCATTTATGCGAGGGGGCGATGAGGAAGATACGGGAGGAATATGCCTGTATTTCGCTCGACTGCTAACGCGTCTCCACGGAGAAAATAAGAATAAAATTCAGAAGGTTTGCACGGGGTTACATCTTCGCTACCTGCAGTTCTTGGAATTTCTTGAGCAGGGCTGCTTGTTCCTTGGTCAGGTCCTTCCCCTTCGGGAGCATGATTTTCAATTTCACGTACATGTCCCCCTTCCCACTCGATCGCAAGATGGGCACTCCTTCGTCTCTCACGCGGAGTTCCATGCCAAACTGGGTGCCGGGCGGGATCTTCAATTTCTTCTTCCCCCCCCGAATCACCGGGCAATCCACTTCCCCGCCGAAGATGGCGGTGACGAAGTCGATTTCCAACACGCAATAGAGGTCGTTGCCCTCCCGCTCGAAGATGGGATGCTGGTTAATTAAGATGCCCACCAGCAGGTCTCCCGGCATCGCCCCCGGCGCGGGAATATGCCCAGCCCCCGGAGCCTTGAGGATGGTCCCGTTCTCGATGCCCGGTTCGACGTTGATGGTGACGGTACGTTCCTCAAACTCGATTTTCCGGCCCTTGCATGCCGTGCACGCTTTCTCGAAAGATTTTCCCTCGCCCCGACATTGGGGGCACGTGGAAATATATACCTGGGTTCCAAAGACGGTCTGCCGGCCTTGGCGGACTTGGCCTTGCCCCTTGCATTGAGGGCAGGTCTTCACATCCGACCCTGGCTCCGCGCCAGTGCCGTTACAGTGGGAACATGGAATGGCTCGCTTGAACTTGACATCTCTTTTCGTGCCAAACACGGTGTCTTCCAGGGTGACGTGCAGTTCCTTTTCTACGTCCTCGCCGACCTGTTGCCGGGGTTGCTGCCGCCCTCCCCCGCCCCGATTGCGTCCTCCGCCAAAGAAGCTCCCGAAAATGTCTCCGAACAGGTCCGAGACGCTGAATCCATTCCCCGAGAGGTCAACGTTGCCATCCACGCCCGCGAACCCGAGCTGGTCGTATCGCTGCCGCTTCTCCGGGTCTGTGAGCACGGAGTAGGCTTCTTGGATTTCCTTGAATTTGCCCTCGACAGTTTTATCGTCCGGGTGGAGGTCCGGGTGGTATTTCTTCGCAAGCTGGCGAAACGCTCGCTTGATGTCCTCATTGTCCGCGTCCTTTTGGACGCCCAAAGCTTCGTAGTAATCCCTTTTCGCGGCAGACATGGTGTGGTCCTCAGGTGGTTACGATCTAAAAAAGAAGGGTAGAAAAAAACTGTTTCTATTTGTCCTTATCCTTGTCCTCGTCTTCCCACTCGACATCGACCACTTTCCGCTTGGATTTCTTGGAGTCTTTCGCCTGTTTACCCGCCGGGGGCACCTCGTCCTCGTATCCCGCGTAAGACGGACCTTGCCCGGGCATTCCTCCAAACCCGCCCGCTTCTGCCGCATGCTGGGCCGCCTCCGCGGCACCTTGAGCGCCCTCTTGTGGCCCGGCTTGCTTGTAGATCTTCTCGGAAAGCTTGTGAACACGTTCCTCGAGGTCCTTCATGGCCTTCTTGATAACCTCGGGCTCCTCGGGGCTCTCCTCGATGGTCTTCTTGAGGGTAGCGATACCATCCTCGATGTCTTTCTTCGTGTCCGCGTCGACTTTATCTGCCTGTTCCTTGAGCAGTTTCTGGATTTGGAAGACCATCGCATCGGCCTCGTTCCGGGTTTGGACGTTCTCGTAGACCTTCTTGTCCTCTTCCTCGAATTTCTTGGCTTCATCGATTTTCGACTGGATATCGCTGTCCGACATGCCGTGGTGGCCCGTGATCGTGATACTCTGCGACTTGCTGGTGCCCAGGTCTTTTGCAGTCACATTAACAATCCCGTTAGCATCAATATTAAAGGTCACTTCGATCTGGGGCAATCCCCTCGGGGCGGGCGGAATTCCGTCCAAATGAAATTTTCCGAGGCTGATATTACCCTTCGCCATCTTGCGTTCGCCTTGCAGCACGTGAATTTCAACAGATGGTTGGTTGTCCGCCGCGGTCGTGAAGACTTTGCTGCGTTTGACCGGAATTGTGGTGTTCCGGTCGATGATGGCCGTGAAGACTTCCCCGAGCGTTTCCACGCCGAGCGTGAGGGGCGTGACATCGAGGAGGAGGATGTCCTTCACTTCCCCGGACAAGACCCCACCTTGGATGGCTGCCCCGCGCGCGACACACTCCATCGGGTCGATGGACCGCTCGGGTTCTTTGCCGAAAATATCCTTGAACGTCCGTTGCAGGACCGGCATACGCGTCGGACCGCCTACGAGGATGACTTTGTCAATTTGATTGACATCTAATTTCGAGTCCTCGAGCGCTCGTTTGATCGGGGGTTTAAAGCGTGCAAGAATCGGGGAAATCAGTTCTTCCATTTTCGAGCGAGTGATCTCAATGTCCATATGTTTAGGACCGTTGGCGTCTTGGGCGATGAAGGGGAGATTAATTTTCGTGGCGATCACCGTGGACAGCTCGATCTTCGCCTTTTCGGCGGCCTCGCTGAGTCGGGCCATCGCAGTAGCGTCTTTTGTCAGGTCAATGCCCTCCTTCTTCTTGAAGTCGGCCACCAGCCAGTCTTGGATGACTTTGTCCATGTCCGTGCCACCGAGGGCAGTATCCCCGCTCGTGGCAACGACTTCAAACACGCCCTCTTGCATACTCATGATGGTGACATCGAACGTACCCCCGCCCTCGTCGAGGACAACAATCTTCAATTCCTTCTTCCCCATCGCTTCGGCCTTGTCGAGCCCATACGCTAAGCACGCGGCGGTAGGTTCGTTGATGATCCGAACGACATCGAGGCCCGCGATCCGCCCCGCGTCCTTAGTCGCGGTGCGCTGGGCATCGTTGAAATAGGCGGGTACGGTAATAACCGCCTTCGTGATTTTATCGCCGAGGTACGCCTCCGCGTCCTTGTGGATTTTCTGGAGGATCATCGCCGAGATTTCCTCGGGAGAGTACTCCTTATTATCGATTTTCACGCGGTAACTTGTCCCCATTTTCCGCTTGATGGCGCGGACGGTGCGCTCAGGGTTAGAGACAGCCTGCCGCCGGGCGGGTTCCCCAACGATGCGCTGCCCGTCCTTCGTTATTGCGACATATGACGGGAACGCTTTCCCTCCCGCGCTCGTACCTTCGGCCGAGGGGATAATCTCCGGCCGGCCACCAACGAGCACTGCCGCCGCCGAATTCGAGGTTCCCAAGTCAATGCCGAGGATTTTCTCCTTCTTGCCAGATTTAGCTGCGGTTTTCTTTTCTGCCATTTCTATCATCTTTATATAGAAGTCTTAGTCTTGTTATTTATATAGAAGTCTTAGTCTTGTTATTTATATAGAAGTCTTAGTCTCCTTTTAACGTTACGCATGTAGTGTGAATTGAAAAAATCTCAAGTGGCGCGAAAAAGAGGAAGACGAAACGGAGATCAAGGGAAGTCCTAGTCCCTCAACAAATCGCTAGTGTCAAGAGATAGTCTAAAGAAAAGGAAGTGCCATTCCTTTTTGAGGTCTTCCTTGTCTGCATCATGCATAAATTAAATGTGCTAGACCTGCAACTTCCTGAAAACCAAGACTTTCCGATCAGGAAACGTGCTGCTCTATTACCAACCAGGGAAGAATTAGAAGGGAGCATAGCTGAACCATTTTGGTTGTTTTTCGGTCCTAAAATCAAGTTCTTTTCTTGTTGAACGCGCCCGCATTCGCGCGAGGCGTTAAATGCCAAGTCTCCCCTCCATTCCACAAAACATTCTAGTTGGAATGGGGGTGTAGATACAAAATGGAGCAGCGTTCAATTGTCAGAAACAAAACGCAAGGAAGAGTTCCAAAGGACTCTCAGCAACAGGAGTTATTCATCACGCGCATTTTCAACGCGCCACGCGAGCTGGTCTGGAAAGAATGGTCGGATCCGGAACGCGTGAAGCGCTGGTGGGGGCCAAAAGACTTCACGGCGCCCTTCGCCAAGATCGATTTCCGCGAGGGGGGTACCTATCTCTACGACATGCGGTCCCCGGACGGGAAAGACTTCTGGAGCACGGGGATCTATCGAGAAATCGTCCCGCTGGAGATGATTGTAGCCACGGACAGCTTTGCAGATGAGAAGGGCAACGTGGTCCCGGCAACCTCCTACGGTATGAGCGCGGACTTTCCCCTCGTCTTGCTCGTGACCGTGACGTTCGAGGAGCAGGACGGCAAAACAGTATTCACCTTGCGCTATGCCGGCATGCCTAAGGACACGATAAAAGATGCCGAGGTGGGGTGGAACGAAAGTCTGGACAAGCTGGCGCAGGATCTCGGCGTGGATGCATCGCAAGCGACAGCTCAAGCGACAGGAAAGGCCCGAGCAGCATCCCTGATAGAGCCCCCAAACAGGGTGCCGAAACGCGACCTCGTGGTGAAGCGGATCATCGATGCCCCGGTCGAGCGCGTGTGGCGCGCCTGGACCGATCCCGCGTACGTCATGCTGTGGTGGGGGCCCGAAGACTATACCTCGCCCTTGTGCATGACCGATCTCCGCGAGGGGGGCAAATATCTCTTTTCCATGCGAGCGCCGCAGGATCAAGGGGGGCAAGAGAGCTACACTGCGGGCGTCTACGGGACGATCGTGCCACTGGAGCGCCTCGAATTTACGCAGAGTCTGGCCGACCGAGACGGCAACGTGCTGGAACCCGCGCAGGTGGGCATGCCCGCGGACTTCCCGAAGGAGTTACGAACGACCGTTGTCCTGAAACCGAAGGGGGGTATGACGGAACTGACCGTGACGGAATACGACTGGCCGGTGGGGCAAATGTATGTGTACTCAATCGCGGGCTTGAACCAGTCATTAGAAAAGCTGGCTGCGAGTTTAGCTAAAGTGTAGTTTTTTTTTTCTTAATTTATGATGGTCTTATACGACAAAAATCAACCGATAATTTTCAAGATGGGTAAAATAAACCATACTATCCATATGATGACACATACGCCGAATTAATGAACGGGTATGCGCCGTTCGTCAAAAATAATAGTCACTTCTAGGGAATTCTTATCATTTCGAGGATCTATGGTCTCGCCGGTGCGTTAGATATACGTCTTTATTGTGAGGCCCTTGAGGTTACCCTGAGCATCTCCTGAACCTAACAACGAAACGGGACCTATTTATTACAGATCCCACTGATCACATTCGTAATATCGAAGAGCGATATACCATCATAAATTAAGTTTTTTTTCCGATCTTTTTATTATGCTCCAAAACAACATGGAAGAAGGAGTCAACGAGGGGTATGATCGCCTCGACGAGCTCTTAGCAAAACTGCAGGCGAGAGCGAAGTAAATAGAAATGCAATATCCTCGTGCACTAGTTGACACGTTTGGTATATATTCGCAGCTGAACCCTTTACACTAAAAAATGAGCTGATTCAGGATTCTCGCAAGGCTTGCTGCATTCCAGCTAGATTTTGCCCTCTTTTTTACCGACCTTCTCGTCCCATTCGGCAAAGGACTTCTCCAGGGCGCTGATCGCGCTCGCTACGTCGGAGGTGATGAGGAATTCTAGCCCTTCAACCTTGCCCTCCAGAGCTCCTTGCCCCACGAGCTCGTAGACGAGATTTTTCACCTCGTCTTTGGTTGTCCCTAACGCTTGGGCCGCGGTATCCAGATTTATCTTTCCTTCGAGTTTAATCATCCCAAATAGGCGGTTTCTCAAAGTGGCGCCATCTATGCCGGATTTTCGGGTGGTGACTTGCACATACCCGGTGATCCGCTCCTTCACATACCAGAGCAGCGCGATGAGAGGCCCGGCAAGTAGACCCCCAAAAATACCAATAACCCAGAGAAGGGTCACAATTGTATTTGTTTGATAAAGGTAAGCGACCCAATCCAGATACGCACTGACAGTTCCGACTATTAAAGACACTCCCCCGATCACAACCATCTTTAATGCGCGTGTTGGTTCCACATGAGGTAATCCTGCCTTCCAGTCCTGATTCAGAACCGGCAAATTACGACGGACACACATAATTGTTATCAACAAGACGCACGAAGCGGCAAGAACTGTTACGAGGAGCGCTCCATCCCATCCTGGCGCCGGGGTGGCTGTCTGATTATTAGATGCAAAGAAAATCAATTTCGCGATGAGAAAGACCCCGAAAATGACCGCGAGTGAAATGAGCGAAAAACTAAAAATCTTCTTTTGTTTCAGCATAATAATCACTCACTATTTTTAATATCCTATGAGTCTTGGAGTTTCCTGTGCAATCTTTGGAGGATTGAGTTTATAATCCTTTTTGTCGAGAATCCCTTGTCTTTCAATATTTATGGTGCAGTAAATTGGATGTTTTCCCATGAAGTAACAAAAAAAGAGTGAAATTCACTCGTACAGGAACCGCGAGATGATCAGCTTGTGGATTTCTGCCGTGCCCTGCGCGTTCGTGAACCCTAACGCGTTGTGGAGGTGAATCATAACAGGATAATCATTGCTCCACCCGTATCCACCGAGGATTTGCACGGCAGCTTCGGCTGATCGCGTGGCTAAATCGCAGGCATACCACTTGGCCATCGAGGTCTCGGTGGTGTGGCGGACCTTCTTGTTGTCCATCTACGCGGCCTTATAGACCATAAGGCGGGCGGCTTCGATCTCCATGGCGGGTTTGAACTATGTGATAATGTTGTGGAAAAAAAATAATCTAAGTATGTATAGTAAAGACTTGAAACAGAGGCCCTTACCTCCCTCCCTTGTTAGGCTATCCTAATCTGGGAGAATTAGACCGGCCTAATTCACAGTCCTGGCGCAAACCCTTAAATCCTATAGAAGTCCTTTGAGGTATATTCAAAGTCCGAGTAAATGGATGGTGGATACCTGCGTTAGATAGATTCGCACTATTGGGCGGCCTAGTACTCGCCGGCATAAGTCCTTAGCTAGTTTCTGAATATTGCGACCGCAGCAATGCCAAGCCGAAAGGTTTAAATCTTGTGGGTTATTTCGGCGCAGAAACCCCGTGTGACGATATGCCAGGACCTCCACCCACTCCCGTGGACGTCACGTCCCGACAAAAA
>Ga0299912_10004469_pt1 | contig 11463 bp, 5 predicted proteins | sample RVTome_2_FD_207667 | JGI IMG/M metagenome (GOLD analysis project Ga0299912, IMG submission 207667) | Soil microbial communities from uranium-contaminated site in the Upper Colorado River Basin, Wyoming, United States - RVT95D214 (version 2) ... | reverse complement strand
AAGCCGCTTTTAAAGTTTGATAAACTGACGTCCGAATCAGTCCCTCCCAAGGCGACAGAGATGGCCCTGGCGGTGGTGGTTTTTCCTAACGATCCTGTGACGACCAACAGGTGTGTATGATGGAGTGCCGTCCGCCGATAGGTCATAGCTAATCGCTGAAGCAGAGGCCAGCAGCGATGAATGGGTGCTTTCCATACCCGGGTCCGGCCCACCGGCGTACGCAGAAGCGAGGGGATGTCCCGCCAAGTGTAATGTGGTTTCATTTTAAAAACTCCCTAGCCATTGAGGTCTATTTGGATTTGACAAATCTTAGAAGGAGATTTTCTCCCTATGCCTTGTGCTAGTTTCATTACCAAACGCCAGGTCCAATATTAACATAGAGTCCGATCGAAAAAAAGTTCAATACCCGAAACGCGCTGAAATCCATTTTATTTTCAATAGTGACGATCCCTTGTTGGCTGTAATGCCATTAGGAGGGTTGGAACAAAGGTTAGAATGGAGCATATAAAGACGATCCACAATACGCCCATGAGAGAGGTGGGATAATAATAGATGGCGAGGGTTTCCAGGAGGGTAAAAATGACGAGAGGGGGAATAAATCTTAAATTATTCCTTGCCAACAAAAAATTCATGACAATCCATAAAAGGGCATAAAATGTCATGGCTAAAGAAAATAAGCCCACTAGTTTACTGCTGACGGGATTATATTGGGAAGTTAGAATTTTCAAAACGAAATCTGAGAATAAAAAACAGAAGGCACTAACCCCTCCACACAACAAGCCTCCGATCCAGAGAGATTTATGCAATAATTTATAGTCCTCAGCGTGGCGAACATGAGACTGTATGCTTTTTGGAAAAAGGACGATCGATATTGCTGATGGAAGAAATAGCAATATCTTGCCCACCACCTGGGCAAGGGAATAGTACCCAGCATCGAGAGGAGGGAAAAAATGCTTGACTAGAATAAGATCAATATTGGTCAAAACGGCAAACGAAAGCATCGATAGGGATACTGGGAGAAAATATTTGTAGATAGGAAGGAGGTCAACTTTTGATATTTGATTCTGTTTCTCACTCTCCCTTTTATGATTCTTTAAAAAAAAAGCAATAGAGATTAAAAGTAATGACAGGGAAAACACAGAGCCTCCTAAAAAACCAAAGAGGCCCCCTAAGACGGTTAAACCTGAAAGCATGAGGATAAAACCGATGGCCAACTTAGTGACCGAAGAAGAGACGAGAATAAAAGAATACAGTCCAAATTTTTGGGAGCTTTGTATCAATGAGAGAAAGGGAGGCGAGATTAAGGTTAAAAATATTATGATTCCACAGACCATGACATAAACTGAGGTGGTATTTAGAAAACTTCCTAAAACTCGGGCGAAAATAACAAGCAGCAAAAATAACATGAATGCAAAAAGAAGCAACCTTTTAAGGCATTTAATGAAAAGAGAAGTAACTAAGTAAAAGTCTTTTTTAGCTAAATACTCTGTAAAAAAACGCGTCAGGGTCGTTGTTAAAGGATAAATTGCTATGGAGGTAAATGCTACTAAAGTGATCAAAGCGTTTAGAGTTCCATAATCTTCGGGGCTCAGCAATCTCACCGAAACTAAATGATACAGGAGGGTAATAAAACCGGCTAGGGAGGTCCCCATAAAAACAATCGCTATATCCAGGACTATCTTGTCTTTCAATAAAGTATGAAGTTTACTTTTCGGGTACATAATGGATAGTTTGGTGGGCGGTTTGAAAACCCTACTGGTGTTGGAGGTTTAAATTTTCTGGCAATAGAATTCAACATACCAATTGAGAAAATTGTTTTTTGAAATGACACTTGACCACCCAGGAGATAGGTATCTGGACTTTATCCGTCGGAATGACGTACTTTTTCTTGTCATGAACTCGTTTCAGTATCTCATTTAATGCGTTTGTATTAGTACTACAGCGACTTTTTTAAAAAGAATGCTACTGTACCAACAAAAAGTGCTACTACCCCATCCGTCATACCTGCGAAAGCAGGTATCCAGTTGGGGTTTTGAAACCCATAAACATGCTGGATTCCCGTTTTCACGGGAATGACGAAAAAAATCCGCTGTAGTATTAGTTGAATCCAGAAATTCATGAGGCCGATTCATGGGGATACATCATAGGTGATGTTGGTGGGTTGCATTCATTTCCATTTTTCTCAGTCTATACTGAACATCTTCCATTAATCTTCTATTTGCTGCCTGTAGATCGGCTAAGAAGGCAACCAGCATCGTTTGAAAACCGATGCCGAGTAAAACGGAGGCTAATATTAACGATTGTATGTGGCCGGAACCTTGACCTGTAATGTAATGGTATAAAAATCTGAGCCCTAATAAGACGCCTAATGAAAATAGAAATATGCCAATGGCCATAAAAAAGCGAAATGGTTTGTAAACCACGAAAATTCTGATGATCGTGATGATCGATTTCTTTAGATAAAGAGGGATGCTTTTTATCAGTCTTGACGGTCTCAAGACTTTATTGGAAGAAATAGGTACGGAGGTAATTGCCATATTCTTCTGGCCTGCTTGAATGACAGTTTCTAGCGTGTAGGTATATTCATTAAAAACATTGAGCCTCAAAGCGGCCTCCCGGCTCATCGCTCTAAACCCGCTTGGCGCATCAGAAATATCAGTTTTACTAACAAAGCGAACTACCCAGCTCCCCAGTTTTTGTAAGTATTTTTTTAAGGGTGAAAAGTGTTCTATTTCGCTAATAGGGCGGGCTCCAATGACTATTTCTGCTTTTCCAGAAAGTATGGGTTCTATCAGCTTGGGTATGTCCCTTGCGTTGTATTGATTATCCGCATCGGTATTCACAATGACATCTGCTCCAACCCGGAGGGATGCTTCGAGGCCAGCCATAAATGCCCTTGCGAGCCCCTGGTTTCGAGGCAGTCGTATAATATAATCAGCCCCATGCGCCTTAGCCACCTCTGAGGTATTGTCTATGCTGCCATCATCGACAATAAGCCATTCAACTTTGTCAAAACCTTCGACATGACGGGGGAGATCCCTTAAGGTCACAGGAAGGGTTTCCGCTTCGTTATAGCAAGGGATCTGAATGATTAATTTTTTCATTTCAATTAGGTTGAGTTTGAATGATACGATGATTCTCGGGCCAAATCAACCAATATCCACCCACTGCTTAGTAGTCTTTCCGGAAATATGCTAACGAATTATTTGCTCACCGCCAAGACGCAAAGGTCGCAGAGAAAAGGTTTTTTTGCTCTGGCGGTGAGAGGCCGCCAGAGCAAAAGCCTCGACCTCTTCGAGGCTAAACGCTTTGTGTAGATTTCTGCCGGATGCAGAGAGGCTGCCTTTTATTCGGCCGCCTCTCACGGCCGGATAAAAGAGAACATCAACCCTTTGCGTTCTCGGCGGCTGCGGTGAATATGTTACCGAATTTATGAATTGACATACTTAGTCTGGAAACTTGTCTAACAGCTTGATATCTTTGACCATGACGCCAAGGGTGCGTTCATCTATAGAACCCTTTACGATATTCTTCGGTATATGTTGATCGCTGAGCAGTTCAATAGTTAATTGCTTTCCTAATGGGACATCAGGAAGAGGAAAAAGTTGACAATATCCTTCATTAGAAATCTGTCCGTCAAAAAGCTTGTAACCATTTACCAAGATCCTGAGTTTCTTCTGTTGGACTTTAACCCCTCCTGTTGAGACAATCTCTACACCCATTGCCTTAGGCATTCGTTTTCCATTCAAGGGCACGATAAGCCTTGCAGTACCATCGGTCCAGCGGGCGGGCATTTTGTCCCAAGACTCCTGTTTATGCCAGCCTGACTCAGCTACGCCTAACACTTTTTTTGTCCCAAGACTTACATCAACATAATCATCATCTAACAACCTGAGCTCTTTAACCATCACCCCAAGTGGGAGGTCCTCTATAGACCCTTTGAATTTTTTTCTTTCCGTATAAGTATCACTGAGCAATTCGAGAGTTAATTGTTTTCCTAAAGGAACTTGAGAAAGGCTAAAGAACTGAGAATACCCTTCCTTTTCATCTATATCAGAATCAGAGACTTCTCTATCAAATAGTTTGTGACCATTGGCCAGAATCTGAAGCCTCTTTGGCTTAATCCCTCGTATTGATGCGATGTCTAAACCAATTGCCTGGGGCATTCGTTTTTTGTTTAAAGGAATAACAAGCTTGGTTGCTCCATTGGTCCAACGGACAGGTATTTTGCCTAAAAACTCTTGTCCATAAAAACCCCACTCATCGACCCCCAAGATCTTTTCGGTTCCAAGATTTACATTGATGTAGTCATTATCTAACAACCTGATGTCTTTGACAAAGACACCGAGAGTCCGGTTATCTGTTGATCCTTTGAATACCTCTTTCGGTATATGCGTATCGCTGAGCAATTCAATGGTTAATCGCTTTCCTAAAGCCACATCAAAAAGGCTAAAAGATTGAGAGAATCCTTCGTTAGGTATATGTCCATCAAAGAGCATATGGTCATTCGCTAAGATTTTGAACCTCTTCTCTTTATCTATACCCGTCGGCCCTATGTCAACCATCACTACACTTGGGAGCCTTGTTTCTTTAAGGGGAACAATGAGCTTAGCTGCTCCATTGGTCCAGCGGACGGGTATCTTGTCTAAAAACTCTTGACCATAAAAACCTAACTCGCCTATACCTAAAACCCTTTGATTACCCAAAGTTATGTTGATGGAGTCATTATCCAACAGCCTGATGTCATTGACTAAGACACCGAGAGTCCGGTTGTCTGTGGATCCCTTTATTGTTTCCCTCGGTATATGCGTATCACTGAGCAATTCAATGGTTAATTGCTTCAATAAAGGTACATTGGCAAGACTAAAAGACTGAGAGTATCTTTCGTCAGGTATCTGTCCGTCGAAGAGCTTTTGACCATTGGCCAGGATCTGGAGCCTCTTAGGCTTCATTCCTCCTGTTGCCACGATATCCACATCGATTGCCTTGGGCAGTCTTTTTTCGTTCAAAGGAACTATGAGCTTTGCCGCCCCATTGGTCCAGCGGACGGGTGTCTTTTCCCAGAGCTCTTGTTCATACCAACCCGATTCACCTACACCTAAGACCTTTCCATTACCTATGTTTTTATTGATGTAGTCATTATCCAACAACCTGATATCTTTGACCAAGAGGCCGAGGGTGCGAACGTCTGTAGAGCCCTTGATGGCTTCCCCTGGGGTATGGGTATCGCTTAGCAGCTCAAAGGTTAACTGTTTTCCCAAAGGTACATTAGCAAAGCTAAAAGATTGAGAGAATCCTTCGTTAGGTAACTTTCCATCGAAGAGCTTATTGCCATTAGCTAAAATCTTGAGCCTCTTCTCTTTATTTGTGCCCGTTGGCCCTATGTCAACAGCCAGTATATTTGGGAGCTTTGTCTCTTTAACGGGAACAATGAGCTTCGCTGCGCCATTGGTCCAGCGGACGGGTATTTTGCCTGAAAACTCTTGCCCATAAAAACCAGATTCGCCTACACCTACAACCTTTTCGTTCCCCAGATTTACATTGATGTAGTCATTATCCAACAGTCTGATGTCTTTTACCAAAACGCCGAGAGTGCGTTCGTCTGTAGACCCGAGTATAGTTTTAGCAGGGATATTTTTATCACTGAGCAGTTCAATGGTTAATTGCTTCCCTAAAGGTACATTAGCAAGACTAAAAGATTGAGAGTATTCCTCTTTAGGTATCTGTCCATCGAATAACTTGTAACCATTAGCCAGAATCCTAACTCTCTTCCGCTTAATTCCTCCCGTTGAAGCGATGTCAACGCTAATCCCCTGGGGTAGCCGTTTTTCGTTTAAGGGGATAATGAGCTTGGCCGTGCCATTGGTCCAGCGAACGGGCATCTTTTCCCAGATCTCCTGCTCATACCAACCCAGTTCACTTACCCCTAAGACCTTTCCATTACCCAAATTTTTATCGATGTAGTCATTATCCAACAGTCTGATGTCTTTGACTAAGACGCCAAGGGTGCGAACATCTGTGGAGCCCTTTCTTACTTCCCTTGGTATATGCGTATCACTGAGCAATTCAATGGTTAATTGCTTCCATAATGGCACATTAGCAAGGCTAAGAGATTGAAAGTATTTTCCATTGGGTATCTCTCCGTCGAAGAGCTTATGACCATTTGCCAGGATCTGGAGCTTCTTCTGCTTCATTCCTCTGGGTGATGCAATGTCTAAACCAATTGCCTTGGGCATTTGTTTTTCACTTAAAGGGACGACGAACTTGGCCGCTCCGTTGGTCCAGCGAATGGGCATCTTGTCTAAAAACTCTTGCCCATAAAAACCTGACTCTCTTATCCCAAAGATCTTTTCAGTGCCAAGATCAATATTCATATAACCAGAGGGATTGATCATTCCAGTGATTTTGTATATCCCGATCGTTCTCTTTTCGGACCTAATCTTTTTTGGTAGGGGGAAAGGAGTTTGTTCACTGAAGGAACGGGAAAGGACTCCCTCATGCATTTTTGTATATGGTAGACCTGCGAATCGTATATCGCCCTCATAAAGAAGCAAAACAGGTTTCTGTTCTCTTGTCTGCTTTTCACTCCAATCGTAAAAGGCATTCATGCCACCTCTGCTGTTTAGATCGATTAAAATAGTTCGACGATCGAAAACCAAATACAAGGGCATCAACCACCCGTAACTAACAGATGCACGATCACAATGTGCAAGGATAAGGCTGTCACTTGGTAATTTTTCAGCAAGCTGCTGGAGTTGCAGGAAGTAACCCTTTTCTTCAGCAAAGGCAAAAATCAATTGATTCGCCCTGACTGTGAATATTGAAAGAAATATGATAACCACTGCTGATGCAACAATAAACCAGCCTTTTGAAAATCTGTTTAGAATCCATTGCATGCCAAGGGCTGAAAATAAGATAAATCCAGGAATGACAATTGGTACAAATCGGCGAATTGCCCAAAAATGATCTGGGGCTATTGAGGGGCTCCAAAGATACAGTGCAGAAAATCCAGAAACACAAACCATCCCTACGAAAAGGTGAAGATCCCTATTTTTTCTAATCATTGCCCACAGCGTAACAAACCAGCCCCAAATGGCTACAAATATTACAGGAGGTGAAAGGTACTTAGCTAAATTAACCATAGAATTTTCACGATAGTTGCGTGTACCGTGTAGGAAATGCTCTTGGGCGTTAATCGTTGAATAAGGCTCGATATTGGGTCTAAACCAATAGGCATATATTGTAAGAGCCATCAAAACGATGCCGATCAAAACCAAAAGTGTCCTACCGGTGAGCAAGGGCCTTATCAGTCTCAAATTCACCTGGGTAGAAGCAAGTAGCGCAAATAGAATGGCCAAGGTTAAAAGGCCTATTTGTTTCAATAGTGGGGAAAAGACAGACAAATAAATTTTACTGTCAAAGGCATAATAGCCTAATGCAAGAACAAATACTGGTAAAGCTATTTGATAAAATGGAGACCAAATTGAAGAGGATTTTTTCTCTCCTGGACTCTCAATCATTTTCTGCACCAAGTGTGAGAAAAATAAGAGGGGGACCCAAAAAAAGCTGTCGATCCTCACTAATGATGAAAAGCCTAACAAAACTCCAGCCCAACGGGCCAATTTCCTACTTTTATTCTCCTGTGCTAATAATAGTATGAATAAACCCGACCATATAAATAATTGTGTGAGTATCTCGGTCAAAGTTCTTCTTGCTATCCAAATCTCGCTTGGATTTAGTGCCAGGAAAAGAGTTGCTATTACAGCATAGGGTTTTGGCATCACAGAGCGGCACAGGCCATAAAAAATACATAAAAACAAGAGAGCAACCATGGCTTCAAAGCGAAATAAGGCATGGTGTCCAAAGGTGGCAAAAGCTTGAGCTAACCAAACACCAAATAGATGGGAAAACTGCACGGTCATGGTGCTTTTATTTGGGAAAAATCCAGGAACTTCTCGAAAGACATTGGAAAAGATGGGATCAAGATTTTCCGGCCAGGGATAAGGAACATCCAGCCTTCCATGATGAGCTATGTATATAGCATGGTTGGCATAAAGCCCTTCATCACGTCCAAGGAATATGGATTCTGTCGGAAAACCGAGGTAGAGTAAGGCAGTCAGGGCAAATCCTGCTACTAACACCCAGTCCCATCCGGAGACCTTAAAGCTTTCTTGAATAGTAGATTTTTTTTTCTTAAACAGTCCTTTTAATATAAAAAGGGTAATAAACCACCCGATTAACCCGAAATAACCTGCCTTGTATATACCTGCCATGGCTGATGCAAGTAAGACTATCGACCATAAGACCATGCCAATCGCTGTCATTAAAGAAAAAGATGTTATTCTTGGAATGGAGTTTATTCCCGATTCGCGGTTGAATCGTATGAATAACCAATAACCGGTCAGTGGTAAAGCAGGCCAGATACCAAATGTAATCGTTGTGTACAGCAAGCTCATGTGCTACCCCAGGAAAGTTAAGTCAAGATCTTTAATGACTAAATTGCTTTTATTAACAGGCTCATAATAGGATGAACCTCCTTTGTAATGAACTTAGGATTTCCTCGACGATGGAAGTAACTCCCCCTTTCCCCCTCTTAATCAAAGAGGGGGATATCCCTCCCCTTAAGATAAGGGGAGGTTAGGTGGGGTTATGAATCCTTGCGTTGATATCTTCAATGTCTGGACTATTTTGAGACCCTTAATAATGGACTCAGTAAAGTTATGAATAACTTGTTTAACGTGAGACTTGTATCCAGGATTTCCAGTTACCCGGGTCCTCCATGTAACAGATATAGATATTATCGATGGTGGTTCCCTTCACGGCTAAATAGAGCCGGTTGTTAAATACTGTGAGAGCAGGGGGGTGAATTGATCTACCTGGGACTTTGACCCAGTGACTCCATGTGTCTGGATTCCTCATGTAACAGATATAGATATTATCGATGGTGGCTCCCTGCACGGCTATGTACAGGCGGTCATTGAGTACTGCCAGGGCAGGTGAGTGAGTGGTCGCACCTGGGACCTGGGTCCAGGGAGTCCAGGTGCCTGAGTCCTTCATGTAACAGATATAGATATTGTAATCTGTGGCTCCCTTCGCGGCTATGTAAAGGCGGTCATTGAGTACTGCCAAGGTAGGTGAGTGAGTGGTCGCACCTGGGACCTGGGTCCAGGGAGTCCAGGTGCCTGAGTCCTTCATATAACAGATATAGATATTGTAGTCAGCGGCTCCCTTCACAGCCATGTAAAGGCGGTTTTTGAATACTGTTAGGGCAGGTGAGTGAGTGGTCGCACCTGGAATTTGGCTCCAGAGACTCCAAGTGCCTGAGTCTGTCATGGAGTGAATATAGATATTATTATTTTTAAAACCTTTTGCTGCCATGTAGAGGCGGTTACCGAACACCGCGAGAGAAAGTGAGTAAAATGGTTTACTTTGGATGAGTCTCCAGGAATCCTCAGGAGGGCGTTTCACTTTCTTGACCACATAGCTTGAATTTATAGGGATGGTGTCTCCATCAAAAATAGTTTCTTTAGAAAGCCTCAATAGGTCCCATTGTCCCTCTAATTTAGATTGAGTGCGGCCAGCATACGTGCTGGTTTCAAAATAAAGTTTTTTCCGCATCAGAAAATTGGTTTGCCAAAGAATATCCCAGTAGTCGGATCCAAGAATATTAACCGACTCAATAAGGGGATCGCTTTCAATTTTTTTCAAATCTGCCATATCTTTGCTCACTACTCTTTTGATTCTTAACATTTGCTCGCTGATACCCAAGCTGGAATGAATGATAAAGATGATAAGGACAGCGAAAGACAAAGGCAAAATATATAGAATTCGATGCTCGGGATTAAATTTTATGTTACGGAATAAAATCATGAAACTCAACAGGACTAAAGGCAAAAAGAAGGATAAAAACTTATAACTTTTATAACCTCCCCAACCTACATCTGTTCGCCCAATAAAAGAGAGAATGATGTAACCTGTTAAGATAACAAACACTGATGACCCAGCGAGATAAAAAAGGGTTCTATCATTTTTATAGGCATTTACAAAACCAATTGCAAAAATCAAGAGAAGTGGAATTCGATAGATATGTATTATAGGGCATGTGTAATAATGAATATTCAGATTCTTTATAGTAAGGCCGAGGATGGCTTCTGGGGGGAACAATGGCATATACCAGCCTGCTTGAGCGCTACCCGCAAACAAAAACATCGTTAGAAAGGCCTTCGCCCTGTAAGGTGACAATACAAAGGTTATTATCAACGTTATTATTGTAAATGAAATCCAACGAAGGGCAGTAGCCCATACCTTGGTGTAGATATTAAGCAAGACCAAATGCACAAATAAAAGAAGATAGATGAATGGAAGCATATGAGCATAGGTGAGGTTGAAACCCCAATTGAAAAGAACTGCTAATGGAATATAAGAATAGTAATCGGAGAACTTATTGGAAATATTGATGGCGTGTATATGTATCAGGAAAATGCAGAGAGATAAGGTGGTCGCGATTATCTGCCCCTGGAATCCCTGGTATATTGTGTAGTACATGATCGGATTCATCCCATATAATGCCATCATTCCAATTGCAGCGTGCTGATTATATCGAAACGCTTCACGTGCAAGTGCGTAAATCAAGAATAAGCCAAAGAGAAAGAAAATATGAAGACTCATGCTTTGAATCTGATATGGCTCCAAGGAAAATATTGAGCTGATGAACGCTGTTGAGAGAGGACCTCCAAAAATGAATTTATCGGCATTATACTGAAATATTGTTGACTGACCCAAAAAACCAACTTTAGCAGAGCGTGCAAACTCCTTCAAGTATCTTGAAATTCCGGCAGAATCTGCTATGTCACCGTTTGTAATAGATATAGATGTTAATTCATGCGTGTTCGTAATTAATGGTAATGATAGGACCAGAAAAAGAATAGTTCCAACCAAAAGCGGTACAACTAATTCCTTATTAAATAGTATTGAGAGGTCAGTAGTCTGGCGTTGCTTCTTAAGAAGGGAAAAAATCAAGAACAATAATGGAGGGAAAAGGATAAGCAAGGCGTAGGTATCCGTCCCACCTATATCGAGTGTATAACAATACCAACCAACAAGAGTTAAATAGCAGTAACCAACGACAGGCGACAATAATAGAGCAAACTTTTTCAGGCTCTTTGGACAGACCACCAGTGTTAAGCCAAGTCCCATGTAAACATATAGGAGAATGAAAAGCGCAGCGTAGTATAAGTACTGCATACTGTTGTTAATCCATCCGATTCTAAAGTGAGATAACTTAAACCTAAATTGAGCGATTTTTTTATTAAAGGAATAGGAGAGGTTCTTTCCTTGTCATTCTGAGCGAAAGCGAAGAATCCCTCATTAGGTGAATCGAACCTTTAAGATTCTTCGTCGCCTATCGGCTCCTCAGAATGACAGCATTAAAGAATCGCTCAATTTGGGTTAAAGTGTCAGATA
>Ga0299912_10004467_pt1 | contig 11465 bp, 9 predicted proteins | sample RVTome_2_FD_207667 | JGI IMG/M metagenome (GOLD analysis project Ga0299912, IMG submission 207667) | Soil microbial communities from uranium-contaminated site in the Upper Colorado River Basin, Wyoming, United States - RVT95D214 (version 2) ... | reverse complement strand
CTCGAAATGCTCCTGGACGAAAAGGAGCGCGCCGAGCATTTGATGCTCGTTGACCTCCACAGGAACGACATGGGCAGGGTCTCGAGGTTTGGCAGCGTCAAGGTCACAGAGCTCATGGATGTCGAGAAATTCTCTCACGTCCAACACATTGTGAGCAATGTGGAGAGCGATATCGCTCCGGACAAGGATGCGTTCGACGCGCTAAGGGCGTGCTTTCCAGCCGGCACGGTGACGGGCGCGCCAAAGGTCCGTGCAATGGAGATCATCTCTGAGCTAGAACAGGTGCCCAGAGGACCGTATGCGGGGGCTGTCGGATACTTCGACTTCACAGGCAACATGGACTTCGGCATCACCATCAGGTCGATTGTCGTTTCAGGCGACCGCGCAAGCGTTCAGGCAGGCGCAGGTATCGTCGCGGACTCGGTACCCGAGCGGGAGTTCGCAGAAACGGAACACAAGATGCAGGCCATGCTCCAAGCGATCGCCTCTGCGCGGAAGGAGGGCAGCGGATGACCCGAATCCTCGTGGTAGACAACTATGATTCTTTTGTCTACAACATAGCGCAGTACCTAGGCGAACTCGGAGCCTCTGTCATCGTCGAGAGGAATGACTCTCGGGCCCTCGATGCTCTGTTAGGAAATTCGGACGGATACGTCGTATCTCCCGGGCCGGGCCATCCGAGAGAAGCTGGCCGGTCTCTCGATGTGATCTCCAGCGACGGCTATGGCAGGCCCGTGCTGGGCGTCTGCCTCGGACATCAGGCGATTGCCTTCGTTCATGGAGGCTCGGTGGTGAGAGCGACGCAGGTCGTGCACGGGAAGGTGAGCAGAATCCATCATGTGCCTGACCCTCTGTTCGATGGCGTGCCGGAGAATTTCTCGGCTACGCGCTACCACTCCCTGATTGTCTCAAGGAAGGACCTGCCATCATCGATTGAAGTGCTCGCGGAGACAGAGAATGGCGAGATCATGGCCCTCCGCGTGAAAGGCAAGGGAGTGTATGGAGTCCAGTTTCATCCAGAGTCCGTGATGACCGCATATGGAAAGACTATCCTGTCGAATTTCCTGGAGATGTGCAGAAGATGATCCAAGAGGGCATTCGACTCGCGGCTGAGGGAAAGACACTCTCGGAAGAGATGGCTGGCGATATCATGAGCGAGATGATGTCTGGAGCGGCCACTCCGAGCCAAGTAGCTTCGTTCGTCACCGCAATGCGCATGAAAGGAGAAAAGGAGGAAGAGCTCCGCGGATTCGTCACTACGATGCGCAAGAGGTCAGAGAAGATATCGGCGCCCGCCGGGGCAATCGACTTGTGCGGAACGGGCGGGGACGGCCTGGGCACATTCAACATCAGCACGATCGCATCATTTGTTGTCGCTGCGACCGGAGTGCCGGTTGCGAAGCACGGGAACAGGGCGATCTCTAGCAGATCCGGCTCCGCAGACATCCTGGCCGCGCTTGGAATACCCTTTGACCTTGAGCCTCCAGACGTGGAGACCTGTCTCAATACGACGGGCATTGGCTTCATGTTTGCACCCACATTCCACAAATCGATGAGAAATGTGATGGCTACGAGAAGGGAGATCGGCATCCGGACATTCTTCAACGTGCTTGGTCCAATGGCGAATCCCGCTTGCGTAGAGCATCAGCTGATTGGAGTGTACGATCCCGACCTCGCCCCCACGATTGCGAGAGTACTGGGCGACCTCGGAGCTCAAAGGGCTATGGTCGTCCACGGGGAAGGAATGGACGAGATTACCAATCTTGGAACAACGAAGGTCTCAGAGCTCTCCGACGGAATTGTTCGAAGCTACGAGATTTCTCCGCAGACATTTGGTCTAGATCTTGCAGAGCCTGGAGAGATCAGAGGAGCATCTGCCCTTGACAACGCTCGCATAGCGCTCTCAATCCTGAAAGGCGAGAAATCACATCGGACGGACATTGTCGCGATGAACTCCGCGGCAGCGCTCTATGTCGCCGGCAGGGTTCCCACTCTCCAAGAAGGCCTTGAGATGGCCATGACTTCGATCCTGACCGGGAGCGCGCTGGCGAAACTCAGAGAGTTCGCGATCATGACTCGTGGCCTCGAAACGAAGATCCAGATGAAGCTCGATGTGTCAGGATTACGGACGAGGCGCGTCCTTCCGGAGATCCTGAAACGAAGATACCCGGAAATCTGCGCAAGCTTCATCACTGAGATTCTTGGCCTGGCTGGAGGTAGCGATTCCCTGCGCGAACTTGATGACGAGCTGATATCAAACCCGTCCATCCTGTCCGTGCTCGTGCTCAATCGATTGAGGAGAGTCCTCAATGAGGAAGAACCCCTCCGGCCTGTGCACCGCTCAGGATCGGCTAGCTTGTTGGATGCGATCTCTTCGGCCCAAGGCGTCGCTGTGATAGGAGAGTACAAACCAAGCTCTCCTTCAGCTGCAGAGCTTAGCGTCCCACCCGATCCCGAACACGTAGCGGATGTGTACGGTAGCGCCGGGATCACGGCCGCCTCGGTCCTTGTCGAACCGGATTTCTTCTGCGGAAGCCCCGAACTATTCTCGAATTTCCGTTCGAAGCTCCAGATCCCTTTGATCTACAAAGACTTCGTCGTGATCGAGAAACAGGTAGAGCTTGCGCAGCGGCTTGGTGCGGATGCCGTCTTGCTGATCGCCAAAGTGCTCGGCCCCGAGCACCTGGATCGTCTGGTGCGCTCATGCATCTCCAGAGGGATCGAGCCGCTGGTCGAGATTCACGATGCCGTAGACCTCAAGAAACTGGAGGCGAGTGGATGCAACGGCCTCATCAAGCTCGTGGGAATCAACTGCAGGGATTTGAGGACGCTAGATGTCAGTCTTGAGCCACTTGAAGGTCTCCGTAAGCTAGTGGGGCCGGAGAAAGCAGTAGTTGCGGAGAGCGGCATCAAATCGCCTCAGGATATTTGCGGTCTCCAGGGTTTCGATGCAGTCCTCATAGGTTCGATGTTCATGCAAGCGGACAACCTGAGGAAGATGGTACAGGAGACGGTCGGCGTGGCGATGGGCGTGACAAGATGAAGGTCAAGATATGTGGAATTACCAATCTCGAGGACGCCGCTACTTGCGAGGAACTTGGAGCGGACGCACTGGGATTCGTACACTTCCCAGGACGAGTGCGCAGCCTTCCTCTCGAGGAGATTGCAGGAATATGTTCATCTCTTGGGCCAATGACCACGAAAGTCCTTGTCTGCTCTCCCACATCTCCAACAGATGCCCTGAGAATGGTCGCATCAAGCAAGACAGACATCGTCCAGCTCCATACCTTTGGTCCGGAGACATTGAACGAAGTTCGCCAGCATGGAGTGAAGGTGATCAGGGCAGTCTCACCCACTCGTTCCGAAGCCAAGAAGTTCATTGGAGCAGCCGATGCATTGCTTTTCGAGCGGGGAGCGCCGGGAACCGGCACGAGCTACGATTACTCCCAGGTGCCAGTCGACTGCTGCCCCAGGGCCATCATCGCGGGCGGACTGAATCTCAACAATCTCGATCGAGCCAAGGCGCTGAGACCCTATGCGCTTGATGTGTCCTCAGGCGTCGAGCGGGCTCCAGGCAAGAAGGACCCGAAACTAGTCGAGGAATTCGTCAGGAGATGCAAATCATGACCAATACCGGCTACTTCGGGAGATTCGGGGGCTTCTACGTTCCTGAGATACTCGTACGTGCTCTGAAGGATCTTGAGAAGGAATATGAGCGCCTCTCAGTTGACCCTGAGTTCAATGAAGAGCTCAACCGACTTCTAAGAACCTATGCTGGGCGGCCCACGCCTCTGTACTTCGCGCGGAGGCTGACGGAAAGAATTGGAGGCGCGAGAATCTACCTGAAGCGCGAGGACCTCGCCCATACCGGATCGCACAAGATCAACAACGCGCTCGGCCAGGCACTTCTCGCCAAGCGGATGGGCAAATCCCGCGTCATAGCAGAGACGGGCGCTGGTCAGCACGGAGTGGCAACTGCGACTGCGTGCGCTCTTCTCGGGCTCAGATGCGAGGTGTTCATGGGAGAGACGGATGTCGAGCGCCAGAAACTCAACTGCTACAGAATGAACCTCCTCGGCGCCAAGGTCAACGTTGTCAAATCGGGCTCCAAGACGCTCAAGGATTCGATCAACGAGGCTCTGCGGGACTATGCGGCGACGAGCGATCACACACATTATCTCATCGGCAGTGTCGTCGGACCTCATCCATACCCGACCATCGTAAGGGATTTCCAGTCAGTTATCGGCAGAGAGACGAGAATGCAGATGCTTGCAGAGACAGGCAAGGTTCCCAATGTTCTAGTAGCCTGTGTCGGAGGCGGGAGCAACTCCATCGGGCTCTTCCACCCATTTGTTGAGGATCCGGGAATAGAGATGTTCGGCGCGGAAGCCGCGGGGGCCGGAATCGAGACCGGGCATCACTCGGCGAGTGTGGTTGCGGGAACCGAAGGGGTGCTTCATGGCTCGAGGACTCTGATCCTGCAAAATGAGGAAGGCCAAATCTCCGAAACACACTCCATAGCTGCAGGCCTGGACTACCCTGCCGTTGGTCCGGAGCACGCATTCCTCAGCAAAACGGGCCGTGCAAAGTATGTCGGCATCACAGACAAAGAGGCACTGTCGGCATTTCACTTGCTCTCGGAGACCGAAGGAATCATACCGGCCCTGGAAAGCGCCCATGCAATCTCCCTCGCCGTCATGATCTCGAAGAGCCTGCCGAAGGAGAAGACACTAGTCGTGAACTTGTCCGGGCGCGGAGACAAAGATGTGAGCCAGGTGGCCCAGCTGGAGGGGAGACTATGAGCAGGATCTCTGGCACGTTCGCGTCATTGGCAAGTGCAGGATCCGGTGCATATATCCCTTACGTTTGCACGGGCGACCCGGACATGGAGTTTACAGCGGAGCTGGTCAACAGTCTGTGCAGAGCAGGTGCCGACATCATTGAACTCGGCTTGCCTTTCTCCGACCCAGTCGCAGACGGCCCCGTGATCCAGGGCGCAATGTCACGAGCTTTGTCTGCAGGGTTCAAGGTCCCTCGATTGTTTGAAACGATCACCGCCATTCGGAGCTCCGGCCTGAGACTGCCGATCGTGTTGATGACATACTACAACCCGGTGGTTAGAATGGGGGTTGGGGCCTTCTGCGCGAGGCTGGCCAAGGCCGGAGGAGATGCCGTGCTCGTCGTTGACCTCCCCATCGAAGAATCCGGAGAAGTGGATGAAGCAGCCATGGACAACGGTCTCGATGTCATAAGGTTGGTCGCGCCAAGCACCGACGACGAGCGTATGGAGCTGATTTTGGAGAAGGCTTCTGGATTCGCCTATGCTGTTTCCGCAGCAGGAGTCACGGGATCAAGACAGAAGCTTGCTTCTTCCGCGCTCTCTCTTCTGAGCAGGATGAGGCCCATAAGCCAAATCCCCATTGCGATCGGCTTCGGAATGTCGTATCCAGACCAGGTCCGTCAGGCGATGCTAGCAGGCGCCTCGGGAGTCGTCGAAGGCTCGGCCTTGATATCGATATACTCAGAGGAGAACAAGAGCAAGGCACTTGACCGCATCGAGCAACATGCACGGGAGATGAAAGCCGCAACGCGAATCTAGAATGTGACCAATACTCTACCGAATCCTGGCAATTGAATGTGCGAGGGCCCGGATATTGGCACGGTATCTACTGGCAATTAAAAGTCACACCTTTAGTCTTCATAGGGGATAGGGAGAAATCGACGCCGGATTGTTGGCATGTAATTTACCGGCAAACAAAGGTCCAGACAATGACTACCGGTATGATATCTGCGAGAGTGGTCCACTCGCACAGTCGCCTTTCCTCCCCTATGATCTCTTCTCGGGAACGAGTCTGAACTCGACGGCAACTGACTCATGTCAGGCTACCGGCACCGTGATTCTTATGAACTAGGCAGACGATTCTGGTTTCGGAGGAAATGGACGCCATGTCATCGACCTGTGGTGCCACTTATCGCTCAACGGAAGAGCTGGCCGAGATGATTGAGAGTCATTTGGTAGGGTACATCGCATGGTTGTTCTCGTCCCCATATTCGAGGGTCGAGCACGAGCCCGAGTTCACGAGGACCACAAGCGACATCCCGCATGCAATGTGCAACTACGTGTGCCACTCACGCTTTTCCGCGCAGGAGGTGGGGGCAAGAGTGGACAAAATCATGGATCTCTTCAAATCCCGCAGCCTCCCCATGTCATGGCTGCTCGGCCCGAGCTGCCGACCGTCGAACCTTGCAGAGGTGCTGGTGTCACGTGGCTTCGTGCTCGATGTTGAGGTGGTGGGCATGACGATCGACCTTGGACACTTCGATGAAGACTTACCCGTTCCTGGGGGACTCACCATCAAGAGAGTCGAGAACGACAATGACGTCCAGCAGTATCTGAGACCTCTCGGGGAAGGGTTTGAGTTCCCGGAGTTCGCAACATCCGGCTGGGGAAGAGTGAATTCCTCTCATGGGTTCGACCCCAAGCTACCGAGAGTCGACTACGTCGCGATGATGGAAGGCAAGCCGGTCTCGTGCGCCACTCTATTCAAGATGCGCGACGCAGCGGGCATATACTGTGTCGCAACGGTCGCTGAGATGCGCCGCAAAGGCGCTGCCACCGCTCTCATCATCAACGCCCTGCGTGAGGCCAGAGACGAGGGATACAGCATGGGACTTCTTCAAGCGAAGACCGCTGCAGCAGGGGTCTATCGAAGGATAGGGTTTCTAGATCAGCCCTGCAAGATAGGCTGGTACGTTTGGCACCCGCCCGGTCTTGCTCGAGAGTCGGCAGCTGGTATTTGAGCACAGGGCATTGGGCACGCTCAGGGTACAGATAAGAGACAACAGTGGGAAGTAGAGCGGGCACACTCAGGCTCAAGAAAAGTATATCCCCGTGCGCCGCACGTGCCGTATCGGGTGGCAGACATATCTGGAGAAGCGAAAGCAAGGCCGTACCCTCTTGATAGGTTCATTGCCCATCGGTCGTACGCCCAGCCCGCCTTCCTGCCGGGTACCAAGGACATCGTCTATCTGGCCAATACCAGCGGCCAGTTCAATGTGTGGAGGCAGAGTCCACCTACGGCAGGAAAGCTCGGCCATGAAACCCAGCTGACAGGGCTCGAGGATTGGGCCGCCAAGATGCAGTACCCTGATCCTTCTGGGACTGAGGTCCTCATGTTCGCGGACAAGGAGGGGGACGACAACTACCAGATATTCAGAGTCGACCCGAGGGGCGGATGGCACACGCCCCTGGTCTACGAGCCCGAGGTGAAGCACAGGTACGGCAGGGAGAGCTACTCCCCAGACGGCAAGTACTTCGCGTACTCGTCCAACGCGAGAGACTCCGGCGAGATGGATGTTGTCCTGTTCAACCGGGCAAAGAGAAAGGCCAAGGTGCTTCTGACAGGGGGAGACCACATGGTGGGATCATGGGCTCCCGACGGACGCAGGCTCCTTGTCATAGACGGCATGGGAGGGGACGACAACAACCTCCTGCTCTTGGACATCAAGAAGGGGACGAGCGAGAGCCTATCGCCCCACAAGGACAAGTCCTTCTTCATCCCCGGACCGTGGGACAGGTCAGGCAAGGGCTTCTACATCATCACGAACGCAAATAGGGAGTTCAAAGCACTAGGATATATGGATATTGCGTCAAAAAAGACCAAGCTCCTGGAAACCCCCGAATGGGATGTCGAGGACGTCGCGCTCTCCCCGGACGGCAAGATCCTTGTGTATGTCACGAACGACAACGGCTACTTCACCATCCACTTCGTTGACCGGGGCCGATGGATCCCTCTCCAACGGCCGCTGAAAACGGGCGGTGTGCTCTATGCCGGCATGTACGACCCGTGGGAGTACGCTGAGCTCGTGAGGTTCTCGCCTGACTCCAAGAGGATCTGCTTCGTGCTATCGACGCCGGTCAGGCCACGAGAAATACACAACATCGAGATCAGGCAGAGCACGCCTGTCCGTTGGACCAATGGGTTCGTCGGAAACGTGCCAGAGAAGGAAATGGTGAACCCAGAGGCCATATCGTTCCCGTCCTTCGACAGACAGATCCCGGCCTTGCTCTACAGGCCCAGGACAAGCAAAGGCGCGAAGGTCCCTGCTGTCATATGGATGCATGGTGGGCTGGGCCAGGAGCAGGCGGACTACTTCGGACCCTACCAGTATCTCTTGAACAAGGGCATCTGTGTTCTTGCGCCGAACATCAGAGGAAGCGGCGGATATGGCAAGACCTACCGAAGGCTGATGCACGGGGACTGGGGCGGTGCCGAACTCAAGGACATAGAGTCCGCCGCGAAGTATCTACTAAGTCTTGATTGGATAGACTCACAGAGGATCGCGATTTCAGGTCTGAGCCTCGGAGGATTCCATGTCCTGTCCGCGATCTCGAGGCTGCCGAAGTACTGGAGGGTAGCCACAGAGGGCTGTGGCCCGTGCGACCTCGTTGCCGCGACTAAGGGTGTCCCTGAGGGGTACAGAGAGTACATGAGAGACTGGGTTGGAGACCCCGAGACCCAAAGGGATTTCCTGATAGAGCGGTCGCCGATTACATATCTCGACAATGTACGCTGCCCGCTCCTTGTTACTCAAGGAGGGAACGACCCATGGGTGCCGAGGTCAGAGTCGGACAAAGTCGTTGAGAAGTTGAAATCAAGGGGGCTCGAGGTCGAGTACATCGTCTATCCTGATGAGGGACACGAGTTCACCAAGACCAAGAACCTGAACTCGCTGAGGAATGCGGTTTGTGAGTTCCTGTGCAAGCATCTGATCTGACATGGGATGTTGGTCATGGAGAGAACTGAGGAAGAGCTTTGTCAGGCAATCGAGGGCAGCTTCGTCCACGTGTTCTCGACGATGTGCACCTCGACACCCAACTCCGTGCTCAGGGACGAGGGCGACGCGATTCTCTACGCGAGCGGTTACCCGAACGGCCTTCTCAACGGCGTCCTCGGCATCAAGTTCTCCTCCGAGACGATGGCAGGGCGCGTGGGAGACATCCTCTCATACTTCGAGGAGCGAAGGCTTCCAATGACTTTCTTCGTTGGTCCCGGCTGCACCCCGCCTGATCTGGATGATTTCCTCCTGGCACAAGGGCTTGCTCCGGGATGGCCGAGGCCAGGAATGGCAACGGACATAAGGAATCACGAGCCTGCGAAGATGCCAGCCGGACTCGAAATCATTCCGGTCGAGAACGCCAACTCATTGAGCGTGTGCGCTGATACGTTCGCCAAGGGATTCGCCCCGGACACCCAGAGCATTGGATGGATCCGTGATCTCGTAATCGGCTACGGGTTCAGCGACACGAGGAGATGGTTCTTGGGCTGCCTCGAGGGGAAGCCGGTGGCTACATCGCTTCTAGTCTTGTACAAAGGCGTCGCAGGAGTATACTGCGTGGCCACGCTTAAGGAGGCGAGGGGGCGAGGAATTGGAGCAGCGCTCACAAAAGAGCCCATGCTTGTCGCGAAGAACATGGGCTATGACTCCGCTGTTCTTCAGTCAAGCAAGATGGGGCTTCCAGTCTACGAAAAGCTTGGATTCAAGGAGTATTGCAGGATAAGGGCCTACATCTGGACGCCGAAGTAGACGCTGACTGTCCAGACACAATGTAGATTACCGGGAACCAGTAGAGTGAGCCGGACGAAAGAGCGCGAATATTGCACAGGCGCCACTTATGGCTTGAATGGCTACGACTGATGCGTTACCTCGTCTATGTTCGTAGACGTCAGGACCCACGTACCGGCCTGGTAATTGGGACCTGGAGGCGCTGTTATCTTGAGCATGACGCCGTTATGCACCCAGAAGTAATCCTCCTCACCTGACCAGTGAGCATGGTAGCGTATGCAGGTCCTGTCACCCCATGGAGTCGAGAGATTCTCCAGCCCCACCTCGGTGACAGTGACTGGCCATCCCATGTCGTAGTTGATATCATAGCCATTCCCGAAAGTCAAGTTAATAGGTGCCGGCCAATTCGCTCCGAAATACTCATCACCGTACGCATCAAAGAAGACCTCATCGCGCATCATATGGGTCGCATTGATCGATAGGACTGTCACCCTCATTGTCCAATTGTGACTGAACTGGCTTTCATCTATGTTGATATACTCCACGAATCTTCCGACCTCAGGTTCCCAGAAAGTTGTGTAGTCGGAGTTGTCTGCTCCGCCGCCTTTGTTGTCTTGAAGCACCAACATGGCTCCAAGCCCGGCGGCAACAATCACAACAACAGCCACAGCAACTGCAATCAGCATTTGAGCTCTCTTCATTGCCGCATCTCCCCCTCGAACCACCCTCGAGGCGGCCAATTCAATGCGAGCGATTGTGTACTTGAATGTCTGCTGTGCAACCTTCGTCACTCAACGACCCAACGCACAAATGTCGACATCTTGATGTGATCGCACAAGACGACAATCGGGACCATCGAACTCATCCGCCGCGCCACGTGCTGCTCATGGCCACGACCTGGAACACGCCGACGGCATAACCTAGGCGCTCTGTCTTCGGGTCCGACAAGGATAAGTCTCGTCCTTTCATTGTCCAAGGGCAGATTGGCGCGACAATCTTCTTGATGAGAGACAATGGGTCTTCTTGGCACGCGCGCGGCTAGACATGGCAAAAACCTTGAGAATGAGTGGCAATTCACTCCTCGTTCGGGGGGGGTATTACGAGAGTACTCGCACTGGGGGGAGCTGGTTCAGTCGGCCGATATACTGTGCCCAAGCTCGCGGCGTCTGATTCCGTGTCGGAGATCGCAATCGCAGGGCGCAATCTGGAGACTGTCAAAGCGACCGCAGCAGAACTCGGAGAGAGATGCACCGCCATCCAGGTGGACATCCTGAATGAGACGATGCTGGCTTCCATCGCTGCGGACTACGACATAATTGTGAACACTGCGGGGCCTGAGTACAAAGTGGTCCTTCCCGCCCTTCGCGCAGCCATCAAAGCGGGCGTGAACTACTGCGACATATGCTGCCACGGAAGCACAACCGAACAGGCTCTTACCCTAGACGCCGCAGCGAAAGCAGCAGACGTCACAGCCCTCATGGGCATCGGGGTTGAAGGGCTGTCCAACCTGATGATGATGCACGCCTCGAAGCAGCTCGACAAGACGGAGGACCTCAGATACTGCATCGTGAACGTGATTGCTGCGGTCGGAGGGGATCCCGAGACCGTCGTCGCCCAGTACAGGAAGTCAAACAAGACGGACGCATCGATGCAATTGGTGATGAGATCGGTTGCAGGGAAGGTCCCAGCATATCGTGACGGCTGTTGGATTGACGTTGACCCAATCGAAGACGCGGTTCGCGTCACCTCCCCGTTTGGAGGTGAGTTCACGGCGCACCCGGTGAACATCTCCGATACCATCACGTTGCCCCGCGCCTTGCCAGACGTACGCTCAGTCTCAGTCGTACTGAGCATGTACCCCCAGGAACTCAACAAGGTCTGGTGCGAACTTGGACGCT
>Ga0299912_10004466_pt1 | contig 11465 bp, 9 predicted proteins | sample RVTome_2_FD_207667 | JGI IMG/M metagenome (GOLD analysis project Ga0299912, IMG submission 207667) | Soil microbial communities from uranium-contaminated site in the Upper Colorado River Basin, Wyoming, United States - RVT95D214 (version 2) ... | reverse complement strand
GACCGCATGACTTGTTCGCTTTATCGGGCTCATGCCCGACTTATACCACCCTTTATCGCCTTCGGCGACCCTGTTTTCATCCGCCCAGCAGAGCTAGGCGGTATTCAACAGGGTTTTTTATAAAAAGGGCGGGGAAGCCCCCGTCCTGCGATTTGAATGAGAGGCAGGTATCCAACAGTATAGTGTGCCCATAAGGAGCACGGATAGTTGATTAATAATTGGTCCACAAAGAGACCAGATGGAACGGCCTTACTAGAAGGAGTCAACTTCACTTGACAGCCTTCTTTATAGGTGACGCCCTGCTTTTTCTACAGAGGATAACAGTAATCCATCGCACATCATATATAAGAAAAACGAGTATAGCATGAAAAAATATCATTGTGTTGCGTCCCATCACTACTGATGGTACTGTTAATCATCGTGCTCGGTATGGGTTTGAGATCAGCCGCTGATGGCGTTGCTATTCTTCACCGAGACAGTGCCATCTGACCTTTGGATACGGGATGGAAACTAGATACCCCTCCGTGCTACGCGACGATCGCCTGTGCGGTTGATCTTGAAATTCGCTAATCCATAATGTCCGAGAAAGCTCGATATGATTTTCCATCAGTGGGAAGCAGCAGAGAGGTTCCCCCTTTTCTTGTAGCCCTATTATCCGAAGGCTAGTGTTTTGTTATTTTACGTGTGCTGTAAAGGAATTATGATTAGAGGAACAACATTAGCCGGCAAGGGGGATATCACCTGGCATACCCCATTGGGTCGCTGACTGGCCCTGGATATACCACCTCCCATTGGAAGGACGCCATACAGCTATCTCCGTCACCCCATCACCATTGTAGTCACCAGGCACCGCGATGTCACCTGGCATACCCCATTGGGTCGAGGACTGGCCCTGGATATACCACCTCCCATTGGAAGGACGCCACACCGCGATCTCCGTTACCCCATCACCATTGTAGTCACCTGGCACCGGGATATCACCTGGCATACCCCATTGGGTCGAGGACTGGCCCTGGATATACCACCTCCCATTGGAAGGACGCCACACCGCAATCTCTGTCACCCCATCACCATTGTAGTCACCAGGCACAGGGATATCACCCGACGCACCCCAATACTGAGCTGCCTGCCCTTCGATATACCACGCCCCATTTGAGGGCCGCCACACCGCGATCTCCGTTACCCCATCACCATTGTAGTCACCTGGCACCGGGATATCACCTGGCATACCCCATTGGGTCGAGGACTGGCCCTGGATATACCACCTCCCATTGGAAGGACGCCATACAGCTATCTCCGCTACCCCATCACCATTGTAGTCACCTGGCACAGGGATATCACCCGACGCACCCCAATACTGAGCTGCCTGCCCTTCGATATACCACGCCCCATTTGAGGGCCGCCACACCGCTATCTCTGATGCTCCGTCTCCGTTAAAATCGCTGGCACCAAACACATAGTATGACGAAGCCCCGCACAAATAGGTCCGCATCTCCGTCTCGGTTTTAGTTACCTGATCCACCACAATCCCACAATCGGGATTGTACAGACCACCGCCCTCATTGATGGTATTACGCGCGCCGGTCAGCCAGGCGTCGATGCCCGAAAAAGACGGATGGTGGCGGGGGTTGGGAATGGCATCGATAGGATAAAGGATATATTTGGCAGCCATATAATCGAGTGCAACTGGGTCCTGACTGGCCATAAGCTGATTTGCTCGGAAGGTCATTGTTGCCGGGTATCCTTTTAGTGCTAAATGAGAGACCCAAATGGCATCGATGATATTCAAGACCGGCGTTCGAACGGAGACTATCATCTTGCCGCAGGTTTCTCCTAATCCGGTGTAATGTCGAAACCCACTTTGGCCATCAAGCATGGAGACGATGCCGTAGAAGTGCTTGAGCGACGCAGTGATCTCTGAGCCTCCCACATCGTGGTGTTTGAGCACGGGGACATTGATCAGTTTGAGGTTTTGGCTGTATTCGCTCCCGTTCCAGATGCCTTCACGCAATTCTATACGGTGCCCCCCCTGTGAGGTGAAACAGGGATAAGAGACATTTTCATATATGCGGTAGCCCTGGGATACGTGATCGCTTTCCCCGATCGTATTCCTAATCGGATCCAAGCGATACGCTGAGACAGGCCGGCCGCTGAAGATCGTATTGACAAGGTACAGAAAGCTGTGGCTTTCGTCATTGGCATTGGCGTGGACAGTAGCATCCGGATATCCGCCATCGGTAGTATCGCAATTGAAGCTCCCGCGTCCCTGCCCGTTTTCAATTATCACCACTTCCCCGGAGAAGCCCTCCGGATGATCCAAGATCCTCTGGATGAGTCCCCGGATGAGGTCACTATTGGTGCAGCCGCGGTATTTCCACTGGGCGTTGACCTTGATGAGAACTACGTCGTTGGGTGCTATGAGCCCCAGAGAACCGCTGAGGTTGGTTTCTATAGATGAGCGGTAAAACTTCAAGCCGCGCGAACCCATGAGATGGAGCAGGCTTTCAAGACCAGCGTGATAATTCCCGTTACCGCCGCAAACAAAAGGAAAATGGGGGATATTCTTGACCCAGAAGATATCATTATAGGGCAGTTCCTCTGCCCTGACGTTACCTGTATAGGGATAGAGCAGGGCAAAAAATGCACCGAAAAAGGTCGACTTGAGGAATTCCCGGCGGTTAATACCCTTTTTGATTAATAATGAATCTCTCATAATTATCCTACTTAAATTATATTGATTCTTGTAGCAGATGTCAAGTTCAGCTACCCATTGGGTAGCGTATCATATCTTGTATCAGGAGAGGAAAGCCGGAGGTGGCTCTGACCCCGAAGGTGGCTCTTTAGCCAAAAGGATCACCTCTGGCCAAAGGGCCACCTTCAGCTTCGGTTTAGCCAGTGGTATCCCTATGAGAAAAGGAGTAGCTTTAGGAGTTTATCACATGCCTGTCGGTAATCAGGGCATTTTAGTGAAAATAGGACAACTGATTGCAAGTTGCCTTGCATCAGAAACCAAGGGTATGCATTTTTTATGGATCCAGGCAGTTCTGTGTTACAATAAAAATACCCTCATGCTTATAAGAATACCGGTGCACCGGGAGAAGCCGGAATAATCCATGGCTCGTTTTAAGCTCGTATCATCATTCCACCCCACAGGCGATCAGCCCCAGGCCATCGAGCAGCTGGTGGCGGGGCTCAGGGACGGAGCGCGAGATCAGGTCCTGCTCGGCGTCACCGGCTCGGGCAAGACCTTTACCATGGCCAACTGCATCGAACAGGTCCAGCGTCCCACCCTCGTCATCTCCCACAACAAGACCCTGGCAGCCCAGCTCTACAGCGAGTTTCGCGATCTCTTCCCCGAGAACGCCGTGGAGTTTTTCGTCAGCTACTATGACTACTACCAGCCCGAGGCCTACATCCCCAGCGGCGATATCTATATTGAGAAGGATACCTCCATCAACGAGGAGATCGACAAGATGCGACACTCGGCCACCCACTCGCTGTTGGAGCGCGACGACGTCATCATCGTCGCGAGCGTCTCCTGCATCTACGGTCTCGGCTCCCCCGAGGCTTACTACGGCCTCCTCCTCCATCTGGAGCGGGGCAAAAAGATGCAGCGGGGGGCGATCCTCTCCAAGCTGGTGGAGATCCAGTATGAGCGCAACGACATCGACTTCCACCGCGGGACTTTTCGCGTTCGCGGCGATGTCGTGGAGATCTTCCCGCCGTATGAGGAGGCCAGGGCCATCCGCGTCGAGCTCTTTGACGACGTTATCGAGGGGATCTACGAGATCGATCCTTTGCGGGGGCGGGTCATCTCCTCCCTGGAGAAGGTCGCCATCTACCCGGGGAGTCACTACGTCACCACCTCGGAGCGGACACGGCTGGCCATGGAGGGTATCAAAGTAGAGCTGCAGGAGCGGTTTGCCACGTTCAGGGCGCAGGGAAAACTTTTAGAGGCCCAACGTCTGGAGCAGCGCACCATGTTCGATCTAGAGATGTTCCAGGAGATCGGCTACTGCAAGGGGATCGAGAACTATTCCCGCCACCTCACGGGTCGCCAGCCCGGGGAGCCGCCGCCGACGCTCATCGACTACCTACCCCAAAACGCCCTCATCATGATCGACGAGTCCCACGTCACCATACCCCAGCTCGGGGGGATGTACTACGGGGACCGCTCCCGCAAGCAGACCCTGGTGGAGTACGGTTTTCGACTCCCCTCGGCCCTGGACAACCGCCCCCTCACCTTTGAGGAGTTCGAGGAGCGGGCCGAGCAGATCATCTACGTCTCCGCCACGCCGGGCGAGTATGAATTGGACCGGAGCGATGAAAGGGTGGCGGAGCAGATCATCAGGCCCACGGGGTTGATGGACCCGGCCATCGAGGTAAAGCCGGCGCGCAACCAGGTGGACGACCTCCTCGGGGAAATCAAGGAAAGGGTTGAGAAGGGCGACCGGGTCCTGGTCACCACCCTGACCAAGCGGATGGCTGAGGACCTGACGGAATACTACGCCGACCTCGGTGTCCGGGTAAAGTACCTCCACTCGGACATCGACACCCTGGAACGGGTGGAGATCATCAGGGACCTGCGCCTCGGGAAGTTCGATGTGCTGATCGGGATCAACCTCTTGCGGGAGGGGCTCGACATCCCCGAGGTTTCGCTCGTGGCCATCCTCGACGCCGATCGCGAGGGGTTTCTGCGCTCGAAGCGGGCCTTGATCCAGACCTGCGGCAGGGCAGCCAGAAACGTGGCAGGCAAGGTTTTGATGTACGCCGAGGCCATCACCCCCTCCATGGCCCGGGCCATCGAGGAGAGCGCGAGGCGGCGGCGTATCCAAGGGGAATACAATCGCGTCCACGGCATCACCCCTGAGACCATCAAGAAGGCGATCCACGACGTCCTCGGCTCCGTGTATGAAGCCGATTATTATACCGTCCCCGTGGTGCGGGAGGAGGCGGAGGGGTACCTCTCCCCCCGGGAGGTGCCCAAGGCCATCAGGCAGCTCAAAAAGGAGATGCGCAGGGCAGCCGAGCAATTGGAGTTTGAGCACGCAGCCGAGCTCAGGGACCGCATCCAGCGCCTGCAGGAGGCCGCTATTACTAAGGATATACCGTTGGATGAATAATAGATGAAAGCGGCGGATATCCGGCCACAAGCAGATGCCCTGCCCCAGGCCCCAGGGGTCTATCTCTTTAAAGACCAGAAGGGGGGGATCCTCTATATCGGCAAGGCCAAGGACCTGCGCAAGCGGGTGAGGACCTACTTTCAGGGGCGGGAGCAGGATGTCAAGACCTCCATCATGCTCTCCAAGGTTGGGCAGGTTGACCACATCGCCACCCGGACGGAAAAGGAGGCCTTGATCCTGGAGGACACCCTGATCAAGGAACACCATCCCCGTTACAACGTCCAGCTGAGGGACGACAAGCGCTACCCCTTGCTCAGGCTCGGCATACCGGAGCGATTTCCACGGCTGTCCGTGGTCAGGCAGACCAAGCAGGACAACGCCCTCTACTTCGGCCCCTTCCCCTCGGCAACCTCCATGCGCGAGACCTTGAGGGTAATCCACAAAGCCTTCCCCTTGCGCTGGTGCAGCGCCACGCAGTTCGCCCACCGCTCGCGCCCCTGCCTCAACTTCCAAATGATGAGGTGTTTGGCCCCGTGCTGCAATGAAGTGAGCGAGGAGGCATATGACCGGATCGTGCAGGAGGTTCGTCTCTTTCTGGAGGGGAAGAGCGATTTGCTCGCCGAGGAGCTGCGCAAGAGGATGGATCAGGAGGCAACGGCCTTGCGATTCGAGGAGGCGGCCAGGACCAGGGATCGCCTCGCCTCCCTGGAGCGGATCATCGAGGGGCAAATGGTCATTTCCCAGGATAGCTCTCATCGAGATGCCGTCGGCATTGCGAGACAAGGCGGAAAGGCCGGCATCCAGGTCCTCTTCATTCGCGGTGGCCGGCTTCTCGGAGGGCGGTTTTTCACCATCACGGATGCAGGGCTCCCGGATCAGGAGATCTTATCCTCCTTTGTGCGACAGTTCTACGGACAAGGGCAGTTCATCCCGCAGGAGATCCTCGTTCCCGTACGCCTGGAGGACGCCCCTGTCCTGGAGGAGGTATGGGGGGAGCAAAGGAAGGGAAAGGTCCGGATCCGCTCTCCCCGTAAGGGGAGCGCTGGTTATGACCTCCTCCAGATGGCTGAGGAGAATGCCCAGGGCAAGCTCCTCGGACAACTTAAGGGGGAGGATGCCCTGCAGGAGATAAAGAAGCGCTTTAACCTGGCACATATCCCCGTCAGGATCGAGGGGTTTGACATCTCCAACCTGGGGGGTGGTTTGGCTGTCGGCTCGCAGGTGGTCTTCGAGCATGGGGAACCGGCCAGGGCTTGCTACCGCAGATACCGGATCAAGACCGTGGAGGGCATGGACGACTACGCCATGACCTATGAGGTCCTCTTGAGGAGATTGCGCCGCGGTAAAGAGGAGGGTGATCTCCCCGATCTCATCCTCATAGACGGAGGCAAGGGACAGCTCAACGTAGCCCTGGAGGTGCTCAAGGAATTAAAGATCGAGGAGGTCGATGCCCTGAGCCTTGCCAAAAAGCGAAAACCGGAGGAGGCGGAAAAGGTCTTCCTCCCCAACAAGAAGGAGCCCATCCCCCTGCGCACTTCGTCCCCTGCCTCGTTGCTCCTGCAGCGGATCAGGGACGAGGCCCACCGTTTCGCCATCACCTACCATACACGATTGCGGAGCAAGGCCGGGTTGTCCTCTATCATCGACCAGATAACCGGTATTGGGAAGACCAGAAAGCGGGAGCTCCTCAAACAGTTCAAGGGGTTGGAAGGTGTCTTCAACGCCACACCCGAGGAGCTGGCACAGGTGCCGGGGATGAACATGGCCCTTGCCCGGCAGGTCTGGGAGCATTTACATAATAGTTTACCACGGAAAAAAACGGATTCTCACGGTTAGAATAAAGATGAATTCTAATAATAATTCAGTGTAATTCTGTCGCTTTGCGACATCTCCCGTTTTACGGGACCCCGTTGTCCGCAAAAATCATATTGAGGTGCGGGGCCGTCATTCATATTTTTATAAAAGCAGTGCGGGACGTGAAAATCTGTGGTGAACTACTACACAGGAGGGGGAGATGCAGATCAAAGTCAACAACGCGACCTTAGAATTGGTGCAGGGGGATATTACGCAGCAGGCAACGGACGCCATTGTCAATGCCGCCAACCCTACCCTCTTGGGAGGGGGCGGCGTGGATGGGGCCATCCACAGGGCAGCAGGCCCTGAGCTTGTGGCGGAGTGTCGCACCTTGGGGGGTTGCGAGACCGGAGATGCCAAGATTACCAAGGGATACCGCCTCAAGGCAAAACACGTCATTCATACGGTGGGGCCTGTGTACCGGAGAGATGGGGCGCGAGCCCCGGAGCTCTTGGCCAGCGCCTATCGCCGGAGCTTAGAAGTGGCCAGCGCGCATCATCTCAAGAGCATCGCCTTCCCCTCCATCAGCACTGGTGCATACGGCTATCCTTTAGATGAGGCAGCCCCCATCGCCCTGGGGACGGTGCGGGACTTTCTCAAGAAGCATCCGGAGATTGAGCTGGTGCGCTTTGTGCTCTTTGATAGTAAGACCCTCGCAGCCTACGAGGAGGCGTTCAAGGGGTTACCAGGTACGTAGTTAAAAAAGTGCTTATATCTTTTTTAAGGCTTCTTGAAATTGTTCCGGCGTGAGTTCGATTTCGCGGAGGATTTCACGGATTAAAGGGCGCGCGAGGTCTCTCCCTGGATGATGAGGTAGGGTGGTGGTTTTACCGTCAGGGTGACGGTAAAATACATGACTGCCTTTTTGCCGAATCGGTTGAAAACCGAGGTCGCGGAGTACCTTCTCCATTGTTTTGAAGTCAACAATGGGCAGGCGGGTCACGCCGCCACCTCAATCTGCTGAAGGCCCACAAATCTGGGGAGGTCGTCAGTCGATCCTTTGAACTCTTCCAGACACAACTGCAAGACCTCTTTGAGGTTTTCCTGTAGCTCATCCAAGGTAGCCCCCTGTGTATGGGCCCCGGGAACCCCTGGCACAATACCTACATACAAATTCGTCTCCTCATCCCATTCCACATAAGCGGTAAAGGTCTTCATTCTGCACCTCCATGGGGATCAGCTATGATTATTTGAACGCCTCTGTTATAGTATAGCATAAACATACTTGCATAGATAGGTGGTGTGGCTACCAACAGATTAGTCAGAAGATAGTATTGCGTGCTATAATTGCAATATGCGACAAATGTACCAGTTATTGATAAGTTGAATAGGTAGGCAAGGTGGGGATATGGCTAACCAAATAGTCTTAGAACGACTGAAAGGCATCCAGTCGATGCTTAAGGCAGTACATCAATCTAGTTCAGGGCTAAGTGCCGCTACAACGGGAACAGAACGTGCTGCATTTATTGATGGTTTTCTTTCAGGAGTACTCCCCGCTCCTTTCCGGTTTGGCACTGGCGATGCGACGGATAGAAGTGGCAAGCGTAGCGGCCAACTCGATGTGGTAGTAGAAAGCCCGTTTTGCCCGAGTCTACCGATCCTGGGAGGAAGGCAGGTTCGACTCTATCTCGCGGAGGCTGTTGCCGCAGTTATAGAGGTGAAATCTGATGTGGCAAAGCAATGGCAGCAGGTGCTTGAGACCGCGGAGAAACTCGAACCGCTACGGCGACAACTGCGAGGGCACTCGTACGTCGGGCGCTCGCCCACTGAGAGAATCCCGTTTTTTGCAGTAGGGTACGAAGGTTGGAAGCAACTGAACACGTTGCAAGCGAAACTAGGTGAAGGAACTATTGATGGTATCCTTGTTATTGACCCGGGGTTATTTGCAAGCAGCAACGATTTCGGTGATATCCTGTCGTCCGGTGAAGCTGCTTTATGGGGCTTCATCTCGTGCCTGCATGAAGCCACCAACTCTATGAAACAAAACACACCACAACCCTATGAATATATTACCTAGAAGCGCACAACTGCAACTGGACAACCGTGACGTTAGACAGTTCTATTGAGGTATTCATCATGCCGAGACAGAAAAAAGATTTTTCCCCTGATCAGCTTGAAGATATTCTTGATGTATTTCAATCTGAATCGGACCGGGCTTGTGCAGTTCTCGGCGCTGCCTACCTTGACTACTTGCTCGCAAAGGCCATTATTAAAGCTATGCCGCGTGGAGAAGAGATTGCCCAAAAACTTCTTTATGATCCATTCGCACCCCTTGGAACCTTCTCGTCGAGAATAGAAGCTGCTTATGGACTGGGTCTTATTTACAACGAAATAAGGTCTGATTTGCACACGATCCGAGACCTCCGTAACGATTTTGCGCATGCAGTGGAGATTCATTCATTCGAGCAGAACGATCATATCCGAGACCTTACAAGTAATCTGAAGCTCGGAACTCGCTTCGCCCAACGCTATAAAGAGCCACATAGATCAAACCTACTCAGCCCGCGCAACGTTTTTATTAGTACGGTAGTTGAGTTACAGGATGAGTTGAGGGTTCTTGCGGGTTTTGAGGAAAAGAAGCCAAGCCGGGTACTTATGTCAAAGATACTGGGGAAAGCTCGCACCTGACAACTCGCTGCGGTCCGCCATGCAATCAGCTTCGCTGTTTGCATGCAGTTGAGGTTGGCCGTTAAACCGAAAAAAGGGGGGAAATTAACAGTGACTAGTTCAATATTAAGTGGGTTTGAAATTCCTTATAAACTCTATAGACGTTTCGAAGCTCTTATAGAGAGCATGTATGCCCTGACAAGTATCATTCAGCAATTGGGCTTCGTAAGATTTAAACCGCTATTTAATAGTTACGATTCCTGTGTGAAAGAATTTAAAAATCATTATCTAGAAGATTACAAACAGCTTAATTTGGAAGACCTACCTCTATATGATGAAAGGGGCATAGAAAACTTTACCCAAGATAAACTATCTACAATGCTTCATCAGGCACAAGCAATAGTAGGCGTATTAAAAGGGGTTCTTCCTCCGCACTTGCTAGAAAGTCCTGGAGGTACTTCTATTGTTGTTTCAGCTCAATCTTCGTCGCAGTCTGCTGCTCAGTCTATTGCTAATATTAATCTCACACTAGTTATCGATAGTATTGGCCAGGCGATTCAAGAAGCAACAGTTGATGATAAAATCAAAAAGGATCTTCTTGCTGAACTCGCGGAATTAAAGAGTTTGCCTAAGCCAACTGCGCCCAAGATTAAATCCATTGCTTCAAAGCTAGGAAGCAAACTATATGAAGCCGGCGTTGATATAGCTAGTGATGTGATTTCAAAACTGCTACTTGCTCAGATGGGCTTCCCGCCTTCATGAGCTTTGAGGTTGGTATCAATTGTGTGTAGCGGACTAGCGAACCCGTCCGCCGCTAACGTATCGAGATGGGAGACAATGCCAGCCTTCTACTCTGCACGGCAGTAAATGACACAAGGAGTCCTCATGTCCAAACTGTTCGAAACAACAACGTTAAACGGCATGACTTTGAAGAACCGGTTTGTCCGGTCTGCCACCGCCGAGGGGATGGCAACGGAGGATGGAGAGTGCACACCGCGGTTGATCGACCTCATGTCCGCGCTGGCCGACGGGGGTGTGGGGCTCATCATCACCGGCCATGCCTATGTCACCAAAAGGGGCCAGGCCATCCCTGCACAGCTCGGCATATACGACGATAAGCTTATCCCCGGCCTGCGCGCCATGACGGACGCGGTGCATAAAAGGGATGGAAAGATAGTTGCGCAGCTCGCCCACTCAGGCATGCTTGCCATCCCGAAGCTCATTAGCGGGCCACCCCTGGCCCCGTCAGCCGTTGAAGGGATAATTGAGGGTCCCCTTCAGGAGATGACCATCGAGGATATCCATGCCACGGTTAAGGCCTTTGGCCAGGCTGCCAAGCGCGCTTACGAGGCCGGGTTTGACGGCGTCCAGATCCACGCGGCCCACAGCTATTTGCTGAGCCAATTCCTCTCCCCTGCCTTTAATCATCGAACAGATGCCTACGGAGGCGGCATAGAGAACAGGGCCAAGATGCTGCTGGAGGCTTTGCAGGTTATACGAAAGAGGGTTGGACAGGATTATCCCGTCTTGATCAAGATGAATGCCCGTGACTACCTCGAAGGAGGCCTCGAGCTGGAGGATTCCGTGCAAGCAGGCGCCATGTTGAAACAGGCAGGGGTTGACGCCATCGAGGTGAGCGGCGGCACCTTCGCCTCCGGGGACCTCATGCCCATGCGCACGGGTATTCTGACGGAAGAGGATGAGGCGTACTTCAAGGCCGAGGCCCTGGCCTTTAAGAAGCAGATCGATCTTCCTATTGAGTTTCGTATAAGTAATGGAACGATCTATCTGGCCCAAGGAAGATCCGAAGCAAAGATACAAGACCAAAGAAGTCTTTGGGATTTCCGGATCCTTCGTGCCGTGTTTTGTAGCATTGCTTTG
>Ga0299912_10004465_pt1 | contig 11466 bp, 9 predicted proteins | sample RVTome_2_FD_207667 | JGI IMG/M metagenome (GOLD analysis project Ga0299912, IMG submission 207667) | Soil microbial communities from uranium-contaminated site in the Upper Colorado River Basin, Wyoming, United States - RVT95D214 (version 2) ... | reverse complement strand
CAGCCTTAAGACAGTTGGCGATATGCTTGATCTTGATTTCCCTAGGTGCTGCGCCTATATCACGAGCAGTGTTTTCAAAAAGCGCCTTTTGCTGCCCGGGTTTCATCAGGTGGAAGAGTTTCCCTGGCTGGGTATAGTAGTCACTATCATCCTCACGGAAGTTCCATCGGCCTGCAGATCCCTCCAATGTGAGCAGGGGTTCAGCAAAATCAGGCTGCTCTTGCCAGTTGCCATAGCTGTTGGGTTCTATACTCGGAATGCTACCCTGGTTGCCGTCAACCCTCATCAACCCATCGCGGTGGAAACTGTTAACCGGGCAGCGGGGAGCATTAACCGGGATAAGATGATGATTAACTCCGAGACGATAACGCTGCGCATCGCCATAGGAGAAAAGCCTGCCCTGTAGCATCTTATCTGGCGAGAAACCGATACCGGGCACGATGTTGGCCGGGTTGAAAGCAGCCTGCTCAACATCAGCGAAGTAGTTTTCGGGATTACGGTTGAGTTCCAGGACACCTACCTCAATCAGGGGATAATCTCCGTGATACCACACCTTGGTCAGGTCAAAGGGATTGTAAGGCATTTTGGCGGCATCTTTTTCAGGCATGATTTGGAAGTACATCGTCCAGCGAGGATAATCCTTGTTCTCGATGCTTTCATAGAGATCACGCTGATGGCTTTCCCGGTCTTTCGCTATAATTGCCCGGGCTTCCTCATCAGTAAGGTTCTTGATGCCCTGCTGCGTTTTCAGGTGGAACTTGACCCAGAACCTCTCGTTCTTGGCGCTGATCAGGCTGAAGGTGTGGCTGCCGAAACCATGCATATGGCGGTAAGAATAAGGAATGCCCCGGTCACTCATAACGATGGTCACCTGATGCAGCGCCTCCGGCAGATTGGTGAAGAAGTCCCACTGATTACGGGCACTCCTCATATTAGTATGGGGGTCTCTCTTGACAGCATGGTTGAGATCTGGAAACTTGAGTGGATCGCGCAGGAAGAAGACCGGGGTATTATTACCGACAAGGTCCCAGTTACCTTCTTCAGTGTAGAACTTGATGGCAAAGCCGCGGATATCACGTTCCGCATCAGCTGCACCACGTTCACCTGCCACGGTAGAAAAACGGATGAAGAGATCCGTATTCTTCCCGATAGCAGAGAAGACTCTGGCCTTGGTATGCTTCGTCACATCGTGGGTGACAGTAAAGTTACCAAAGGCGCCAGAACCCTTGGCGTGCATACGCCGTTCTGGGATGACCTCACGGTCAAAATGGCCAAGCTTTTCCAGAAACCAGACATCCTGCAATAGGGCAGGGCCTCGGGGTCCGGCGGTCATCGTATTCTGGTTATCTGAGACTGGAGCGCCAGCAACAGTCGTGAGTTTCTTTTTCCTTTCGCTCTCTTTTGGCATTTCCCCCTCCTTTGGTTCTTTCTATTGTTTGTCGATTGTTGTTAGTAATTCTCCGCGAGCAATTCATAGTATGCCTGTGGATGTCTGCAGGCCGGGCATTCCTTCGGCGCCTCGGTACCTTCATGAATGTAGCCGCAGTTCGTGCAGTGCCATCGAACTACGGTTTTCTTCTTGAAGACCTCGCCAGTGCCCACATTCCTGCCCAGTTTCCGGTACCTTTTTTCGTGGAACTCCTCCACCTCGGCGATTTCCTTGAATGATGTTGCTACCTCCGGAAAACCTTCCTTTCGGGCGGTCTTTTCGAAGCCAGCGTAAATGTCGCTCCATTCCATCTTTTCGCCATCCGCCGCAGCTTTGAGATTCGCCTTCGTGTCTCCGACAATGCCTGCAGGATAGGCCGCCTCGATTTTCACGTCACCCCCCTCCAGATATTTGAAGAAAATCTCCGCATGTTCTTTCTCATTACCGGCAGTCTCCATAAATACGTTGGCAATCTGTTCATAACCTTCCTTGCGACCGACACTGGCAAAGAAGGTATACCGATTCCGTGCCTGAGATTCTCCGGCGAACGCCTTCAGCAGATTCTTTTCCGTCTGTGTGCCTTTGACTGATTTGCTCATGGGTTGTTCCTCTTATTCTTCTGTTTTTGCATCTTTTCCCCACAGCAGACTAAGGTCCCTCCACCTACCTTGGTTACGGTAACCTCGTTGCCGCAGACATTGCACCGGTATTTCTCGCCGACCTTCTTAACTGCCATATGTGCCCTCCTTTCTATCTATTTCTACTGACAGTCACAACATAGCCCGCGAAACTCGGTCTGGTGGCATGATATTTTGAACCCGGTCTTCTCCGCAATCCTACGGTCCAACTCCTCGTTTACTGGCTCATCGACATCAAACACCTGGCCGCACCGTTCGCAACGGAAATGGTAGTGGTTATTTCGCTTTGCTTCAAATCTGCTGACAGTGTCGTTAAGATTCAACTCTGAAACCAGCCCCAGCTCCTCCAAAACTCTGACATTGCGATACACGGTTCCCTTGCTGATTGAGGGTATCGCTATTTTGACCTCATCATATATCTGGTCAGCAGTCAGATGACAATACCCCTCTCTCAGGAGGTCCAGGATTGCGGCTCTCTGTTTCGTGTTCCTGTTCATGTTATTAGTAATGAATCCTAATACCGATATGCTAACATCTAATTCCTTTCTTTGTCAATAAACGGGCTAACTGGCGGACGATGGAATTCAAATTTGCCAGACTTACAAGGCAACCCCTGACTATCCTTGTCAACCCTCAGAAAAGGAGAAAGAACAACCAGTAGACGAGTGCATTCACTGCCGTGAGGGGAATGCCTACCCTGACAAACTCCCAGAAGGTCAAGGTTTCTCCGGCCTTCTTTTCGGCATTCTGGATTATGATGACGTTACTGGCCGCGCCGAGGATGGAGAAGTTGCCGGCAATGGTGCTGCCTGCCGCTAGAGCCATCATTTCCTTGGTCGCCGCACCCAGGTGGCTCAGCACAGGCAGATAAAGCGCTACCAGTGGTACGTTTGAGATCAGCTGGCTTAGCGCAATACTTACCACCATAATGATACCGATGGACCGGAGGTCGAGGTGCAGGTTGGCAATGACGTTCTGGAAGTAGCCGGAGTCCCAGACGCTCTGCATCAAAACAAACATCGCCGCAAAGAAGACCAGAGTTGTCCAATCGATTCCACGGACTATCCCGAGACGACGGGGACTCAGCAAGATGATGGGTACCGCTGCTGCCAGGGCAATATAGGTGAGCCGGAAATCGATACCAAGCCCCACGAGGGAGGTGGTTATTTTGGCAAACACCAAGACGACAATAGTAATCAAAGATACCTTCGACAATCGCGCCAGCCCGGGGTCTGTAATGGGGTCGACCGAATAGCTCAGCAGGTCGCTCTTCAGGTCTCTCCTGTAGACAAACTTAAGCACGAGGTATGTCAGAAGAAGATTGATGACAGTCGGCAACGCCAGGTAACCGAGGAAAGCGATGAATGGACTGCCGACATTTCCGTTGATGGCAACCAGTAAGTTTTGCGGGTTGCCGATAGGACTCATCACGCTGCCAATGGTGACAGAGAAAGCTAGCGATAGTAGCAACAACTTTGGGCGAATACCTGTCTTTCTGGCAATCTGCAACATAACCGGGGTGCCAATAATAGCCAATGTGTCGTTCATCAAGAAAGCCGATAGCAGCCCGGCACCAAACAATATCAGGAGTAACAGGCTGTCCACTGTCTTAGCTTGTCCGAACAGTCGGGATGAAAGATGAGAAAGGTAGCCACTCTCTTCCAGCGTCTGGCCGACCACGAACATACCGAACAGGAAGAGTATGACATCTAGATTGATCGCCTGGAGGGCATCGGCCGGAGAGATTTGTCCCGTGACCAATACTGCCAGTGCACCGAGCAGCATCGCCTGCCATATTTGGAGGCGAAACCTGCCGATTTGCCGGACGGCGATGAGGATAAACACCACCACCAGAACGATTATCGAGACCATAGTCAAGAAGTATGCCTCAGCATACTTCTTCTCAATTATATACTATTGCAGAGGGCACATCGCCGCTGTGTACTCGTTCAATACCTTAGTGACACTTCTTCTTTGTCATTGCGAGGAGCGATAGCGACGAAGCAATCCCAGACCAATTACCGGAAATTGCCACGCCCCGACGACTCGGGGCTCGCAACGACGAGAAACCGAGGGCGTGGAATGACATCCCCTTGCACCTAATCGCGCAATCATCAAACGCCTCATATTTTGCCGAACCGGCGCTGGCGGCGTTTATATTCAGAAAGAGCCTCCTCAACATCTTTAGGGCCAAAGTCAGGCCACAACACCGGAGTGAAGTAAAGTTCACTGTAGGCAGCTTGCCAGAGAAGGAAGTTGCTCAGGCGCGTTTCACCGCCAGTGCGTATGACCAGATCAGGGTCGGGAATGCCAAAGCTATCTAGATATTGGGCAAATAGGGACTCATCCACGTTGTCACCGGGAACGCCAGTGCTGGCGACGCGTCTGGCTGCTCGGACAATTTCATCACGTCCACCATAGTCGAAGGCCAGGCAAAGCGTAAGGCCGGTATTGTCTTTGGTAAGTTCAACTGCTGCCTGCACCTTTCCTCTTAGTTTCTCAGATAACCTGTCCAGCCTGCCCAAGTGCACCAGTCGGATGTTTTCCTCATGAAAAGCCTGAGTTTCCTGGCCAATCTTCCTGGCCAGAAGACTGAGCAAGCCCGCGACCTCTATTCTGGGTCGATTCCAATTCTCAGTGGAGAACATATAAATGGTCAGGTATCTCACACCGTAATTGGCGAAAATCTTCACCACCGGGCGAATATTCTCACCGCCAGCATTGTGTCCCACAAGCCTGGGGAAACCACGTTTCTTTGCCCACCGGCCATTGCCATCCATGATAACGGCCACATGCCGGGGAGGAGAATCTGTCTCAATCATGAACCGACCTCGCGAGAAAAGAGATGTTTGATCTTCAACACGGGATAGACAGAGCTACGTCTCAGGCCAGTCAAAATCAACCCGCTGTGCCAGTCAAAGGAAAAATTGCTGGAGTTCAACAGGGCGTCAGACACGCCATCGGAATCAAACACGTTGAATATTCTCTCAATTTGGCGGTCGCTTAGTTTGGCACAGGCCCACCTGAGCCAATAACCGCGGGACAGTTCCTGGCCCATTCTTGCCGTCCACTGCTTCTGGTAGCGCGAAAGATGGCTGGCGGTCAGATTATTGCTATGGAGGGCCTCACCAAGCACCTCGGCTGCGATCTGCGCACCAAGATGCCCAAAATATATTCCTCCACCACTAGTCGGTTTTACTTGTCCTGCGGCATCTCCAATCGCCAATAACCTATCTCCATAGCTGCGAGCCAAAGTCCCGAGCGGAACAATCTTTTGCCTGATTTCCACCTTCTGACTGGTGCTTCTGCCTTGGCAAGAGAGAGTGCTCAGGAATTTCTGCAGGTGTAGCTTAGCGTGAGATGTTGCTAGAAGGCCGACGTATGCTCTACCTGCTGAAGTCGGCACAAGCCAGGCAAATGAACCCGGTGCTATCTCCTGGCCGAAGTATATTTCGGTCTCATCGATGTTTTTCACATCAATCTCAGTCTGAGCGCCGACAAGGAAATTCCTGATTCTACCCAGGCCTAGCTTCCCGGGTAGCTTGGCCCTGAATCCATTGGCCAGAACCACGGCTCTGGCACTGAATACCTGGCTGGCTTCTGAGAAACAAGTTTCAGCCTGTATGGTATCCCTGCCAGGAATAATATCAGTGACTGGCGAAGAGAAGAAATACTTCGCCCCCTGGGATTGAGCTTTCGAGGCTATCGCTTTGTCAAGTAGAAGCCGGTCAACAATGTAGGCCTGAACCCCCGCAGCTTCCAATCTCAAGCATCTTCCCGACGGCGAGAAGAACTTGGCCGACCTTGCCTGGGACAGTATCACATCCGCGTCCAGACCCAGGGAATGAAAACACTCAGTGCTGATTATTCCGGTACAACAGACGTTTAGTCCTGGCGCACTCTTTTCTTCAAATACCGCGACACTGTAGCCCGATGAAGCCAGCACGTAGGCTGCATGGCTCCCGGCTGGCCCCGCCCCCACTATGATGACATCATAAAGCGGACCGGACAATTGCTTCCTACCTTCTTTGGACTTGCACTAGATTATATAATATATCATTCACCCATACCTGTCTCTCGCTTGACAGGTACTGAGCCGCGCATTGGTGTGCAACACATGAATGACACTGTAGCTAAGCTGTTTTGACTGTATGTGAAAAGGCGAGGGAATATCCTTTGTTCCTCTGAGGCTAGTGCTCACTCAAAGAGCTACGCGTCGCCGGGCAGCGCAGCTCGATCCGGCTGGCCTTGTTATTCGGTCTTCCTCCTGGGCTTACCCTTTTCGTCACCCTCACGCCTGCTTTTGCGAGCAGGCGCCCTGCCATACTGGGCCAGCCATTTCTGTACATTGGCTGCTTGTTTGAGTTCGTCTTTCTTAATCTTTTCTATATCCACTCCTGGATTGGTACGTTTCAATGTCTCATATTTCACTTCACCAAGCAGATCCAAGAGAACAAGCTTGTTTCTGTGTGACATCGGCGACAAGGTTTTCTGAATCATCCCAAAGCTTGCCACGGTCGCCGGTCCTAACAGAGATTCTGCTTTGCTGGTCTTACTCACATATACCACCCTGCGGTCACGCTTGTCTCTTGCTCTTCTGACCAGACCAGCTTTGACCATACGGTCAACTATCATGCTGATGCTGTTCGTGCTACGCTCAAGCCACCGGGCTATGTCAGTTATCCTGACAGGTTCGCCTAGGTACGCTATACTCACAAGCACTGCGTACTGCTCCGTGGTAAGTCCGTGTTCCTCATATACCTCATCCTCGCACCTCTTGAGCAAGGTATAGGTCTGGTATAGCTGGCGCCACAGTCTCAAGCTCAGCTCTTCAGGTCTCATTTCTTTCTTCATGCTTCACCTCTTTTCTGACTATTCGCAGATGCGTTGCTCATCCGTGTAGATTCTATCATAGCATATGGCCCCTCCAATTTCAATAGGCTTCTTCTCCCGCCCTATGTCGTCAGCGCTGCGATCCAGTCAACCTGTCTTGAGCGCCGGAAGTGTCAGTGCCACAGATTCCTCCCTGTGGTTACCACCGCCTCCCTCTGCAAGACAAGAACCTGGTCCTTCTCGGGCCGATTTCACCGATCGCTCTATGCCGGCCTGGTACCCTCCTCGGGTACAATAGCGCACGCCCCCTCCTTCCATTCACCTGATGACAGTATAGTAAGAGGATAGTCGAGGCCGTGTCAACACCGCCAGCAGGAACTCAGCAGGTTATCACCAGAAGCAAAACAGACGCCCGATGAGGAGCGCCTTCCTTTTCATCCCGACGCTCTTGGCCGGCAAAGTAGACGGGGCGGACTTGCTCATTCGTGGGCTACACGCACAGTGTAATTATGGTGTAATGGGGCCGCCCGGACCCGTTGGACCAAAGTTGGCCGTGACGGAGGAGTTCTGAATCAAGATGATCGTAGTAGTGCGGGAGCCCGGATCAGCCACGTTCTCCATATCGCCAGTCCATCCCTGAAACCCGTAACCATCATCGGCGGTCGCCACCAGATTGACCACCGTTCCCTCGTCATAGGTAAAAGTCCCCTCACCGGGGGAGGTTACTGACCCTCCAGCAGTGCTGGTGATGGTAAGGGTATACGATTGACTGCCACCATCGTTACAACCCACCATCCCTAGAGTCAAGCCCATCACCACCAAAAAGATGCCGACCCCTGGCACACGGTGGTGTTTCTTCGGATCAAGAATCATCCTCATGTTTCACATCCTACGGAACGGACCGTTCTCTTCAGAAACCTTAAGTCATAGTATGCCATGCAATTCCGGCTGTCAGGCATACCCTGTGCAGGTCATGGTTCGTTCAAGGAATTGCTCAATGCAATTGGAGTGTCGAATAGAGCGGTCAGTACCTACAGTACACAGTCAAAGGACACTAAATACACATCAAATCAGGGGGTATTGACTTTTTTTTGGCCGGCTGTTAGTCTTACAGAGCGGGTTCTTACACATCTGATTCCAATACCATCGTAATATATGAGATTGGCTTACTAAGGAAGCGAGTTGGTATGCCCCGCAGAAGTAGGGAAATGATTTGGCAGGCAGAAGCCCCATGCATAATAGGGGCACCCATTGCCTTAATGACGTGTGGTCGAGGCAAATCCATGATACCCGGAAGGCAAGAAGGGAGACATAGGGTAAGTTAGGAAGAGACCTGCGGCAGCAGGTCTCTTCTTTGGTTTTGGCGATGGTCGGTCAACCACCACCACGTTTATTATAACACTCAGACCGTTCCGCTCGCAAACGACGGGCCGGCGAACGGCGGTGGTTGATCGGTCACAGCGCTTATCCTTGCCCAAGGAGTCTGCCCTGTACGGGGGACGGGTCGGTCTTGCGCGGGGAGAGCAAAGCCTCAAATATTTCTGAGGCAGTTTAAGGAAGGAATAAACAAGAAAGGAGAAAAAATGAAAAGGATATTTAGTATTCTGTTTGCCTTCGTCCTGGCACTAGCGATAGCTATGGTGCCCGGCCAAACAGATCGAGTTGCTGCGGCAACATCCACCGTCCTGGTGGACAACTTGCAGCCCAGCTGGACCGCACCCGGCGGAGGAGGCGTGTATTCCCTATACGTAGGTCCTCCCGATTACGACTGGGTATCGCCGGGTAACACGTCAGTCTACCTTGGACGTGAGGCGGGCATCATCAAGGCCGGTCTCGTCGAGCCTCCAGGAAACATAACTACTTGGGACGAAGGCCTCTTCGGCTTCAAGCCCACCTGCACCATCAATGAGTTGGCAGCCAGTACTCTCACCTACGACGTCGTGAACCAGGAAGGCACCAACCCGGTGTGGATGACAATCGAGATCGACACGGGTGTGCCGGGCGACCGCAGTGACAACACGGCTTACCAACATGTGCCGACGACAAACCCGGCTAGCTGGCACACGGTTGACTCTACTGCCGGGCTATGGCAGAAATGGAATGATAATTCGGGCAATACCACCGGGAACCCCCTTATATCACTAAGTGATGTTGCTGCGAACCACACAGGCCTTGATGTCGTGCGGGCCTACCTTCGCCTTGGCATGGGCGACTCGTATCATGGTAGCGGCAATGGCACCATAGGATGGGTCGACAAGGTCACGATAGAGGAAGTGACCTATGATTTTGTGGTCCCCAAGTATTGGTACGTCGCGACCACCGGTTCGGACAGCAACGAGGGCACTGAGGCGTCGCCGTTCTTGGCCATCCAGCATGCCGTTGGTGCGGCCAGTACCGGTGACACGATCCATGTGGCTGCGGGGACTTATGCTGAAGTAAGTCAGACCATTATCGACAAGGACCTCAACATCATTGGTGCAAACAAGGACACCACCATCATCAAGCGGGATACAGGGTTTACTGGCAATTACTTTTTCAGGGTAAACTCGGGTGAGTTCAACCTGAGCGGCGCAACGCTGGACGGTGAGGGGAACCTGTATGGCGGTGTGCGCTATGCAGCAGGTACGAGCACCGGAACCATTGACAACAACATAATCAAGAACATAGTGGCACCGAGTTATACGGGTTTCGGTGTAGTTGCGTACGGCGATGACGTCGTCGTCAGCAATAACATCTTTACCAACATCGGAAGAGTGGGCGTCTGGGTGGGTGGCGACAACGGTCTGGTAACGGGCAACACCTACACCGGCAAGGGTGCTATAGACTGTCTAGACTATGGCATTGAAGTTGGTTACGGTGGCACTGCTACTATCACCGACAATACCATCACGAATTGCTTGGGGGTCGCTTCGTCGGACGGTTCCACTTCGGCGGCCATCCTGGTCACCACCTACTATGGGGCTGGCACAACGGCTACCATAACAGGCAACACGCTCACCGGCAACACCGGGGGCATTGGCGTCGGCTACGATGAAAGTGACACCAGCACAGTCGTTGCCCATTATAATAATATCTATGGAAATACTGATTACGGGATTGACACTACCGCACCAGTCGTGGACGCCCGCTACAACTGGTGGGGCGATGCCAGCGGACCATACCCTGTTGGCACAGGCGATACTGTAAGCGACGGTGTGAATTTCACGCCCTGGCTGAATCAGGGTGTAACAAGCACGGTAAGCGATGACAAGGTTGATGCCAAGGCACAAGCCGGCACCGAAGTTCTGGTAAACGGTAACGCTACAGTGACTGTTTTCCGATACCCTGCCAACCCCGGCGGCGACCCCCCTTCCAATTTCGGCTCACTAGGTAAATATATCGATGTCTACGTTCCCGATACTTCGCAAGTCACCCAGATCGAGATAAGGCTTTACTATACCGATGATGACTTAGGAAGCGTCGACGAGAAATACGAGAAAAATCTCCGGCTCCGATGGTGGAACGGTACCGAGTGGGCACAGTGCTCAGACAGCGGAGTCAATACCGCCACCATCAATGGCTACAGCGGTTATATGTGGGCAAAAATAAGAGCGGATACTTTACCGTCTCTGGCCGACTTGCAAGGAACGGGATTTGACGGCGGTTACGAAGGTCCGACACAACCTCCGCAGGGACTATGTGCTATTGCCACCGCAGCCTATGGTACTGGTACAGCCAAGGAAATAGACATCCTGAGAGAGTTTAGGGATGCGGTTCTGCTGCCTAACAGCCTGGGCGCTAAGTTTGTATCCTTTTATTATAAAACCAGCCCTCCCATAGCCAATTTTATCTCCCAACACGAGGTCTTAAGAACAGCGGTGAGGGTGGGCTTTGTTGACCCGATTGTGAAAATATTAAATTGGACTCACAATTTATGGTCGGCGAGAGGCTCATGAGTGTAACAGCAATCTCGGGCACTAAGTAGGCACTAGGGAGAGTGAAGAGAAACGGTGTAAGAGTCGAGGCTGAGCCTCGACTCTTACTTTATGGCGTTCTTGGTTTAGCTATCCTGGCACCTTGGATTGCTATGGCGGTGGTCATTATAGTTGGGGCAAGCGCTGGAAAACAGGCGAGAATTCTGATAAGGTGTACATAGCGGCACCTCGAAGATCAAACAGAAATTCCGTAAGAGGTAAGATTTCCCAAAACCTGAGGGAGTTTCTCATTTATCAGATATGTACTATTAACAAAGGAGGAACAGAACATGGCAAATCTAAAACAAATCGATGAGGCATTGACTTCCTATTTGCGACCGCAAACCTTTCCACTCGCAATCCGGATGTGTGAATCCGAAAAAGAACTTCCTGACAAGACTAGAATACCCCAAAAAGACATGGGAATAACTATTTCGCTGTGTCATGCAATTAATATGGCACGACGCTATGGCTGGACCATAGCTGTTGACAAGTTTCAGAGCTGTTACGTTGCTGGCATAAGTATGGGATTCTTACCTTTGTTGCCAGATGTCGCTGATGGGAGCTTCCAAGAGTCCCTTGGGTTATGGGGGATGAGCAAAAAACAAGCAGC